>Ga0123342_1010180_pt1 | contig 10882 bp, 12 predicted proteins | sample Turbeawhitnodule_FD_89960 | JGI IMG/M metagenome (GOLD analysis project Ga0123342, IMG submission 89960) | Root nodule microbial communities of legume samples collected from Mexico - Turtle bean Mexico white nodule | ecosystem: Host-associated > Plants > Roots > Nodule | place: Mexico: Nepantla... | reverse complement strand
GGGAAATTTGGAAAAAAGTAATGGTATGGAGGGGAAAAAAGGCGGGATAATATTTCTACGGAGAATTGTGACGTTTCTAAAAATGTTGTATTATGTGGATAATTGTGGCGGTTTTTAATAACCACCATATTAAAACCGCCACAATTTACAAGTTTTTTAGTAGTGTTAGTAAAAAAGTATATTTTTTATATAAATTTTATACCATAATTAAATTTATAATAAATAACCAATTTTATAAATAAATTTAAGTTGAAAACAAAAATTTAAATTATAAAATTATTTGGAGCTATTGATAATTTCTTTTTATGAAAAATTATTGAATTTAAATTTAAAGATATTGATAAAAAAAAAGCCACATCACAAAATAAAATAAAGACAATGAAGTTATACTATGGTGTAATTTGTTTGGGTTTTTAGGTATCTAAAATCTAAACTAAGTAAATTAGGTTAACCTGAGTTTTCTTTATTTTTATTGGTAATTGTTCCCGTCGGTTGACGGGGTCGTCTTTATGCGTGACTTGTCCTTACGAGCTAGGGCACCTTCATTCTACTCCGTTTGTGAGTACCTGAAAAGAAGTGAACAAAGGGGCGCCCTTGCGGCCGTTTGCACTCCGGCGATCAAGTCAGCTAGCGAGAAACATCAAAGGGGACACACCTCCGTATCGAAACACTGTGACTGGATGCTCTGAAGGTGCTCGAAAATACTGAGTAACTAATAACTGTGTTGCCCTAATTGTTTGTGCGTACAATGGGTGCATCGTGGAACAACTAGGGTTTGTGACTCTGTGTAAACTGTGAGAATTAAGTCAAAACTCGGATCCCTTTCAAACATCCCAAAACCCCCTTCTTATACACCTCCCTCATTTAAAGCGCATTAAAGCGTATAAAAAACATGCCTTGAAACGTTCGAAACTTAACTGAAATAACGCGTACCTTAGCGAACTTTTAGGAAAGCCTCGATGTTTTCAGTGCTTATTGCCACCTGTTCTTCTGACTTGATTGCTACTCTACACAGTGGGCCTCACAGCGCCGTAACCCAACTTAGGGTTATTCCATTGTGTGAGTCCTCTTTCCTCAAAGTGCATCTGGCACGGGGGATGACTTTCTGGGTGTCAACTCATGCGCCCCAGCCTCTAGTCATTCGCCCTGGGAGTGAATCTACCTTTCTCTCGTACCATGCACGTGGTTCTCCCCTGGGCGTGGCCCTCTCATGGGTCGTATCGGCCCCAGGGTCTCCCATCAGTGGCATGGGTACTTCACGAGTCAGGTTACTCCCTACTGGTACTAGAACTATGGCCTTGAAACCACCTTTCTCTTCTTTTTATTACTGTTTTGGGCTACGTCTTAACCCGACGATGCTTCAACCTGGCGATACCCTCTTCTGGCAATGCCTTACTTTGGCGACGCCTTCTCTTGGCGACGCCTCGTCTTGGCGACACCTCGTCTTGGCGACGCCCCCAAGTAGTCAGTCTGTTGACTTCCTTCCTTGGACTCCTCGAGTGGTCCCACTATATATTGACTTGGACTTAATCGTTGACTTTGACTTTGGTTAACGCCCGGGGACAGGACGGTTCATTAATTTATTTCAAATTCAATACTTAATCATGTTTTAGTATATGAAATTTAGAATAAATTATTTTAATTCTCAAAATTTTAAATTCAATCCCTCAATACTAAATTTGAAAGAATAAAATGTTTTTTTAAAAAATCCTCTTTAGTCCTTAATCAGGAAAATTAGAAAGACTAATAGAATTTTTTTAAAATTTAAGGGATTAAATTTTTTTTATTGAAATTTGAATAACTAAAACACATAGTTTACATGATTTTATGAATATACTTTAGTAAGCATTGTTTGTATCTTGTGACATTTTTAATTGTGGATAGTTTTTGTTTCTATGGAAAGTAGTAGGCCATAGGTTGGATGAGGCCCATACTTGGTAGCTGGGCCGCTTCTAGAATAAATGATGGACCACTCCACTTTTAGTCTTAATTTCATCAAATCATTACGAGGTTGTTTCTATTCTCCTGCTACATAGCAGCTGAAGAATTAAAAAATATCTAATAATGTTAAATTATAATTGACATTGATAAAAAAAAACTTTACATTAGTCTTTATTTTTTAAAAAGTATGTTTTTTTATTAAAAAAAATATTCTTTTCATTCATTTCCTTTTGCTATTGGTAAAACTCAACCCAATAAAAATTCAATCAATTTAATAATAATAATAGTAGTAATAGTAAATGATTTTAGGTGTGCTCCACATTTGGGTTATATCAAATTACTAGTTTAAAATATTAATAATATATTAATGGACTATTTCTCTCCACCTATCTATATAAATAAATTAACAGATTGAAAGATTAACTTTTTTTAATAGTGAAAATGCTATGATTTAATTGTAACTTGGTGTACTTAATTTGCAATACCAAAAAAATTGATAAAATTCACAATTATTAATTGTTAGCGTGATACAAATAGAAGCCTATTATTTATTAGGAATAATTTCAAAATTAATAAAAGTTATAAAATGTGTATATTTTGAAAATAATGTGTATGGTATTAATATATTTTTTCTTAAAAAACATGATTAAATAAATGTGGATTTAATAAAACTGAGAGATGAGTGAGGAAAGTAAATTATTTATGACGAAAATTCCTAAAGTGATGCAACAGTGGAGCCACCCAGCAGTAGCTTTCCCTGACGTGAAGTGGGAAATATGGAAATCCATTACACAAAAACAAAGGAAATAAAAGTAAAAATACAAAGGAGATTGCAAAGGTTTAGGGTTGAGAGGAATTAGAATCAGAAGTAGCTATTGCCTAGGAACAACTCATGTGGCAGGCAAGCCAAAAAGCCATGCCTGGAATCACTTCAAAAAGCTTCAACATTCATCATCTCTTGTTTCACAATTAACATCTCATACTTATCAAAACCTATACATAGCCAGCTAAGCATTTCTCTTTGCATTCTACACTCTCTATTCTCCTACATCACCATTTTTGGTCAATTTACCTACACTTTCTATTCTCAACCATTCAAAACATTGTTCTTCTCTTTCCACCTTCTATGCTTTTTCCTCCCACCATATGTCAATATTTTTCAAATACAAATCTTTTACAACTCAACCCTAAAATTTAGTAGATTTAATTCAAAACGTGGGAAGATCTAGTGTGACCCTTCATGCATGCTTATCACATGGTGAGGTATTAGAAAGTAAAATAAGAAATGATAGAAAAATGATGAATTAGATGCATATAAAGAACACTTTAACAATATGAGCAATATAGTTGAGGTGTTAGATTGGGTAAAATCTTTTTACATTTTGCAGTTTCCACTTCAAGGCAAGTACGATAAAAAAAGAGTGTTATGAATGGGCCATTTTGACAACAAAAGAAGCATGTACAACCACCATAACATATATATCTGTCCTCCCATCCACACATATATATTGGAGTGACTTAGCTTTGTTCATGTGCGCCATATACTTTATTCTGCTTTAAACACAAACTACCCGACACAATCAAGTGAACAAGATGAAAATTATACCCTGTATTTTTTCTGTCTTGGCTGTTTCTTCAACAATGACAGCTCCATGCATATGTGTTTTTTTTTTTCCTTTTTTCAGTAGTTTCCGAGTTCCAACATGGATGTTCCATATTATGCTGCTGAATTGAAGCATCAAATACCCTCCCGTTTTCTTCCTCCAAACAAATGGAGCACACCATGTGCATAATCTCAGCTACCCTACGTAATTAATAATGTTCACTCGGTTTAACTCAACCTCCAAAACTAATCTTCACACTTTAGATCGAGTATTTCGACCTTATATAAGTAGTAATTAACATTAATGTCATATTGGCATCTAATTTTAGGAATCTTTCATAATCTAAAACTATACTCTATCTTGGATCCTACCTTGCATACGGACAAACACTCCCAACAGTGATTATTATCCTAGAAAGAGAAAACCCAGCTTTGTGTTTGTACATTTATTCTTGATGTTTCTCTTTCACGGCCAGGTTCTTTCTGTAGGATAGGGAAGGATCAATCAATTCTGAGCCATATATAGAAGAGTTTTTGTTGCATTATTTTCAAACCTCAATTTAACGGTTCACATAGTTTGGAATTCCTAATTGAAAACCAAATAGGTATCTAATAAAACAACGAATCTGCTATCTTTTCTTCTCTGGTGTAGACCCAGCATGCACCTACCTACCTGCACTTAACTTAAATGTCTTACACAAACCTACCATATGATTATTAGTTAACAGCTGTGTATTAGTAGTATGGTTTGAGACAACAAAGTAAAGGTTTGGCTTGATTAATATTAATTTCTTACAGCTAATTAATTACGTTTTCTATGCATGTTCTAGAGTCATGTTTCAAGAAAATCTTGATCCCTTTGTTGCCAACAATGAGAGTTAGCTCAAATGCTATATGATCTGACAACGTTAACGAAAAGCTCTTTTTCTTGTGGTTTTTGGTTGTATCAACTACCCCAATTTGTCACTTTGGAATTGGATTTCGTAATTTGTTTTCCTTTTCTCCTTTCTAATGCTTTGTCAAGAAAAGACAGTGTTGGATGTTTGTAAGTAACATATTACTTAAATTCTCTTTCATTTGTATTTCACATTTTTTTTGTATCTCACAACTTTCAACCAATATATATTGTTGTCAATCGTATAGTTGATTTGTGACTCTTTTCCTCGTTTGGGAATGAGTGTGTTAGAGAAGTATGCAACAAAATGTTTGTTATGTATAAGGAATGAATTACTCCTGAAATGGTTCTATTTATTTATTTGTTATTGTTAATAAAAAAAAAGTCTTTGTTGGGAACATAAGAAATGAGAGAATGACATCCTCTTGAGCACTATAAACCATGTGCAAGAAGAATGGAAGCAGTGGTGTACAGAGATTTTGAGGGAGAAAGAAGAAGAAAAGTGAAAAATATTCTCTATTTCGCATTTTATTTTCAAATTTGTGAAATTATGGAAATGCAGTTTTTTCATTTCTTAGTGACATGACCTTTCCTGAGTGGTGCTCAAATAAAAGCATAATTTCATGTATGACTCTTCACAAGTTTCTTCGTAATGACTTTTGAAAAAAAAAATGATATGAAATGCATTTTTTCATAAATTAAAATTAAAAAGAATAAAAATTAATTTATATATGAATTATATTTAACTTATAGAAATACTCGTTTATTTTTTCTATTTGTTTCTTTTATTATAAAAATTATCGTGGAATTTTATTTACACATATCCTTATATAAGACATATTTAGTTTAAAGAGAAGAGTTCATTGCTTAACAATACCCACTAACATTTTTAAATCTTCTTAAACTTTATAAGGGGCTTTGTTTTACTAGTCAAACTTTTTAAAAGACCAAAATGTAGCACAATCATGTAAAATGACTAAAACCAAAAGTCCAAACTTTGACATAGGATTGAAGGATGTAGGAGAAGATTGAACGTTTCAATTTGGGAAGCTCTGCACTCATCACTAGTAAGTACAAACAAAAATATGAATTTATAAAATATTGGTTTAAGGAAAAACATTTCTACTTCGATTATTTCTGCAACCAAATAAAAAATATATATTATATTAGTTGTAGAAAGTCACCATCAACAGTGTAATGTCTTGCGTAAACTACAAAAATTATCTTTGTAACTCATGATGTAGAAATTAGATTTTACATTATAGTTGAATAAAGAGCTCCGGCGAGGGAAGGAAGTTTCGCAGACTGGCGGACACTTCGTTTTTCTTTATTAACTTTCCTGAATATTTTATGGAGAGAGATCTATGGAAGGTTTTCCAAAGGTGGGGAAGGGTTATGGACGTCTTTGTTTCAAGAAAGCTCAATGCAAGGAATAGGAAGTTTGGTTTTGTAAGGTTCCAAGGTGTGAAGGATGTTTTTTCTCTGGAAAGAGAGTTGAGTGCATTCTGGATTGGCACTTGGAAGATGCAGGTGAACCTTCCCAAATATCAGAGGAAGGATGGACCAAGGAAGCAAAGGAATGAAGGGTCTAGATTAGGGTGGAACCCAAAACTGAGCACAACGAGCGGGAAGGGGAAGCAGACGGAGCAGGTTTCGTTCGCTCAAGTTGTTTTAGAGGGGGTAGTCAAGATCGGAACAGGCGAGAACGTGAGTAGCTCTCTGGGGGGTCAGGTCGATTATCAGTTTACAGTGGAGGTAGAACAGGATGATTCGTTAGAAGGAAGCTATGTTGGTAGTTTGAAAGAGCTTCCAAGCATGCATGTGATTAAGGAGAGCTTTGTGATGGGAGGTTTCAGCCTAGTCAAAGTGAGATATCTTGGTGGCAAGTTTGTTCTGCTTTCATGCGATGATGGAGGGAGTCTGCGGAACATCATAGCAGACAACAGGCCATGGTTCGACGAAGTTTTCTCAGCGGTTACCCTCTGGGATGGTTCGTTCGAACTGACAGAACGTTATGCATGGATTCGTTGTAGTGGAATCCCGTTACAGTTCTGGTGCAATCACAACTTTTCCAAAATAGGGGCCGTTGTGGGGGAGGTGGTGGAGGTTGACGAAGCAACTAAGAGAAGAGAAACAATGGAGTTTGCTCGGTTTAGAGTTAAAACAACGGTCAGAACAACAGTCAATATGGAGAAGGAGTTTTGTATCAATGGAAGGTCGTGTAAGGTGGCCTTCGTTGAAGAGGTGTGCGTCCCAGAGTGGAGACTTGGCAAGTGGGATGGCGGCGCTTCAGAGGTAGACATCGAAGCAAGCTCCGAAGAAGGAAGCGTAGGCGCTAGTTTGTGCGATTCTGTGGGTCGGAGCTTGGGATGGCCGAAGATGGAGGTGTGGGCGCCGTCGGGGAAGGAGGAATGGAGGATGAAGAGACGGTTCAGGGCAAGTTGGATCCGGTTTGTCTTGGTAAGGGGCGCCAACTACATGAGGGATTGGTTCAAGATCATTTAAGAGGGTCATTGAATGTGCACGGTAATTCTTTGAGAGAGAAAGTGGTTTTAGTGGGTGGGCACGGTTCTCTTAGCTTTTCAAAGAAAGAGAAAGTGGAATCCTACGTGGAGGTGGCTAGTTCCAAGGAGACCAAGTCAGCAGATGAAAAGGCATGGAGTAATGGTGGTATAGGCGTGATTAGGCGCATTATGAGTGGTTCTGAGAGGGCTGGAGCGCCGTTCCAAGCGTTTCAAGCGCCGTTTCAAGAAGTAGGAGTGCAAGAAGTTAATGATTGTGGGCCCTCTTCTTTAAAGGAGTGTTCCCCTATGATTGGGTGCGTGGAAAATGGTGTTTTACGAGAGAAAAGAGAGGTGGGGAATTTAAAGTGTCAAAGTGCACTTATGAAGTCGTTCAAAAAGTTTTTGCGCGTCTAGGATGGTAGTCACGAAGAAGAAGAAGTAGGAGCCGGGATTGATTCAGAATAGACGAGTTTCGTGAGTAGGGTCGATGATTAGGTAGGGACAAGACCATCTTTGTACGAATTGGAACAGTCTGGGACCAGTGTGGCTAGAGATGGAGTTGACGAGCATTCGTTAATACTCGTAAAGATTCTCCCAAAGTCTCCAGTAGTCCAAGGTTTGACTGATAGCGGATCGGCAGACCCTAAAAAGTTAGATGAAGCGGAGGAGGCAAGGCGGTCAGAGGCGTCAAAGTCGAGAGAAGGCGGGTGCGCTTTCCATCCGGGAGGGCAGTCTGAGGTTTTGGGGGCGGGTATGGAAGATGAAGTGGAAGGTGGGGGCAACATCGTTGATATGGAGGGCAGGTCGTCGGGCTCGGATGGAGAAGTCGTAGGAAGACAGTCCTTAGTGGATCAAGTTTTTTTGGTTCACCAAATAGGCAGTTCGTCGAATTCGCTATTCACTTCTGACAGTGCAATTGAGAATTGTAACAGGATTTTTTGGGTGAAGACAGATAAGAATATGGCTGCAAGTGTCTGAGAGTAGGGAAAGAAGCTGGGTTTTCGTTTGCTGATCGAGAAGAGGCAGTTTTAAATGGTATTTATTCGTTATCTAATCAAGGCGGAGTGACTACGAGAAGGATGTGGAAAGAGAGGAGCAAGCTTGTTAATGAAGATTCTTAGTTTGAATATTAGAGGGGTAGGCGGGGCTGTTAAAAGGAATTATGTCAGGGATTTGATCAGTAGGGAGCAGGTGGACATGGTGTGTTTACAAGAGACAAAGTGTTCGAATTTTAGTAGGGAAAAGGTGTGTCTTATTTGGGGAACCAACGAAGTGGAATGGGTGGAAAACAAAGCAGTTAATAGTGCAGGTGGGGTGATTACGATGTGGAGCAACAAGGCATTTCAGTTGTCTAGTTTCGTAAATGGAAGGAACTTTTCGGTGTTAGAAGGGGCTTGGAAGAGGGGCTTTGGAACCCACGTAACCATTGTGAATATTTATTGTCCAGGATCTTTTCGGGAAAAGAAAGAGATGTGGAATGAGATAAGTAGTATTAGACAGGGTCAGTTAACGAAGGCTTGGTGCATCATTGGAGACTTTAATTGTATAAGAAGGCAGGAGGAAAGGAAGAGTTTGGTGTCGTGCTCTGACTACTCTAGAGAAATAAAGGGGTTTAATGATTTCATTGAAAGCTCTGAGTTGGTCGATATTCCGTTGGTGGGCAGGAAATTTACTTGGTTCAAGCCCAATGGTTTGGTGAAAAGCAGGATTGGCAGGGTGTTGGTTTCTAAGGAGTGGTTGGAGTTATGGCCAAACAACCAACAATTTGTCTTAAATAGATCAATCTCAGATCATTGTGCTGTTATTCTGAAGGAAGTCTCAGTGGATTGAGGTCCGAAGCCTTTTAGGTTTTTGGATGTTTGGATGAAGGATAGTAGTTTCAAGGAGTCTGTGAGTTCGAGCTGGTATGCTTACAAGGTGACAGGAGGGGGAATTTTTGTGTTTAAAAAGAAGCTGAAAAAGTTAAAAGCAGACCTAAAGGTGTGGAACAGGGAAGTATTCGGAGATGTGAATCAGGCTAGTAAGGAAATCTAGAAAAGGTTAGACGAGTTAGATTCTCGCGACGACGAAGACGGGTTGATGGAGTCAGAAAGGGATGAAAGAAAGTCTCTCTTTGCTAAACTAACCGAGTCCAAGTCCAAACAAGAGGCGATCTTATTTCAGAAAGCAAGGCAGAATTGGATAAAGCAAGGGGATCACAATACAAAGTTCTTTCATTCTGCAGTAAAGTGGAGGAGGGCAAGGAATCAGTTACATGGAATTATTGATAATAATAAATGGTGCGATGATAAGGAGGAGGCAAAGGATAAGGTTCGTAAGTACTTTGAAGAAAGGTTTGCCCGGAACGATGTTTGTCAGGTCACATTGGATAAGGTTAGATTCAATACCATATCGGAAGCTGATAATGTTATGTTAGTCAGCGATTTCTCAGAAGAAGAGGTGAGAGATGCGATCTGGGGGTGTGACAGTTCAAAAAGTCCTGGTCCCGACGGGTTTAACTTTGGTTTTATAAAATCTTGTTGGGACATTCTGAAGAAGGATGTGATGAACGCAGTAAAAGATTTTGCTGGTTTTGGATGTTGGCCAAGAGGATCAAACTCATCATTCCTTTGTTTGATTCCAAAAGTTGAAAATCCTCAACAGATGGGGGAGTTTAGACCTATCTCGTTAGTAGGTTGCCTGTATAAGATCATCTCTAAGGCGTTTTCCTTGCGCCTGAAAAAGGTGATCGGAAAAATTACTGACATAAGACAATCGACTTTTTTAGAAGGAAGAGGTTTGTTGGATAGCGTGCTTATTGCAAATGAGGTTCTTGAGGATTACAAGAGAAAGAGAAAACAAAGTATCTTCTTTAAAGTCGACTATGAGAAGGCATACGATTCGGTGAAATGGGAATTTTTATATTACATGCTAAGGAGGTTGGGTTTCTGCGCTCGTTAGATTCGATGGATTAAGGGATGCCTGGAGTCAGCATCGGTGTCGGTCCTAGTTAATGGAAGCCCTACTAGGGAGTTCTTTCCTAGAAAGGGTCTTCGTCAAGGCGACCCGCTTGCTCCTTTTCTCTTCCTTATTGTGGCGGAGGGGTTAGCTGGGGTGTCAATGGTAGCAGAGGAAAAGAAGCTGATTGACAGTTTGGAGGTTGGGAAGGATAAAGTAAAGGTAAATATGTTATAGTATGCGGACGATACCCTGTTCTTTTGTGAGGCAAATACCAAAAGTGTCTTTAAAATCAGGGCGATCCTGCAGTGTTTTGAGCTCTCTTCTGGGTTAAGGGTTAATTTTGCGAAGAGTAGGATTGGAGGGACGGGGATGGACCAGGTCACACTTCAAAGATTTGCAGCGATTCTTAATTGCGATACGATGGTTACTCCGTTCATTTACTTGGGTCTGCCAGTTGGAGGGAGTCACAAGCGCGTTGTGTTTCGGAACGAGGTGATTGAGAAAGTGCAGGCTAGATTAAGCAGGTGGAAGGGAAGAAGTTTGTCGATGGCTGGGAGGATTTGTCTGATTAGGTATGTGCTTTCTTCTATTCCGTTATTTTTTATGTCGTTGTTCAGATTGCCTTCTGGGGTGGCAAGGAAGTTGGTCAAGTTGCAAAGGGATTTTCTTTGGGGTTCGGGTGCAAACGGGAGGAAGATCGCTTGGGCTCCCTGGAACCTGGTTTGTAAACCTCGTGAGTTTGGGGGGCTTGGAATAATAGATATGAGATTGTTTAATTTGGCTCTATTAGAGAAGTGGATATGGAGGTTGGGCTCGGCTGAGGTAGGCCTTTGGAAGGAAATCATTTTTTCTAAGTACGGTGGGTGGAGATATCTGGGAGAGGCAGGTAATGGTAGGAGTTGTTCTCTTTGGTGGAAGGATTTGAAGGAAGTTTGGTCTTCGGAGGGGTGGGGGAGATGTTTCGAAGACAGTTTTGAGTGGAAGGTAGGTGATGGGAAG
>Ga0123342_1010179_pt1 | contig 10882 bp, 3 predicted proteins | sample Turbeawhitnodule_FD_89960 | JGI IMG/M metagenome (GOLD analysis project Ga0123342, IMG submission 89960) | Root nodule microbial communities of legume samples collected from Mexico - Turtle bean Mexico white nodule | ecosystem: Host-associated > Plants > Roots > Nodule | place: Mexico: Nepantla... | reverse complement strand
TGTTTTGATGTTTGACTATGTTTGAAAAGGAAGAAAAATTAATTTAGGTTTGATAGTAACAAATATATAGGTTTAATTTGACAATTTTTTAAGAAAAAATGTAAAAAAATAATAATAATAATTAAAAAAAAAAAGAACACGGGTTGACTCGCAAACCCGCGGGCTAACTCTTATGTGGGGCGGGTCGAGAATTCTAGCCCGCAATAACTTTGCGGGGCGGGCCAACCCGGTCCGCATTTTTGCGGGCCAAGCGTGGGGCGGGCCAATGCGGGGCGAGCTGACCCGCTTTGCCACCCCCTAATATAAAGTAACAAGTAGTTAAAACCTTGATAACTAAAGATTAGATACCAATTTAAAAATTATTTTATAATTTTTTATTAATAAATACTTTTTTAGATACTGATAATTTTTTTAATTTATAAAATGGTATCTGATTTAATTAAATAGTAATTAATTATTTTGATATCTTAAATTAGTTTTTATTTAATAATTTTTTTAAGTGTAAAAACTAGAATTTCATAATACTCATTAATAAAAAAACAATTATGTCTCCAATGATTCTCAAATATATTAGATACGAACACATTGTTTTTAATTGAGTTATTAACCAAAATTAAAATTTAGTGTTTTTTAAGTTTTACTATTGACAGGGCCATGGGTGACTTTGTATGATGAATGGAGTAAAGTAGCAGTAATTTGTCATAACTTAGAAGTAAGAAAAGGAAAAAAACATACATTTTCTAAATTTTGTTTAAAGCCTAGTTATTTTATATAGTTTTATCACAATGTACCTCAAATTTACGATTTTATCCTTTTTCTTTAAGAAAGATTCATAATAAAAAAAATATCTAAATAAAGAAATAAAATATCAGTCTCCTAACATATGTTTAATACATCAAATTATATAATTTTATGTTTTAACCTTAATTTAATGTAAGATCAAAGTTTACCCACACACAAAAAAAAAAAAAAACATTGACTAAAACTTCAATACTATGTATGATCCTATGATTATATAAATGGAACATTCCTACGAAAACTATGATAATTAGTGGTGAAGAACATAATCTCTCACCATCACCAACTTCACAAACTACTTAACTAACTAACCTGATGGGTATAAGGCAACAGAAAAATATCATAGAATATATTTTACATGTACCTAACAATTGTACTTTTGTGTAGTACACCACTACAAAAGCATAATCACTTTTTTTCTTTCTTAATTCACTGAACTTACTATCTTATAATTTATATTGGGGTTACTATGACATGGACCAATTTAATTTGGAAATTTCTAAAATTATCTCTGATTTTGAATTTGAAAATATAGAATTCAAAAAATATTTTTTTGGATAAATAAATCTGAAATGGATTATTTTATTTTAAAAATAAAATTCTGGAATAAAATTTGAAAATTAAAATCTCATTTTAGAAAAATAAATTTGAAATAAAAAAAATATGTTCTAGAAATAAAAATTTGGAAATGAGTTCGAGAAAAGAATTTCCATAATTTAAAAGTGTTCCAAAAATACAAATTAAAAAACATGTTTTATAAAAAGATTCAAAAAGTATTTTTATTCGCCATTCCTATTTTATTTAAGGATATTTTTATCATAATAAACACGCATAACAATTTATTTAAAATCTTGATTATTAAATTAGTTTTACTTTATATTTAAACTCATAACCTAATATTGTTCAGAATTTAAAAAAGTGTTCTGAAAATGGTTATCCAAAAAGTATTTAAAATCTTGATTATTAAATTAGTTCTAAGATTTGAAGTCATGACATTTTAATAGATAATTTTATTATTAAAAATTATTTAAATTATTCTGACATTGACTCTTAGATTATTGAGTAAATTTGAACAAACTTGAAATCTTGATTATAGTAATCAATTTTTTTTTTATTGAATGTTACACATAAATTAGGAGTTTCTTTTGATAGAACACACAACTAGAATGACACACAATTTGTGTTAATTAGTTCTTAATTAATTCGTAACGAAATTACATTGTTGAATACCCAAGATTTGTGTTTTGTGAGTGTGTAGGTGGATGAATATACTTGATCTTAAAGCAAAACAAAAGTGAAGTCAAAATTTGGCACTTCCACACCAATTAATCTCCAAACATTGAGTGGCTTTCAAGCACAATGATTATGCATTAAACTTGTATTTTAATGATAGTGTCAACAACTTTCTATTCCATATATATACACCATACACGTGCTTCTGCTTTTCATCAAATCCTCATCACTTGCATTCCATAATTACTTGTTTCACTTCCAAACCAATGGCACTTTTGCCATATTCAAAATGCATTTTTCTTTATGTAATCATTTTTCTCTTCTTCACATTATCATCAATGTCTCAAGCAGAGCTTGATGCTCATTACTATGATAAAACATGTCCACAAGCAGAGAAAATCATTTCAGACACTGTTCTCAGTGCTTCCAAATTTGACCCAAAAGTCCCAGCTCGGATCTTGAGAATGTTCTTCCATGACTGTTTCATAAGGGTAAGAGAAAACTAACTTCATTTCATGTCTTTTTTATGTTTAAGATTAATGTATGTAAAAATGGATTAGGTAAGGGTGTGCATAATACATTATTATATAAAATACCCTTTTTAGCCATTTTTATTTACTCTTTTTCGAAAATATTGTTTTGCTTTCTGAAATATATATGTTCAGTAAGCACATTGTTTATCCTATGATGAACTGATTTTTGTTCTCTAAAACTATTGCTATTTGAACACTTTAAGTAAGCATGAGAAGAAAATAGAAGAATAGAATATAAGAACACATATATCATAGGTTTTTTTTTGTTCTTTAACTTTTAAAACACTTATTTTATAAATATTTTTTAATTTTTATAGTTTTGGATGAAAAATTTATTTGAGTTGTATGAAACTGTTAAAAAAAACTTTTTTTTAAATGAGGAGGGAAAATATGTCCCTGATATCTCATTTACTTGAGATAAATTACTATTATAACTATTGTTTAATTGAAGTATGAATAAAAATAATTAATAAGACATTGGATTTATAAAATATCGGTAATTTGGAAATGAAAAGGGATATTTAATATGAGTAGATATAAAATGAAAGCAAATATATAATCTTTTTGTCCCTTACATAAGCTTATAAAATAGAACCATTTAATGTTATTATACTATTACAAGAAAATCACTAAATAAAAATTATTTTTAATAATCAAATAATTAGTTATTATTTGATTAAATTAGAAATCATTTAGTAAACTAAAAAAATTATTAGTATTTAATGTAATTTTTATTATTAATAAAAATTTATAAAATAAATCTAAATTAGTATTTAATAATCAACTACTAACATTTTTGCTAGTTAGATTCTAAATTATTGTCTATTATTAGTTTTTTTAGAGGTTAATTTAGAATCTAAATTTATAGCTAAAATCTTGATAACTAGTTTAGATACTAATTTAAAAATTATTTTATAAACTTTTATTAATAATAAAAATTATTCTAAATATTAATAATTTTTTAGTTTTTAAAATAATATTTAATTTATTTAATATAATGACTATTTTTTTATATATTTTCTTTGTATTGTTAATTGATGTGAAAATGTTGAAATGGATGTAATTGCAATTTTTGGTGAACTGTGAATGATAGGGTTGTGATGCATCAATATTGCTGGACTCAACTCCCAAAAACCTGGCTGAGAAAGATGCTCCACCAAATCTCTCTGTTCATTCATTCTATGTTATTGATGAAGCCAAGACCAAGCTTGAGAAAGCTTGTCCACACACTGTTTCTTGTGCTGATATAATCTCCATTGCTGCTAGAGATGTGGTAGCACTGGTATAAAACTCAATTAAGCCTTCAAACTATTTTATACTGCTAAATTCTTGCATGCATGGTAAATATTAGAGCAATATTGATATACTTACACTCCTCAATTTTCACACCATTACACCCACACTTTAGGATGGTTGGAGTAAAGGACAATTTTTTTTCACACCCTTTTCAGCTACAATTCTCTTTTACACTTGCATCTAAGCCTTTCTAATTTTCAAGATAAAATTATTTATTCAACAGGTGATTAAGTGAAGAAAAGTTCTAAAAGAAAACAATGTATAGTTCTTATGTAACTGCAGGGTATAGGGTATGAGAGAAGCATTTTCCTTTCAATTATATGAATCCAAAACTCTTGAAATATTTTTTTTTTCTGAACTCTTAAAAGGAAATGTTCTATATATTATCATTTCAAAGACATATTATTGCAGAGTATATTACATAGTGATTTCTGAACAATGATTCTTCCATGTCAAAGAAAGAGAAAGGAGGATATAACTTGTTTTACATGTTGTGATGATCATGTCATAAACTTTCCCAGTCTGGAGGACCATCTTGGAGTGTGCTAAAGGGAAGAAAAGATGGAAGGGTGTCCAAGGCATCAGAAACAGTCAACTTGCCTGCTCCAACCTTAAACGTGAGCCAACTCATTCAGAGTTTTGCAAAGAGAGGTTTAGGGGTCAAAGATATGGTGACTCTCTCTGGTGGCCACACCCTTGGCTTTTCACACTGTTCTTCTTTCCAAGCTAGAGTTCATAACTTCAGTTTGTTACATGACATTGACCCCAGTTTGAACACTGAGTTTGCACTAGACCTAAAAGGAAAGTGTCCAAAACTAAACACCAACCCCAGTGCTGGACACTTCCTGGACTCAACATCATCAGTGTTTGACAATGATTACTACAGACAGTTGCTGGTGGGAAAGGGTTTGTTCTCATCAGATCAGTCACTTGTTGGGGATCAAAGAACTAAGTGGATTGTGGAAGCATTTGCCAAAGATCAGGGCTTGTTCTTCACAGAGTTTGTGGCTTCAATGTTGAAGCTTGGTAATGTGGGGGTCTCTCAAAATGGGGAAGTGAGACTTAATTGCAAGGTTGTGAATTGAGGAAGAGAGAGATCGATGAACTTAGCATCCATTTTTCTTGTTTATTTTCCTTCCACCTCTTCTCTATCGAGAACAATTGTCCTATGATGTGTTGTTATTGTGTGTTTAAATAAGAGAAAAATGTTCACTTCTACATCTATTTATATACTCGTGGTCATTGTGAAAAAAGAAAGACACAGGAGTGAAGAAATTTAGATTAGCTTGTAAGGTTTCTAATGGTAGAAGAATAAGAGTTGAAATAAGCTTCCATTTTACACCAACTAGCATTTACCATATCCACTATAGAATTAGAATTTAGAATTTAAAGTACTTGATAAAACTTTAAAACTTTGGTAATACTAATTTAGAAATTAATTTATAATTTTTTATTAATTATATAAAATATTTAGATATTAATAATTTTTTAATTTATAAAGTAGTATCTAAATTAGTAATATAGTATTTATAAAAAAATATTTTATTTTACTCAAATATTCTATATTTTTTATAAGAACTAGGTGGAAACTAAAAGTTGGAGACTAACTTTTCTAAAACATAAATATCCTTTTTAGGCTCCCATATTAATGAGCTCTCGTATGATAATCAAGATAAAATAAGCAAATTATTTTTTATGTTATTTTATGCTATTATTTATCACATTGATTTTAGTATTTATATTTTTTATTTAAAATAAAGTTTGAGATCACAAAAATTAAAACCGAATATAATATGGATAAATTCATCGCATGGGTTCATGTGAACATGAAAGAGAAATTTGGAATAACTTAACAAATTTTTCACTCAAACAAGAGTTGATTAGAAATTTTAGATAGTGTTAATATTGACTAGGTAAAATCTTCTTAAATATTATTTGATGGTCTAGTTGTACCAAACAATTTAGTGAATGATATACAACATCTTAGGTAATGAATAATCTTAGTTAACTATCTAGTTTCTTAACATTTATTGAGACTTGAATCATCTCGAGAAACCATTTAAGTGACATTTCAACTTTATAACGAGAAAAAAAGTACTATTTATCAAGTTTTCCTATTGATTTAGGCATGTTGTACGAAAGCTATTCATAACAATGCTGCTATATATAAATTTTGTATCATCAATTGTGGTTCATGAGTTGTATTTCACTAAAGTTTGAGTGAGAGTTATTTGACATGGACCATGTTACTTTGGTATGTGATTGTTAGTTAGAAATTTTTATTTATAATTTCATATTTTTTTTTACTGAATTGACCTAGACCAATTCCCTTTGCATTAGGGAGTATTCAATACATTTATAATTCTGAACTTGATGTTATTCAACATGCCTTGATCCTTTTAGGAGTGCACTGAAAGCGTCCCACATTGATAGAAATTGAGAGTTAAAACAACTTTATATTGCTGCAGACTAACATTAAGTTACTACTGGGTTATGAGGCGATGTGATTGGGCTCGGGAATATGCTGCAGGCCCTATAAAGGGTAACGAACGACGAGCTTGAGATATGTGCTGAAGGCTGAGACACGTTTAAAAAAAGCCTATGAAATTCCCGCCGTAGAAATTGGCCGTTATTTCACAGTCATTCACATGGTCAAATTCGACTAACAGAATGGGGCTTATGCCCTCGTAATCCTGAAATTTTTAATTGAAAATTTGAAAAAACTGATACTACCTTAAACATATGATAAATTGGTTTATTAAATCAAAATTATATTGAAAAGATAATATTCATTAATGATATTTATTATTTTTTGTAATACAATAAAAATTAAAATTTCTACTAATTAAAATTGCATGTTTTGCCACATACTTTTATATATTGAAATGCTTCAAGTTCATGAAAAAAAAAACATTTTATTTTATTTTCTCTCTAAATTTATTTCAATTCGAAATATTTGTGAGTAAAAATAACAAATATAGAATTTATTAGTGTACCGGTATGGGGAAGCCGACCCGTGGTCTTCCTGTCTGAGATTCACCTGGCTGCCCGAGACCGGGTCAACCTGACCGAGACCAAAGGAAAGTCGGCTGAGACCTGAGCGACTTGGCCGAACGGTAGCGAAGATTCCATTGGATAGAAGGAAAATAGAACTTAAAAGAAAAAATGTAATTATTGATTGGAAAGGAGTAAGCTAGATTCAACAGTCAAGATGGATTTGATGAGTTTCTCCACTCTGGGCTGGGAATCTCTTTCCCCGTGCGAGAAGATAAGGTATTGATGTCAGCGGTCTCTGTAGACCATGGAGATATCTCTGAATTCTTTTGGTCATAAGGGTATCGGATAAAGGGACGAGACCGACGACCTACCTGATCGAGACCTTAGAAGATCTGGCCGAGACGACCAAGACTATAGAAATCTGGCCGATGGCCGACGCGTACCAGGGGGAACTTGGCCGACGGCCAACCCTGATTATCACTAACGCTCAAACCAAGGTCAGCGAAGTTAATCCACCATTAAGAATTAGGTAATACAACCCTAAGCTGTATCCACCTCGATAAACGAGCCCAACAAGGTAAGTCCATTAGAATAATATAAATAGTACGCATCCCAAAGAGTAAGGTATGTCATTTATTATTGTTCACCTACCTGAGAGTTGACCACCCGCTTTACTGACTTGAGCGTCGGAGTGCCTTCGCAGGTACCCCCACCATCCGGTGTTCACCCGAGACCGAGTGCCGAAGGAGAAGCAGGAGGACGATAAGAATCTCAGCTCACCACCCAGTCACCTGACCGACCGAAGAAAGGAGAAAAAAACTTCAATAGTTCTCTAGGTCCTATCTCCCTAGTAGGAACAATTAGGTTTGGTGCATCAAGATATGGTGTTTGACTTGTCTCCAACAAAACCTAGAGTTCAAAAGAAAGAAACAATCCATCATTTATACATTAATATAAACTTAAAACTTGAAGACACTTTTTTCTATATATATGTATTGCAAGATACTTACAATTCTGTATGGAGGATTCTTCTAGTGATGATTGTAGGAGTTGTTTGGAAGATATAATTTGAAATATTTCTTAGTCTTTCGGCTTTGTGAAAAATGCATCTTCAATGCAAATAACCTAATATCCTTAGAGTGTAATTTGTTTCAAGAGGTTGTAATTTGGTACAACCACCGCATGCTTCGCTATTCCAATCACTATTTCTTCTCTCAAGACACATGATTTGTCTACTGATGATTGTAGGAGTTGTTTGGAAGTTATAAATGGAAATATCCCTTAGTCTCTCTTAGGAAGCGTGGGGTAAGAGTATTGTATCCCGTTGCAATATTAGATTTTAATTGTTTCAATTTTTCTAGGTTCCTGACCAACCTCAACAGCCAACGTTCAGTGATCCTTCCCTAGCAACACACGAGGCGATAATATTTTTTTGAACCTATGGGGCGATAATATTTTTCTAATCGCACGGGTGATAATATTTTTATAATTGCACGGGACAAGTAGCATAGGTTTTTGGGCTTGTATTTGGGCCAATAGTAAAATATGACTAGTTAGGGTTAAAAATGACTAGTTAGGGTAACAATTGGGCTTCTTTGAGCCCAATGTAATCCTAAAACGTCTATGGTATATTGGAGGACAAAAATCACCTTGACATGGAGCACATGGACGTCCACATGGCAACCTAGGAGTGGAGAGGATTTAGCATGGAAGGTGTGAGCTAAACATAGAAAGCATGACTCCACATAGCACATTCTCATTGGAGAGTTTTATTTTGAATTTAAACTTTTGGCTCCAAAATGTTTAGCCCTCTCTCCTATAAATTGAGGTGTTTGGCTCTCATTTTTCAAGATTAATATAGAGTGAATTGCTGCCAAAATTGTGTCAATTTCACTCCTTGTCTCTTACCTCTCTAGGATGACATTTTGTCTTCAATTTTCTGTTCCAAGTGAGATGGCCTCACCACTCACTCTCCACACCTAGCATGCACCTTCAAGGAATCCACAAGCTCTATGTGAGCTCCTTGTTCATCTTCCTCCATTGATGTTTCCGCCACTCCACCAAAGAAATTGCAATCGGATGAAGGCACTCTTCCATCATTCAAGATTTTCAGAAGATCCAACTTATCTAAATCACAATTACTCAACTAATGTAATTGTTGACAACAACTTCAAAATGTATCTAGAGACTCTTTTCTCTTACATGTCTTCCAATGCCACCAATGACAAAATGTCTTATATGGGCGGTGTGAAGAATACTGTGGAGGGGCTCTTCATGTGCCAAGGTGGTCTCCCATCTCGACTATGGGAAAAATGCATCCTCAATGCAAACCACCTAATATCCTCATAGTGCAATTCACTTCAAGAGGTTGTAATTTGGTACAACCACTACATGTTTCGTTATTCCAATCACTATTTCTTCTCCCAAGTGGAAAAAAAAAATCAACTTTTCAATTGAACGCCACCAATGTCTCCAGCACCCCCCAGAGTAAAAGTTCTTCACCTTTACACTATCAAATATGTTTGCTAATCTGGAAAAGAAGACAAAGGATAGTGATGAGAGATATCTGATAAAATCATCGAAATTGAATGATTTACAAACGTTTTATGCTCTTAGCCAATGCATGTAGGATTTTCTTAGTGATGATTGTAGGAGTTGTTTGGAAGTTATAAATAGAAATATCCCTTGTTCTCTCTTGGGAAGCGTGGGGGGAAGAGTTTTGTATCCCAGTTGCAATCTCATTTTAATTTTTCCAATTTTTTTGGGTTCCTGACCAACCTCAACGGTCAGCGTCCGGTGATCCTTCCCTAGCAACGCACGGGGCGATAATATTTTTCTGATCGCACGGGGGATAATATTTTTATGATCGCAAGGGGCGATAATATTTTTCTGGTCGCGCGGGGCGATAATAATTTATTCTGGTCTTGCGGGTCGATAATATTTTTCTGACCGCACGGGGCGATAATATTTTTCTAGTCGCGCAGGGTGATAATAATTTATTTTGATCGTGCGGGACGATAATGATTCTGATCGCACAAGCGATAATGATTCTGATCGCACGGGGCGATAATGATTATGAGCACATAGAGATAATGATTTTCTGAGCACACGAGATGATTATAATTCTGATCGAATGTGGCGATAATCAAACCCACCACTTCCTCATCATCATAAAGAAAACACAAAACTCATATGGGAAACATGATCCTAGAGCTTGTGAGGACATCCATGGCTTCCTGTAACATTTTCTTTCTCTTATTCCTTTCCTTCTTAGCTTCCTCAGTTTTGCAACTACTCAGGCACAACACATTTCCAACCCTACCTATCTATACCAGAGTTGCTCCCAGGGCAACACTACAGATGGCAACACCTTCCAATCCAATCTCAAGACCCTACTCTCCTCCTTATCAGATAACGTCACTGACAATAATGGATTTTACAAAAACACAGTCCCTCGATAAAACTCCTGGAACTCTGTCTTTGGACTTTTCATGTGTAGGAATGACGTCCTTTCTCAGCTTTGTCAACAATGTATCCAAAATGCAACCCTCCAATTATCCTCATATTGCCCGTTGACCAAGTGATAAGTGCCTAATTTCAGTAATATTTCATATTAAAATATAGGCACTTTTGAGGATTTATTGCTAATTTACATATAAAATAATCCCTAATTTATGAATTTACACCTTTTTATATTTTTTAAGATCTTTATTTGACTAAGAGTATTTTATTCCCAAATTTGGTGTTAATTGCAGATTTCTAAGGAAGATTGGAGATTAGGATTTAAGATGAATGATTTGAGCTAAAAAGATAAAGATAGAAGGTCCCAGAATGGAAAAAGATGCAAAGAAAGATTGGGCCTTTTTTTATGTTTTATCATTTAGCCCATTAGCGTGACACATGAAGCAACCTAACCCTAGAAAACTAGGATAAATAGAGGGCTAGAGGCTCAATTGTAGTGTGCCAGATTGAGAGGAAAACACCATAGAGTGAATTGTAACCCAATTGGGAGAATGGAAGGTGCT
>Ga0123342_1010178_pt1 | contig 10883 bp, 8 predicted proteins | sample Turbeawhitnodule_FD_89960 | JGI IMG/M metagenome (GOLD analysis project Ga0123342, IMG submission 89960) | Root nodule microbial communities of legume samples collected from Mexico - Turtle bean Mexico white nodule | ecosystem: Host-associated > Plants > Roots > Nodule | place: Mexico: Nepantla... | reverse complement strand
CACCACCCATAATATGTTATCCCACGCACGAGCTTCTATCTATCACTCTCGGCGTGAGGGAGTGTGTTGGAGATCCCACATCGACTAGAGATAAGGACAATTCATTGTATATAAATGGGTGCAAACCTCAACCCTATGAGCCGGTTTTATGGGGTTGAGTTAGGCTTAAAGTCCACTTCGTAATATGGTATCAGAGCCATTTCGAGTCTATCCTAGCGAGTATTTGTGTTGGGCCTATCGTGCCACCCGCTATCGGGCTGCTATCGGACCACCCATAATATATAGTCCCACGCACGAGTTGGCAGTCTCGGCGTGAGGGGGGTGTGTTGGAGATCCCACATTGACTAGAGATTAGAGCCTTCCATTGTATATAAGTGGGTGCAAACCTCAACCCTATGAACCGGTTTTATGGGGTTGAGTTAGACTTAAAGTCCACTTTCTAATACGAACAATAATGTCTTGTTCAATATACAATGTGTAAGTAATTATTATCATCCTTCTTTATAATGTATATTTTGCAATTTGAATCTTGATAGAAAATTTGAACTTAATGTATATTATATTGAATGTAATTTAATTTTGTAAATTCTTTAATTTCATATTATCAATGTAATATTTAACCATCATAATTTGGTTTTGAGAAAGAATCTCATTTATTTTGCAATTAAGTTAGTTGTGGTAAAAAGGGATCATCCTTTTTGTTGGAAATTAATTTTATGCTAGTGGTTGAATCCTTCAAGAAACCTATTCTTGCTATGGTTCCTTTTGATTTAGGCATCGAGACTTTAGATTTTCATGATTGTACATATGTTTGGTTTTGTTCTCGCCGGCTCGAAGTCGGTCGGAATTCAAATGAGCTCCTGGTGGCCTCCATTCAAGCTTTAGTAGATCAGCTTCCAGAGAACGAGTGGGGGCTCCTCCTGCGATTACACTTCGACGCTCAAGTCAGTAAGAGAATAAAATTTTGTGTATATGGTGAATGTAATGTAAAAAAGCGAGTTGAGATCCTCCCTGGGGGTGGTCGTTTATTTATAAGGCCTCATGGGCTTGGCCTTTGGACCTTGGCTTTCCCGGGCATTAGTGTGTAATATTATGGTAACCTTTCCTGCAATCTGAATATATCGGAACATTTTGTGTTCATTTAATCAAAGCAGTTATGCAACGTAATCCGGAACATTTGTGCAAGCAAATCAGGGTATTTAGGTGATATAATTAGGGATATTGTGCAATTAAATCATAGTATTCAAGCGATATTATTAGGGATATTGTGCAAGTAAATCAGAGTATTCAAGCAATATAATTAGGGATATTGTGCAAGTAAATTAGAGTATTCAAGCGATATGATTAGGGATATTGTGCAGGTAAATCAGAGTATTCAAACGATATAATCAAGGATATTGCGCCAGCGACTCAGAGTATTTATTAGATTTGGCGAAGCCATTTTACGATGTTTATTTCGCTAAGACTGTCGGATTGGGCTTAGGCCTGCCTTTTCTTCCTATCAAGCCTCCTCGGCCTGATTCCTCTTAGGCCCAATCGGCCCAATATCTGACAGACCTTATCGGCCCAATTCCTGGCAGTATCAGGACGGTACAGGTTTGGTCTCATGTTGGTACTTGTTTTTGGGTTTTCTTTCTTTTACTAATGTCACTCTTTAAGGGGCACATGATTGACAAACTTTGGGATGTCAACCTAGTTAGGATACCAAAATTTTATAGTGATGTCTAGAATAAAATAACCTTTAATGAAAAAAATGTGCAAGAAGTTTGATTCTACTTACTCTTCTACACTTTTTTTTTGTAAATTGTTCTTTCATTTTTGTATGTTGACGTGACAAGTTAAGATTTATTTTCCTAATGAACAAATATTTAGATGGAATTTAGTTATGTGTCTTCTTAAATTTAATATTTAGCATTTATAATATAGTTTTAGAAAAATCTACTAATAAATAATATTTACCAAAATTCATTTTTTACCTCCCCAAACTCTTATCAGATAAAACATAAATTCAATACATATAAATTAAATATTTGTAAAGAATGCATAAATGAAAATAAAAAAAATAAAAGAACACATAATTTCAGGAAGGATAAGTAGAAGCATGACAAGAAAGGATGTTCTTGCACACGCAAAAGTTATCTTAGTTTCTTAATTTTGTATTCATGAACTCTAATTTGTATTGTTTATCCTTTATTTTTCTTTGTAAAATAATTTTACATAGTAATTTTATCTTATGTTGTTTTTTAGCCTAACAAGGTCAAAAAAGAGGTACAAGGTGTGACCATAAACCTCAAAAAGGAGGTACAAGGTGTGACCATAAGAGTGCAGAGAATCATGAAGCATGTGAAAATCATTCAAGCCCACTAAGAGCCCATGTGAAGTTGAACCAATGATTAGACAAAGTAAAGTCAAAGTGAGAAAAGCATAAATGATCTATTAATTTTCCTCTTCTTTCATTTTGTAATATATATATATATATATATATATATATATATATATATATATATTTTGTGAGAGTGATCACAATTATTGAGTGTTACATTGATGCTTAGAAGTCAAGTGGTGATTTGATGATGTTTATCTTGGAGGAGAAAAATAAAGCTTTTTGAAGATTATCTATTGGATTATCTATTATTGTCCATGGTTTCTTTCTTTAATCTGCACAATCCTAATTTTTTTATCCACTCACAAAATCTAATTTATTAATAGCTCTTCATCATTCCAAATTATTTCAATTGGTATTAATAATTCTTAATCACCTCCAATTGCCATCAAATTAGGTATATGTTTTTACTTTATTTAAAATCTCATGCATTAATTTATGTTTTTATTTAACTTATGTGTGAATCCCAATTTTTCCAATTCCATTTCACCAAACTAAACCTCAATTTGGTCAATTATAGGTTAAGTCAACTCTTAGAATTACAGGTTAATTTTTGTACCGACCAGTCTCCGGGGTTGACCAACCACTGGTAACGTTGGTGCCAAGTAAGCGGGTCCCACGAGCAACGCGGGCCAGTACCTCACAAGACACGTGCGCCAAAGGAGCCAAGAGTGGTCAGACATCGGTCATCAGGATGTACCGACTTGCCACTCAGCAGTGTGGAGAGGTCGGACATCAGAAGTCCAAATAGTAGAGATGGGCCACGAGAAGTGGATCCCAGATCACACGCCAGTTGTCAGTAAGGGAGAAGCCTAGATCACGAGTGTCATGCGTGTAGAGTGGACGACGCGTTCAAGCGTGACACAAAGTATAAAAGCCACTGAAAGGATATGGTCAGCAAGGGCCACGATCAGGAGCGAGCTGCATGCATGGCACGTGAACAGCTTGGGCACTCTCAGAGACGGGTGACCCCAGAGATCAGGTGCACGAGGATGCATCCAGGTGGTCATCCCGTCAGAGGTTGCACTCCAATTAGGGACCCCACGCACTAGGTTATCCAAAGAGTAAGGTAACAACAGTGTGGGGCCCGCCCATTAGAAAGGTCCATTTTCAGGTAAACATGAAACCCTAGTTTCAGTCTATAAATAGTAAGTTAACAGACTTGCCAAAGGGAGAACTCTCTTGCACCGTTAACACACACACAACAACCAGAATATACAGTTTTCGGTGTTTCCTAGCCCTAGTACTGACTTGAGTGTCGGAGTGCAAACGGTCGCTAGGACGCCCATTGTCTTTGTGTTTCAGGTGTTCATTACAGGAACCGCAACAACGAACACAAGGACTCTGAGCGTGAGTGTGACGTAGACGCACGAAGACGTTTCGAGTCGACCGGCAGAAACAATTTATTTCTTAAAATAATAATTATACTTTTTAATGACTTTTTTAACAAAATGTACATATGTTATAATTGATTTATTAAATCAATACATTTTTAAATTAAAATTAGTTTTATTAATGTTAGTTAAAATTCAATATATATATAGAGAGAGAGAGAGAGATTTAATATTTTTATCATTTTTGGATATAATATTTTTATCATTTTTAAAGCAAAGCAAGATGGTTTTTGTTTTGGAATAAGTGGGCTTAAGTAATCTTATTAGGCAAATTCTCCATGCACCATATCAATTCCAACTTGCTTGCACCCAATCTGCATTCAAATAACAAAAGTGTCAATAACGAAAAGGTCCCTGTGAAACGATGAAAATAATCTTACATAAAAAAAGTCTAAAACTTTTTTTTTTTCTGAATACATTTTTGAATTTGAATATCCGAAACACATTTTTGAATTCTATAAACTCTTTTCCGAAATGTATTTCAATTTTTGTGTTCTAAATCTGGATTTTCAGAACATATTTCTGAATTATGAAATTTCTTTTTCAGAATGTATTTTTTTTGCAGATAGCTTCTTCCTGCACCTCCATGACTTCTTTTGTCACACCATACTAAAAGCGCATTTACTATTATACCCTTCGATGAAAAAAACTAAAATATTATTTTAACCTAATTCCAATTGTTTTTCACTGTGTCTCTTTCACTCTCCAGCTTTCACTCTCCGCGCCACAGTCACCCCCTCCCACCTCCTTCCAAGCTTTCTCCTTCTCTCCATCACTCCTTCTCTCAAATTCTTCTTCTCTCAAAGTTCTCATCCTTTCTAAACCTCTCATTCTCCATATTCACCAGTGCCCTTTTCATTCACACGTTAGTAAGTTTAATTTTACTGGTTTTGTACATATTAGAAAGCGTTTGTGTGCTTGTGCTCCTTCACGGAAATAGGCACCGGATTATGTATTCTGATACATTTTAACAACAAAATGTATTCTGGATTATGTAATCCATAAGTCAAATTTGAAGTTCTAAAATGACTTCTGGATTGCATAATCTGTAAGTCAAATTTTGACAACGAAATGAGTTATGGGTTGTGTGCTCCGTAAGTCATATTTGAAGTTTCAAAATGACTTTCGGATTGCGTAATCCGTAAACCAAATTTCAACATGAGTTTCGGATTCTGTAATCTGTAAGACATATATCAAGTTCAAAATTGACTTTCGAATTGCGTAATCCATAGTTCATTTAGTATCGGATTACACAATCCGAAAGTGTGATTTTGCTACGTTCTAGATCTGCTATACTTACAAATTATCTAATCCAGAACACTCTTGTTTTATGCATAAATAACCGGATTGTGTAATCTGGTGATCTAGCGGCTTAGTAGAATGAGAAGCATTGTCACCCGCACCAGCACGTTACCACCGCCGACCACCAGCTCAAACAACACCTCACCACCACCACACCAAGCACCTTCTCTTTCACTCTGCACCACCACACACCATGCACCTTCTTTTTCATTTGCAGACAAAAAGTGAAGCAACTTTAATTTTTATCTTTTTATTAAAGGACAATTTTGATATTTGAAAAGTTTATGGAGGTGCCAAAGAAGTCATGGAGGTGCATAAAGAAATTATCTTTTTTGCATTACGATTTTTTTTTCCAAATGAGAATTTGACTTTTAAATTATATTTTTTAAATTCTAAATTTTCAAATCTAAAATAAAAGATAATTTTAGAAATTATAAAACATGCAGGTTAAAATTAAATGGTGCGGGAAGAACTTCACATCTTATTATTACCACTTGACTTTCAAGGTTGAGCTCATAATAGGGTTATTGAATATGTGAATGTATTGATTTAAAGTTTAATTCTTCAACGTGATTCAATCAATGTTAATTAAAGAATATATCTATATTTTAAAAATATTTTTATATAATTGAATACAAAAAGGAGAAATCTTTATTTTTATTGAATAATAACACTAAGTAAAAATAAAAGTTTTTTCTATGTTAACATTTTTATTGGGCTCAAAATTACTAAGCCCAAAGCATTCTTTTCACTTTATCAAACTCTTATTATGTTAATTGATATTGACTAGTTCATATCATAATATAAAAAGTTTTTAGGTTATTAATTCATTATTTAATCAAATTGTTAAATATATTTTCCTTAAAACTAAAATTCCTTATTCAAAATATGTTTTATGTTGTACAATTGTTTTGGAGTATCTTTTAAGTCTTCATATTATATGTCATTATTTATTAAACTCTTTTCCTATTATCCTATATTGTGTATATGTTGCATTTAAACCTTTGCAACAAGATTTCAACTTAACACATTTAATATAATTTAATTTTTTACATTCTTTAATTTTAAGTATTTAATTCATAATTTAGTTTCGAAAAAATCTCATTTGTTTATAAAGTTTAAGAGGTTTGATTCTTCTCATCTTTTACACTTACTTTCTCAGATAAATTATTACTACTTTTCTTTCTCCTTTACACAATGTTTTCAAGAGCTATAAGTGAAATATTTCACAATTATTTTCTTTTCAATTTCCAAACTAAGGCTCTTACTAGTTTTCATCTTTGTCAATCAATTCCTCTCATTTTTGTTTTAATATTTGATTTCTTTTCTTTTTTGTGTTCCCTTATATAAATTCTGAATTATTTACTTCAATTTTTACTATTAATTTAATTATTTATGTGGTTGGTTTTTAAATATTAAGATTGATATTTTCAAGACTTTTGTTAGTTAGCTTTACTCGTGATGTTTTAATGAATTAGTTATTGATATTTATTTTATTATCATTTCATTTTTTATATGTTGTATTGAAACTGCTACAAAAATTTGTCAGTTTACTTGAATCTTTGAAATGGTTCTATAGTATTTAAGGGCATAACATATTAGATATACTTCGATTAAAATTCATTTTAAAAGTAATTTATTAGAAAACTGGTTTCAAAATTAGAGGTTAAGGAACCTCTAGGGATCTTTGACATGATTCTGTTTACTTAGTACCAACAGTTACACACACGATCAAACCAATATCACATAAGTTTTAGTAAATAATTGAAATTATATGTAAGTGAAATAAAAAAAAATCAAATTCTATATACATAGAAACAAAAGTTGAGGAAATATTAATAAAATGAAAAAAAATAGAAACTTTAGTTGTCAAAAATGGAGATTATAAGAAGTTTAAATAAAAGAATTTCACTTTCAACTCTTGGTGTTTGTGACAAAGCAATAAAAATTTGTGTGAGAAAACATATTGTAAAGGATACTATTATTAAGTATTTAGTTTACTTTTCACAGATTTTGGGGAAGTAAAATACAATTTTATTTCAAATAAACCCAAACCCTTTATAATAGTATTAAATAATAAATTAATATAATGAAATTGAAGAAAGCAAGAAATTAAATTTTCATAAAAGTAGTATTTGTTATATATTTTTTTTTAAAGTTTTAAATGTAATATGTCGAAAATAAACATGTAATAGTAGGAATGTTTAGTAAGTAATGGCATGTAATATGAACACATGATTTTCTTCTACACCTTTATAAGGTGTGGAAAAAATGGTGCATGAAGTTAGATTTTTTTTATTATAGAGTCTAAAATATATTTCTTTACAAATGCACACAGCAGTCCTCGGTCTAGATTCTCATAACTAGCATGAAGCAGACCACATAAGTCAGACAATTGTACAGCAGCCTGTATGCACTCATGAGGTGCTCCTAACTTATTTATCTTCCTCCCATGTGAAACGACCTTCAGCTCACTACGATCCTACAATAATCAACATATATCATCAATAATCCGGAATACATAACAAATACAAAAATTTATTTTTCATTACTTACCAAACCATCCCACAACTGTTTGGCTACATGATGTTCATAATTAACAAGTAAGGACTTTATCCAATGGCCCTCCTGGATAACCTTCATCATCAACTTCAACTTCTTGTTCAATATAATCTTCAAACTGTTCAATTGGAATTGAAGTACTAGGGTCACCCCGTTTTCTTCTAACCGATGCAGTTGGACGCACACGATCCAACTTAGAACTTCCTCCACCTCTAGTCCGCACCATCTTACATTTCATAAAAGTAACATTCAATCCAACATATATAAAAAAATTATAACACATATAGTCTAAAACAGTTGTGAAAAATTTCATAGAAGCCAAGTGCCCTAAGTACCTCACACTAATACGGATATTAATATCCGCAGAACAATAACAACATTTCGGATAAAAATATTCGCAAGTCAAATGTATCTTACGGACAAAAATATCTGGAACCCATTATTGAATTACGCACAAAAATATTCGGAACCCATTATTGAAGTATGGATAAAAATATCCGCAAGCCACTATTCAAGTGCGGAAAAAAATATCCGGAAGCCAATATTGAAGTGCGGATAAAATAATCTGGAAGCCACTAGTGAAGTGCGGATATAAATATCCGGAAGCCAATATTGATCTACGGATAAAATTATCCAGAAGCCACTATTCTACAGATAAAAAATGGCGATGAAGGGTACCTTGACTTCTTTGACGATGGTTCCCTCTACCTGCGAAGATGAAGCTCACTCACGGCGAAGCAAACGAACACTGCGAAGGTGGCTCACGGTGTTGAACGGTGGCTCACGGTATCTCCCTGCAGTTGTTGCTTCACGCACAAAGGAAGAAGAACAACAATAGGGTTGGGTGCTTACATTGGGTGCAGATAACAATTTATGTATTTTTTAATTTCATTAAGGGTAATTTGGTCTTTTCATACATATGATTGGGTGCCAGTTAAAAAGCATCAGGTGCAGGGAGAGGAAGTTCATGGTTGTGTGAAGCTTTTCTTTGAGCTGCAAAAGAGGAGGTTACATTCATTGTTGGGCACGGACATTCATTGTTATGTATTTCGGATTATTGATGATATATGTTGATTATTGTAGGATCGTGGTGAGCTGAAGGTCGTTTCACATGGGAGGAAGATAAATAAGTTAGGAGCACCTCATGAGCGCATACAGGCTGCTGTAGAATTGTCTGACTTAGGTGGTCTGCTTCATGCTAGTTATGAGAGTCTAGACCGAGGACTGTTGTGTGCTTTTGTAGAGAGGTGGCATGCAGAGACAAACAGTTTTCATTTACCGGTTGGGGAGATGACCATCACTCTTGATGATGTGTCAAATCTGTTACATTTACCCATTGTCGGTCATTTTTACACGCAGGAAACCTTAGATTCAGATTCGGCGACTGATTTATTGGTAGAATCCCTCCGTGTTGACCGTGCATTTGCATCTGAAGAAACAAGACACTGCCGAGGAGCTCATGTGCGCCTGAGTTAGTTAAGAGATGTGTATGAAGACGCATGCTCAAGGAGGCAGTGGACTGTGGCTGCCAGAGCATACTTACTTCACCTTGTCGGTTGCACTATTTTTGCGGACAAGAGTGCTACATCAGTAAGTCTGTTTTATCTTGGATTTTTTGTTGATTTAAGGCTTACCGGTGGATATTCTTGGGCAGCAGCTGCCCTAACTCACATGTATGAGCAGTTAAGAGATTGTAGTTATGCAAACACAAAGCAACTAGCTGGTTATGCAACATTGTTGCAGGGGTGGATTTATGAGCACTTCCCCTCTATAGGGATGAGACGTATGCAAGCATTGTATTCTTAATATCAACCTCGGTGTAGGCTGTATGATGCTGGAAAAGGTACTTCAATTGTTGTTGTTCGATCGCAGTTGGATACATTGACACCAGCTTCCATTCGGTTTTGTCCATACAACGAGCACAGAGAAGAACGTCCATTCGAGTGGATTTCCTTATTATGTGGTTATTTGAGGCTTGGAAATTGAACACAGTTGCACATGCCAGAACGTGTTCTGCGTCAGTATGGCTATACACAGATCATCCCTCACAACCCATCTGTACTTGGACATGGTCATCCGGATACAAATGAAATGGATCGTCGATGGTTACATTTCAATGATTATGTCATACATGACTATGCCATAGCACCTCATCCTGACGCTTGTGTTCAAGAGTACATGGCTTGGTTTAGATCTGTATCACATCCATATGTGATTAATACGGATGAGGATAACCATCCTGTACCGGTACCCTCAGATGCACGTGATCACGAAACAGTGTCAACTCATCCCGAGGAGTCACTTTCTGCTCTGGTATGCTTCTAACCTTATTAACGTATTAATTTGAAACATCTTTTTCTAATAATATGTCATTCATGCTTGTAGGGTATTTGTCGTAGAATTACAGAGACATTGCAACCATTACTTGATCATGGCGATGTCGTGGAGGGCAACCCTGTTTGGGAAGGCATACAAGCAGCCATTATGTTAGCACGAGGAGCGACTGATAAAAAAGTTGTTTATGTCAGGAGACATGCACGTAGGAATGATTGACAATATATTAGGATAATGTATTAGGATTTCTTTTTATGTAATATTTTTATCCATGACAATGTATTTGAACCTTATCTATATGTTTCAATATGGATTTTATAATTGAACCTTATCAATTTTTGCTTCACGTTACTTCTGTTTTAGTAGACACGTCACTTTCGGACATTGATATCCGTAGACACCTCACTGGCTTACAGATATTTTTATCCGTAGACACCTCGTTGGCCCGTTCATGTATCCGACCTTAATATAACAATAACAAACCCATAACTATAGCCAACACTTCTCGCCCACTCTAACAGCTCATCTCGATCACGAAATACCTACAATAGCATATGCCAAATTTAAAAATAATTCATAAAAAAAGCATTCACAACTCAACATTGACCATACCTCATTTGTAGAAAATGCCTCACTACATTCATGTGCCCTGTGTTCATTATCTAATGCGTTATAACTTATTGACTGCTCCAGATCAACATTATCTAATCCATCCCACACATCAATCTCCCCTAAAACTCTCATGTATGACTCTGTGGTATCCATTGGGCTGTTGAAAAAAATGAACACTTAGCTTCCGGATAAATAAATCCATAACAAAAAAAATATCAACATTTAGCTTCCGGATATATATATATATATATATATATATATATATATATATATATATATATATATATATATATTTT
>Ga0123342_1010177_pt1 | contig 10885 bp, 11 predicted proteins | sample Turbeawhitnodule_FD_89960 | JGI IMG/M metagenome (GOLD analysis project Ga0123342, IMG submission 89960) | Root nodule microbial communities of legume samples collected from Mexico - Turtle bean Mexico white nodule | ecosystem: Host-associated > Plants > Roots > Nodule | place: Mexico: Nepantla... | reverse complement strand
TGGTTAAAATTCAAAGGTAAAAGAGTTTTAATGATTTACAAAGTTTTAATGATTTTCATATCCCTTATGGGTGGTGTATGATTTGCAGCATACACTTGATGAAATCACCTATATGAGTGTCAAATGGGGCCGCTTGCATGAGATCTTAGCAAGATCTCTATAGCACTCATGAATACCAGGCACGCGCATGACCTAGTAGCACAACACAGCGACAATAGCAAGTAATGTGGGGGTGTATTGTGATTAATAAACCGCTAACACATACTAAGTGTCTTGGTTCATATAGCTTGCTATACCAACTACACTATGTGTTAAGTTCATCAATCTAAAACTGGTTCATATAGCTTGCTATACCAGATTTGATGCATTACATCCTAGATGAACCCATAATCTTTTCTTTCAATATTTCTATGTTTTATCTTTTTCAATATGTGGGGGATTGTTGTAAAACAAAACCTAATATAGCAAAATAAAAACAAAAAATAGAGTGTGTGAAACGGAAAACAGAGTATGTGGTAAAACCCTAAAATTCTTCAGTGACGTTGGAGGAGATCGAAGAGGTTCGACGAAGACTGGATCTACTTCGAGGTTATCGCACGATGTTGCCCCTTCCACCCTGAATCGTAGCCGCACGACTGGGAACGCTCACGCCTTCGCTCTACTAGTCGTGTGGAATCTTGAGAACGTTGCGAGATTCGTGGGTGGTTGGCTCCTCCATTCCCGCGGATCTTCCTCCATCTCCGGTGACCATGACCGCTCCTTTAGGGTTTGAGGATGCGGCAGTGTGTTTTCTCCATCTATAAATACTGCATCCCATTTGCTTCAGAAAACGCATCTCACAGACTCACCTTTTCATCTTCTTCAAACCCACTCCGCTCACCATCTTCCTCCTTTCTCCATTTTTCACTTTTCACTTTCTCTCTCCTCATTTACTTTATTTTATTATTATTATATTTATGGGTTCTATTGGGTATTACTCTTCTAAGAGTAACTTGCTAGTTCTGATCCTCAAAAATTATTGGGAAGTTCCTGTTGTATCTTGGAAGAATTGTACAATACACCGCAAATAAGTCCTTACAAACAATGATTACTCACGCCTCAAGAAACCAATTTTTGTTCGAATTTTAAAGCCTTTTTTACTACATTACAATCACGTGGATAAAAGATCACCTAATATATATTTTCATAATATCATACTCCCACTAATCTAATACATCAAAAATCTTAATTAAACTCATATGAATTATATACATTTATAAAAAAAATAATCAAGGACTTACAAATTCAGTTAACAGATTTGTTAACATCATTTTAATTGAAAATGTTCTCTCTGAATTTTTGAAATTGACAACTTTTTTAATAAACACCTACTTAACGTAAAAAAAGTTTTGTACAAGAAGATCTCATTGTTTTGAGAAATTCATAATATTTCATAAGTGGAAGAAATATTTTGCATAATATAAAAGTTTGAAATCAATGTTCAAGTCACATACTTGATTAGTAGTCAATTAATATACTATATAATGCTTTTATGTGTAGTTACGTCAGAATCAATCTTTAAGTTTATCAAATTTGTAGGTAAGCATATGATTCTTGGCTTCCTATGAATATCTTATGAACTTTTTAACATATAAATGGGTTGATGAAGTATCTCTCAAAATCTTAACAACAAAATTATTGATGGGACAAACCCAAACTGAAGCATATATATATTGTTTATTTTGAGGATAATAACTTTATTAATCTTTATTTTGAATGACTCGTCCCTACTATTGGATCACCTCAAACAATGTGAACAAGCGTAGAGAAGAAGTCATTGAAGCGAATATATTCCTCTGATCACTATCTTTTGTGTTTTCTCGTCTCACCAAAATGTTCTTCTCCCCGACAGTGTATAAATTCTAGCTATTCCTCCAAAGCTATCTATCACAAGTCTAATTGGTTGAAAGTAAAGTTGAGAAAGCTAGAGTTTTGGTTCAAGATTTCAATGGCAGGTATTGCATCTGGAATCAGCAACCTTGCCGTTGGCTCGGGTGATGCTCGACGCCGATCACTACAACCTCAAACTACTCCAGACACCAACCACACCGACACCGACATGGACAAAATCGGTACCAACAAAACCGACACTGACAAAACCGGTGGCAACAAAACCGACAGTAACAATAAGAGTGACAGTTGTGAAGAGATCAGTTATGTAAACTCTGCGAAGCAAGATATCAAAGGTCTTACGAACCAAACTGGATACGTGAAAGGCAACGCTAATGGGGTCATCAACTTTGGCTCCTTGGTAGCCTCTGCTCCTAGTGTCCAACCATGAACATCAATCCTTTCATACCATATATATGTATCTGCAGGCTACATAATAATTAACTAGATAACCTATGCTGCTGCTCAGGTTGCCTATCTATTGTTTACATGTTTTATTTATACATACGACTATTATCTAAGTCCAAAATGTTACATATGTTGAATTTAATAAAATAAAAAAATATTAAATTTGAATAATTGTTTTTTTTTCACTCATAAATATAAATAATTATTTACAGATTATTTTTTTATTATATATATACAAAATTTTAAGTTGTATATTAAATATTTTTATTACTTTTTTCTAATTATTATTATTATTACGAAGTGAACTTTAAACTTAACTCAACCTTATAAAACCGGTTCCTGGGTGAGGTTTGCACCACACTTATATACAATAAAATGTCTTAATCTCTAGTCGATGTGGGATCTCCAACACACCCCCTCACGCCGAGAGTGACAGCTCGTGCGTGGGACAACATATTATGGGTGGTCCGATAACGGCCCGATAGCGGGTGACACGATAAACCCAACAAACACTCGCTATGATAGGCTTTAAATGACTCTGATACCATATTACGAAGTGGACTTTAAGTGTAACTCAACCCCATAAAACCGGCTCACGGGGTGAGGTTTGCACCCCACTTATATACAATTAAATGTCTTAATCTCTAGTCGATTACTATTATTACTGATATTATTATTATTATTATTATTATTATTAATTTGTTATTATTAATAATAATATTATTAATATTTTTATTATTACTAATATTATTAGTTTTACTATTATTATTATGATTAATATTAATATTATTATTATTATTCTTTTGTTATTATTATTATTAAAAATAAAAAGAATAAGAATATTAATAATTAATATTGTTCATTATTATTGTTAATGATAATAAAAATAATATTTATATTAATAATGTTTAATAATAAATTATTGTTAGTAATAATCATATAATAATAATATTAATAATTTCAATTTTAAGATCAGTATTTCGTTTAAATTTCGATTTGTAAACTAGTGAAAGTTTGTTATCTAAACTTAAAAATAGGTTGAAAAATGGAAAACAAAGTAAAACATATTGTATGTTTGTAATTCAAAGTATAATTTTTTAATTTTATATTTTTTAATTTATGAATGGATTAATTAAATATAGTTTAAAATATTTACAATTTAAAGAAAAAGTAGATTACAATAACAACATTAAATATTGTCGGTATCAAAGGTAACTTTAACTAAATATGATTTAAAATACTCACAATTAAATACTACATTTTTATTATTTTAGGTCACATTTTTTTTAATGTGGTTTACTTTTTTCAAAGGTCACACAAAAAAAAAATCTTTGTTTAAACATGCATGACCCAAAAATTATGGTCTATTCATAAGTCACATTTGTAAAAATGTTGTCTTTTTCACTTTTCGACCAGTTTTATATGTGTGACTACTTTTGAACTATAGTTTTATTGTTTAGCTCAAACATTCTAAATACAACATTTAAAAAAATACGGTATAAATAATTAACGGTTTTATAAATGTGGTATTTGTAGTCCTTAAACCACCATTATAAAATTGTTGTTTTTTCTATGTTTAGACAAAAATTATATACGTGTGACATACATCAATGTTGTCTAAAGTAAAAAATGATGTAGTGTTTAGAATAGTAAATGAGTGGGTACAGGCGTGGGTACGAGCATTCCCGTTTCCCAATAAGGATGACGATAAGACAAAAATTCAAACTCGTTAGATATGATGAGGATGGGGATGAAATTTTACTTCGGAGATGGAGATAAGACAATCAAACTCACATTCGTTCCACCCCATTTCTATCCCTAACTAGTAATAGAATAATCTTAAGTTTAGAGACCCTGAACCATCAAAGCTTTCAATACGTACCAATGACTTAAATTTAGTTTTTGCATAAGCCATTACTTAAAAAGGAAGCCCAATTATCCTACCTCTGTTTCCACCCACCCAAACTCATGTTTGTCTCATTGAATTTGAAAATAACTTCTTGTTATGGGTAAAACGAGGTAGGATGATTTTGCATGATATGCTGCAGAGTCAATCATATATAGGAGTTTTTACATCAATCAACTAAAGATAAGTAGAGTTCAAAATTTAACCCATGATTCATGGTCTATGGGTTAACTCTAACCCACTTCTAAAATAAGTCTCCTTTTAGGGTTCAACCCACCAAATGAGTGGGTTGAAAAAGATCAAACCCCCAAAACCTTCACATAAAGTGGGTTTAGAAGGTCAAAGTGAGTTTGACCCACTACAAGACTTCAATTAACTCCTAAATACTTTTCAAGATTATATGAGTCCTTAAAATATTCTAAACTTCAAATTGATCTCCAAATTTTGCATTAATTATAAATTGGTCCTTAATTATTTTTTGATATTTGTAACTTAATTGGAAGGTTAAGGCTTAACCCAACTTGTCAATCAAGCCAACTCAATCCGACATAGGCCTGACATGGACGCGACTTGGTTCAACCTGAGGTGAGCCATACTCAATTTAGCCTAATGATTCAAATCAAATCTTACCTATCTGAGAGTCTACATCATTAAAGATGACGATACACATTGAATTTCTTTAGAAGATCAAGTACAATGAAAAATTAACCTTTACAAAGCTTCAATTGTCATTTTTCAACATCTATATAAGGAGATTAAGAAGAAATGAAGAACACACAAGTGCAATACAAGTTTTTATCAAGCTTTGAAATCTAGGTGTTCTTTGTGGGTGTGGGCTATGTAATTCTTCACTTTATGAAGTTTTCCATGTGAGTTTTGATTGTGCTCGCTCTCTGAGAATGTTCTTTTTTACTTGAGATTAATACAGATTAAACCAGGAGTAATTAGTGTAGTAAGAACCAAAAGTGGTTAGTGTACTCGTGTATAATCAAGAGTGGTTGATGTATTTGTTTTGTAATCAATTATTTGATTAGTGGAATCTTTTAAGTTTATGTTTAAGGGAAAACTAGATGTAGCACATGTGTTGGGTGAACCAATGTAAATCTTTGTTGTTTTGTTTTCTTTATAGAGGTCTAGTCCACTTTGCTATGAGATAGAGTCTAAAGTTGTATTCAACCTTCTCTAAAACCACATGTTCCAACAATAGATTAATTATAGAATTCTAGCAAAAATGCTTAGCTAAACTCATGGAATTTGACTTCTCAGTAGGAATGGTTAAGAAAATGTAGTAGTAGATGCCCTTTGTCTTACTTGTTGGCTTTGGAAATCACAATCTGTAGTAGAAAAGTTGGGAGAAGGTGTTGTGGAGCGAGAGGTTACTAGAGTAGTAGTTGATTACTTATAATGTTGTAAATTCTTCTTATGGAGACGTGGGGAAGCTAATGATGGTATCTTTTGGTATGATTGTCATATAGCACAAAGCACTATGAATTCAATGTAAATGTTGGTGTCTATGACAACATAGGTAGAAGGTCAGGATAGTATGACTATCCTTTTGTATAAGGGTTGGAGTAGCCTCAAGTACTCCATATCTCCATATTATATTAATTATTCTCTTATAGAAAAAAAAGATGTCCTATATAGAGTGGGTCTAGTCGATTGCAATAAATTGATTGAGAGCTAATTGGAGGATAGGATTCATCACTCCTAGCTTAACGATGTAAGTTTGCAGAATCTGATCATTGAAGTGCAAAGCAATATGGTTTCACATAAACATTATTGGTGGTAGAATGATGAACAGAGAGAAGAAGAAAAATATTGGTAGTTGGAAATGACAATAAACTAAGGAAGGACTTGTTGTGGTTGCACGCATTTCCTATTGAAGGCCATTCATACATTAGTGCTACTATGAAAAGAGTTAAAAGAGAATATATTACTTACATCTAGCATATATTTTATTTAGAATATGTTAAAAGAAAAATCTATACGCATTTAAAGAAAAAAATTATATTAGTCTGTATAAGTTAATTTACTTTTTAAGCATTAAAACAAACATGAAGTATCATTATATGAAAATGTTTTAATAGTAATTAATTTAGAAAAAAAATTAGTTTCTATAATAACTAATTTAAATAGGAATGAAGGACCGACGGAGGTGGGAGAGGGAAGACCATCGGAGAAGAGAGGTAAATCATAAGGCAGGTACATTGTCAAAGTACTCATCAACAAGAAACTCATCCACGTTCTTCTTCTCTAATTTCCCAGTTAGTCATGGGGAGTACGACATGTTTAGAATTTTCCAAAAGTGGGTTAGAGTGAAAGAAGTGTTCATCTCTAAGTGTCCAAATAGATGGGGAAGAAGATTTGGGTTTGTGAGATTTTTCCCATTTCCGAATGATGTGAGGTTAGAGAAGCAACTGGATTAAATCTATATTGGCAACCTCAAATTATATGTAAATCTCCCAAAATATAGGAGAGCAGAGGTTGTATATAGGAATGAAAAACCAAATGCGTATGAAAGAGGTAAAAGCCAAGCCAATATTTCAGGTGGTAGGCTGAAGGAGAAGAAGGTTTGGCATGAAAAAACAGATAAAATAGGTAAAACAGTCCGAAGGGGTTTTTTTCCAAAACAGTCTTATGTTGATGTTGTTCGCAAAACTTCGCAAGGCGTTTGGAAAGGTCCTATTATTGAAACAAAATCAAACACCCCATCATGGTTGGCCTGTAGTGCGGTTGGATGGATGTCTCCTGATCTTACCTTCGACTCTTTGAGTGAAGAGTTTGTCAAAGGGGGTATGAGCAGGGTTAAACTGAGGTTTATGGGTGATAATCTAGTTCTCTTAACACCTAAAGACGGAGAACGGATGGAATAAATCGTAAAGCTTAAAAATGAATGGTTCGTTTCTCTGTTTGATAATATTGAACCCTGGTCCGTGTCATATGAAGCTGGCCATAAAATTGTCTGGGTGAAGTGCTACGGTATATCGGTAACCTTGTGGAACAAAGATTGTTTTTCTAAGGTGGTCGGTGAAGTAGCATCGATGGTAGATATTGATGAAAATACCCTGTCTTGGGAGAATCTGGAGTATGCCCCTTTGCAGGTTCGGCTACTTAGGTCCTGTAAAGCATAAATGACGAAGGGGATTAGGATTAACGGTCAAGTTTACAACATCTCTCTCATTGAGGAGGTCTTCAGCCAAGGGAGAGGAGAATGTTCTTGTCTCGAATATCACCTTGCCTCATCGGATAGCATTTCGTCGCCGAAAACTGTAGTGGAGGAAACTTTTCTCGCTGAAGGCCCCTGCGAAGAAGGTGTCGACCTTAACCACGACTTTTTGCGGTGGGGCGTGGCACCCGAGGAGGAAGGGCAATCCCATTCGAAGATAGAGACAAAATGGAAGCGGTTTGAGAAAAAGGCTCAGAGTGATATGGGGTGTCAGAATAAAAGCATATTTTCGTTCCTTAATGAAGGAAAACGTGTGCAAGGGGTGTCTGAGGGAGGGGCAGCTTTTTCTGCTGCTAACCTAGTCAACGTAGCTTGCACAGAAATTCACCACTCCTTGGTTAACCTATTTGAAGGGGTTTAGGCGTTCAATGCACTTTCTTGTGGGCCTAAGCAAGGTGTAGCCCACACAGAGAACATAGGGGTGTTTAGTAAAGTAGAAGGTTTGGGAGGCACAATGGTTGAATGCAAAGAGGAAGCATAAGGAAAAAGGTTGTGACGTGGAAGGGGCTGTAGCCATGGCTATGTCTCCATTCCCACATTCTTCTTTATTTCCGAGGGCGAGTGGTAGGGTTGATCACCCAGGAGTGGCGCAACCGCAGGAGGTCAATTCGGGTATCTTCCCTTGCCACGCAACTCACCAATGTAGCGAGGGATAGGGCTCATCGTCGAGAAGTTCTGACCCCCATTCCAGTGGAAGCACAAATCGACACCGAGAGGGGTTTGAAGTAGGGAAGATTAATGAGACTGGGGCACTAACCCATGCAGAAGTGGCAAGCAAAACCTCACCGAAATTTTGTAGACTTCGGAACCTGCGGGATCACGGTGAGCGAATTGCCCAACCAAAATGGAGATCCAACGGTGGTATCGGGTCCCTCCATTACGGGGTTAGCTCTTCGTCCAGGTTAAGTCGCTGCCCCTTTGTGGAATCGACTAATGACATCAATTAGTGTAATAATCAGCTTAAGTTAGAAGAGAAAGCTGTTGAATCTGTTAGAATTTGGGATTTGGGCCAAAACTTGGGGATGCAATGTTTAGGGGACGAGGGGAGTGTGGTCGGAGAACTGGACCGTTTGGAGGAAAGGGACAATGAAGACAAGAAGAAGTCTCAGGTGGGTAATACAAAAGTGGGATCATGATTATTGTCAATCTCAATATCAGAAGGTTGGGAGGGGGGACAAAAGCACGGTACTTGAGACACATTGTGGGAAAGGAGGGTGTTGAATTCTTATGTCTACAGGAGTCTTAAACTTCATCTTTTTCAGACTCTAGGTGCTTTTCTTTATGAGGTGATAGAAACATCGGTTGGGTCCACTACGAAGGGGTCAACGGGGCAGGGAGTATTGTAACAATGTGGCACAAAGAAGCATTCTCCTACGACACTCATGTTGTTGGAAATGGTTTTATTGTCATTGTAGGCCAACACCTCAAAGCTAAATGTTAGTGTGTAGTGGTGAATGTCTATGCAGCATGTAACCTAAAGGATAAGATTGTTCTGTGGGAAGTCATTGTTTGAAAAGAGATTCATGGCTACACAGGACTATGGAATTAACTTGGGTTCAGTGGAGTTTAAATCCTTATCTTCTGAGGCTAGTAGGAATATGATAGCTAGCTTCTCTAAGGAAGAAGTGAAGGATGTTGTGTGGCAGTGTGGAGGGTCAAAGAGTCTGGGTCCGGATGGGTTCAACTTCAATTTTATCAAGTTATGTTGGGATGTCATTAAACCTGAAATTATGGCAGTTGTGCACTTTTTTCACGCTACGGGATCCTTCCCGAAAGGTTGTAACGCGTCCTTTATTGCTCTTGTCCCCAAGGTTAGGGATCCTTCCTCGCTTGATCAGTTCCAACCAATATCTCTTGTAGGTGTTATGTACAAGATCATTACCAAAGTTTTGTCATGTCGTATGAAGAAAGTTATGTCTATTACAGTAAATCGACGGTTATTGATGACTTCCAGTCTGCCTTCCTAAGCGACAAAGGACTAACGGATAGTGTTGTTATGGCTAATGAAGTTCTAGAGGAGATCAGGATGAATAAGAGGAGTGGGGTCTGCTTCAAGGTGGATTTTGAAAAGGCGTATGATTCAGTGAGGTGGACTTTCCTGTTTGATATGCTTCGGAGGTTGGGGTTTCACGACAAGTGGATTTCGTGGGTTAAAGGATGTCTGGTATTGTCGTCTGTGTCTGTTTTGATCAACGGGAGTCCTACGAAGGAATTCAAACCATCTAGGGGGTTGAGACAGGGGGACCCCCTGGCTCCTTTCCTGTTCTTAGTGGTTGTTGAAGGACTAGCAGGATTGGTGAGACAAGCTTTAAGAACGAACGTTCTTAGGGGTGTAAAGATGGGAAGGAACAGTATCGAGTGTTGTCTACTACAGTTCGTAGATGATACACTTTTTATGTGTGAAGACTCTTTCTCCAATATCTTTGCTATCAAGGTCATCCTTTGATGCTATGAAATTGTGTCCGGTTTGAAAGTCAACTTTCATAAATTGAAGTTGGTAGGCATTAGTGTTGACAACTACGTCCTGAGCACCTATGCGAAGACCCTAAACTACAATACCATGAGGTTACCCTTCCAATACTTGGGTGTTGAAGTGGGTGGAAATCCGAGGAAGAAACAGTTTTGGGAGCCAGTAATTAAAAAAAATTGAAGCCAGACTAAGCTCATGGAAAATGGAGATTTCTATCTTTGGCGAGTCGGATTTGCCTGCTAAAATCGGTCTCACTACCATACCATTGTTTTATTTATCTGTCTTCAAAGCCCCTGTAGCAGTGCATAACAGAATCAGCAGTTTACAAAGGAAATTCCTTTGGGCTTGGGGAAGAGAAAACAGAACGATCCCAAGGGTAAGTTGGGAGAATGTTTGTAAGCCTATGGAGGAAGGAGGGTTGGGGATCAAAGAGAATAGGAGTTTTAAATTTGCTCTTTTGGCGAAATGGAAATGGTGGATTATGAGTGATGAGGGAGGGAAATGGAAAGAAATTCTTGTATCTAAATACAGTACAGAAACAAGTAGAGGTTAGGTAAGGCTGAAATACCAATCATGGTGGTGGAAGGACTTAGCCAAGGTATGCGGTGAAGGGGTAGAAGAAGGATGGTTCCACAAGGCTATTTTGTGGAAAGTAGGCGAAGGGGGCTTAGTTGGATTTTGGGAGGATATGTGGTTACAAAACAACAGTCTTAAAGTCTTGTATCCCAGACTATACTCTCTATCTCTCGATCAGGGTAAGATGATGGAAGAGGCCCAAACACAAGCCCACATGCAAGCCCACCAAAGGGTAGATTTGGGCCACCCATAGAGTTATGGCCAAGAGAATCCAAGAAGACGTTCTTTTACATGTTCAAATGCCATAAACTCTAGTGTAGAGTAGACTTTAATTTCTTGTCAAAATTAGCATAGGAACTTTATTTGTAAT
>Ga0123342_1010176_pt1 | contig 10885 bp, 5 predicted proteins | sample Turbeawhitnodule_FD_89960 | JGI IMG/M metagenome (GOLD analysis project Ga0123342, IMG submission 89960) | Root nodule microbial communities of legume samples collected from Mexico - Turtle bean Mexico white nodule | ecosystem: Host-associated > Plants > Roots > Nodule | place: Mexico: Nepantla... | reverse complement strand
TTCTTCTTCTTATTATTATTATTATTATTATTATTATTATTATTATTATTATTATTATTATTATTATTATTATTATTATTATTATTATTATTATTATTATTATTATTATTATTATTATTATTAATACTATAAATAAATGTTATTATTAATAATAATAATACTATCATTAATAATATGTTTAGGGTTTAGGGTTTAGGGTTTAGGGTTTAGGGTTTAGGGTTTAGGGTACTATAGTAATACTATAAATAAATAAAATATTATTATTAATAATACTATCATTAATAATATGTATATTGTTATTATTACTATAATTAATAATAATAGTAATATTATCATCAAAAAATTTAATATTAAAATTAAAATAAATGTTATTTTAATTATTATTAATACTATTAATATTAATATTATCATTTATATATTTATTATATTTATTAATATTATAATATTAATATTATTATTACTAATATTATAATATTAATATTATTATTACTAATATTATGTGTTAACATTATTATTATTAATAATATTATTCAACATTCTCTTGGTTCTCTTTATACAGGCTTGTAAAGATGAATGTTAATCTTAAACTTTGTTTCATCTTCTTAAAATCAAATCTTCAATAAGTAGATGTCAAAAAGAAAGCTTTTAATTTGCTTATAAAAACAATTTAAACATATTCAAAATATATTGTAATAAAAGCATATGAATTAGAATTAACCAAAATGAAAAAAACATCTTTATCAGGAAACTATTTTAAAAGTTAAGTTTTGAATTCTTTCCAAATTTATATAATTAGAAGTAAATTTTGATTGTAAATCCTTTAAGAAAATTAATATAAAGTTCGAAATTAGCAATTCTGGATAGTTTTAACTTAATATATTGTCTAAGATTTGTTACACTACACCATTTTTTACTTTAGACAACATTGAAGTAGGTCACACTTATATAACAATTGCCTAAACAAAGAAAAGACAATAATTTTAGGAGTGTGATTTAAGGACTACCAAATACACATTTGTAAAACTGTTGCTTATTTATAACTTTTTTTTTTAAGTGTTATATTTAAAATGTGTGAGTTAAACAATAAAATTGTGGCCTAAAAATGACCACTGACATACAAATGTTGCTTAAAAGTAAAAAGACAACAATTTTACAAATATAATCTAAACGGATATGCAACATTTAATAGACTGTTGCCTAAAGTTTACAATAAATATTTATTAATTATTAAAAAAATATTTTAATAATTACGAAATTTTTTTATGAAAAAATGGACACACGTGCAGTTACTTATGTGTTTCTCATAGTGTATATAGAGAATACTCATTTAATATTTCTTTTTTATTCTTAATTATTTCATAATGTGATAGTTACATTCAAATATTTATAATTAACTTACATAAATATTTACCAAAAAATATTTTTTTATTAAATTAAAAAAAATTGATACTAATTTTTTTTATCCTCAAAATCTCATATACTACTTATATACATAAAATAAGTGACTATACCATCTAGTGTCTCAATAAATCTAAACATAATGAGTCAAATATATTAAATATATTAGTGAGTGATATATATTAAATACGTGACATATATTAAATACATAAATAATTTGATGCAAAATAAAAATAGTAATTTAAAACAAAAATATTTATTTTAAATGTAATATAAAGAGTAGTTGCGAGTTTTGTTTTTAAATGTCACCTAAATTTTTACAAATTAACTTATTAACATTTTTCTAAACATACATCTATGTTCATTTTCTAATACCTCTTACGAACTAGGAATTATTAAATAAAAAAAATATTAAAATAAGAAAAATTTACAGTTAATATCTATTATCTCTGTTTAATTTTTGTTCATTCCTATTGAATTTTAATTAAGTGATATTCATTATCATTATTTTAATTCACTATTGTATTCAAATAATATCTAAATCAAAATATAATAATACGTTAATAAATTTGTTCACACATATTTGTTAATATCAATTTATTTTTATATTAAATAAATGTTCTCATAAATTTTTTTTCTATAGTAAAAGTACATAAACTTATTTTTAAGAAATTATAAAATACTTATCCTTTAAACCATAATACAAAATTAAAAATATGAAATCATACAAATTAAAAATGATTCAAAAAAAAATTGTGCTATAAGAATATGACGGTTCTAAAATATATCAACTATGTAAATAGAAATTAAATGTAGTAAATAATTTAGATAAAGTAGATTTTAAATTTATCGAAACTTAATTTTCACAAGAATATAAAAATTAGTACTACATATCTCAATAGAAAAAAAATTAGCTAACATTCGTTGAGAAAAAAATTCACCATATAGTTGAATTTTTTTCTCACAAATAATAATCAGAAAATAAATTTAACCTACGTTGACATATAAATAATATCAGTTAAAAAATAATTAATATTCATGTCGACTAAAAAGTTCTCATTTACATCAACCGAAAAATAATGTTATTGGTGTTGGTAAAAAATGTTCTTATTTATATCAACTGAAAAATAATGTTATTGATGTTGGTAAAAAAAACTTATCGACATTACTGAAAAATAACATTGTCAATATTAATCAATAATAAATAATAATAATCTTATTAATGTTGTTAAGGAAATAACTCTTACTTACAAAACAGTAATGTTAAGTGAAAAAAATGGTGTTTAGCGTTATAAACAAACATCGGTGATTTTGTTAAAAAAAGTTATAACTAACATTAATTAAAATCAATAAAATATTAATGATGTCTTTGTTTTTATTTCTTGTTCACGTGGAAAGAAATGTGTGGTTCGTTATTATTTGGATAACCAGATGTGTAGGGGGAGTGATGAGGGTGAGAAGATGTTGGGGTTGTATAAGGACGGTGGAAGGAGATACTTGATTCAAAATATCGTGGATGGAGAAGCCTGCGAGAGGGTGTGAACTTTGGTAGGACCTCTTTATGGTGGAAAGATTTGGTGGAGGTTTGGGGGTCAGAAGGATGGGGAAGGAATTTTGAAGATGCTTTCAAATGGAAGATTGGCAATGGAGATAGTGTTTTATTCTCGGAGGATAGTTGGGCGGGTAATGGAGCTCTAAAGCGTGTTTATTCGTGGTTATTCTCCCTGAGTTCTTGCAAAGATGCTAAGGTGGATGAGCTTGAGAAATGGATTAATGGTTCTTGGGAGTGGCAATTAACTTGGAGGAGGAGTCTATTTGAATGGGAAAAGCCTTTGGTGTGTATTTTTTTCCAGGGTCTTCAAGGGTTGAGTTTTGACATGGAAGAGAAGGACAGTTGGGTTTGGAAAGATGGGGAATTTCCTATTTATACGGTTAAGTCTTCTTACAATTGTTTAAGGAGGGCACGCGAAGGGGAGAATGTATTTGTGTATAAAATGTTTTGGAGGAGTAAAGTCGTGCCTTCTGCACTTGTCTCTGCTTTTGTCTCTACTTGGAGGGTACTGGAAAATAAGATTGCAACTAGGGCCAATTTAGAAAGGCGCGGAATTGCGGTTGAAAGCCTTTAGTGTAGTCTTTGTGGGGTAGAGGAAGAGATTTGTCGTCATTTATTTTTTGAATGCAGAATTGCTTGGATAGTATGGAGTCATTGTTTGGCTTGGCTTGGTGTAATGTCAGTGAGTCACAATGATCCACTATTAAATTTGTTTTCAGTTTAGGTTGTGTAACGCCTCTAATTCTGTCAATGATGTTTGGGGAGTAATTTTGATTGCAATAGTTAGCGAGATTTGAAAGCACAGGAATAATGTCATTTTCAAAGGGGGGGGATTGAATTTTTAGAAATGTTTGTTATGATTCAATTAAAGGTTTGGTCTTGGGTTACTTTTAAGTCACATTCTGTTTTTTTTTCCTACTCTAACTGTTGTCTTGATCCATTGGTTTGTAAGACGTTGGTTAAGTGATGTAATTTTGTCGCGTAGTTCCAGAATTGGTGTTGTGAGGATTGTCGATTGGATCACCCCTGAAGTGGTCCATATTTAATTTATTGTTTATTACTGATAAAAAAATGTTTTTGGTTTCTCTCTCATGAGCAGAGAAAAAAGAGTAAAGCCACATAGACCTTATGCCTTTTACTTAAATGTCTTTCGTTACATTGTGCATGCATATGAAAATTGTGTGAGAACTGCGCATAGAGACATGCAAGAGGAATCCATGTAGAAGAATTTTTGACTAATTTTGCAATTTTTTAGTTCAAATGCTTAAACCCATGAACATCTTTTTTGGCACCATTTCAAAGCATTCCAAAGGTGAAGGTTATCTGTACCATTTCAAAGCATTATAGAGAGCTTGTGTCGTTGAGCTTTTTTCCCTTGTCTAGAGAGTTTGCATGTGATTTCTTGAGCCCATTTTAACTGTGTTGTTTATGAGGGAGGGGTTTTGTGGTTGACATCAAAATAATGTTTCTGGAAAACATAGAAACTTGGATACAAAAGGTTAGTGAAATCGATAAAGATAAAGGAATAATCGATTATGTATTTTGTTTAAATTGATAATGATTACCATGAACCTTATATAGAAGATAGAATTAAGGTGTATTTAAAGTTTAGAATCGATTTTGTGGTGTGTTGTAGTGCATGCAAACACACCCTCAAATTTTCACACATTTCCTCCCCAATCCAAACACACACTAAATATCACTAGTATCAATAGAAAAGACGATGTTGCTGTTTTTATCTTTATAAAAAACCGAGATATCTTGAACAAAACTAACCTAACATATCTCAATTGATATTGAATTAAAGAAGAAAATATAAAGAAATTAAATGTAAATTTGAGAAAGGATAGAAAATTCTTATTTTGTAGATATAATTTAAAATAATTCAATGTAAATAATTAAATTAATCTAAAATATTCTATTAAAATTATATATTTTATCAGAAAATATTTCAAATTCTTTATAAAAGTGTGCTCTTTAATTAATTCACAATCTAGCTAATCCAACTATGGTCATATTGTTTCGATTTTTTCTATTGTACTTTTATATAACTGTTCAAATACTTTTAATTTGATTTCTACAAAAATAAAATACAATTATAATAATTCGTGAAGACACTTTCCATCAATTTACGTATCAAAATAAAAATAGAGTAATATAATAGTTACATTACACGTAATTTATTTAATGGAAAGTGTGAAATATGATTTTTGTTTTGAAAAGTTTTGATGGAGAACCATGGAGTTACCACATCCGAGTTAATAAGATTGAAGAAGATAGAACTTTGATTAGAACATTCATTTCTAAGAGACTTTTCTTCATTTTCTTAATTTTGTAAATTTGTAATTTGGTAATTTTGTGTAGGATTTAATTAGACTTGTATTTGGGATTTATTTGGACTTGTACTTGGACCATGTATTGAACTTATTTTCATGGATCATATATATTGGATGAATTAGAGTATGATGTAAATAGAAAAATAAAGTCTAGCTAAAGTTACAATTGAATTTCTTTAATCCAATGCAGCTCTAGACCATTTAGGGTGAACAAATAAATGAATAGAGTGCAAATATAAAGCATGAAGTGAAAAATAAGGCATGAAGGTTCACATGACATCCTTTTAATAGAAAGGATTTTCACCAACTAAGAATGGTCACTTGCCAACCTCTAATTTAAAAATATTTGCTCTAATGAGAGAAAGCCTACACTTGTCAAGTTGAGTGAAGAGTTTTTAGATTAATTTTTTCTGAATTTTGACACACTGTAAATAAAAGTGTCAACTCTCTTGTAAAGGATTAAAATTGAAAAGAAATTTACTCACTTTGTTTTAGCACTAGTTTTGTGTTTAGCTTAGAATTACTTAGGAATTGGCCTCATCTCTTCTAAGTCTCTATATTCACTAACCAAATTTATCTTCTTCATTCAATTTTCTTCATCCATTTAACCCAATCAGACATCTATCAAATCATAACATATGAAAAATTACAAAGAACTATGTTTATTAAGTTTCTTCATTGACTTTCATCTTACAAAACTTGTAAAGGTTAAACAATTCTATAATGTTTTCTTCCTTCCTTGCTTCCTTGTGGTAACTCCAAACGAAAGTCATATTTTGATATCTCTATCTAATAAACAACCACTTACAAGTCATGCAGTTGGTCATTGAGCTGAAAAGAAAGATAAATATAAAATATGTAGATGGAAGAAAGAATCACTAGTTTCCTTTCTTTTTTATACGTAGAGGAAGGGAAGAAACATGGTTTCCTTTCTTATTTTAAATATTGGAATTCTTTATTTGGCAAGTTAGCATGTTACTTTATTTTGTTAGTGTAGATGTTTAATTGGTTATTTATAAGTTTGATTTTACATAAGATTCCCCTTTAGATCAATCTGTTTAAAATTCGTGGAAAAAAGTCACCCATTTAAATCCATATATAGTATATGGCAGATTCATGAAGACCTAATCCAACCTGGTTTTAACCATACCTATAATCACATCTAAAATTTCAATGTTTAAGCTGTCCAAATGACCTAAAACGGTAGGTTTAAACACAACAACAAACCACTATAAGGCATCACAGAAACACTAAACAGAAATAGAGGTTAAACGAGAATATATTTTGGGTTCACTTACAATTTATTAATATTGTGGAGTTGCTCTTGTAAGATGTTGGTGAACTTATTCATGTGAGTCCTTTCAAGAGCCAATCCAACCTCAATTCCTCTTTTTTCGTCTCTACATTCAGAAAGAGAAATTGATCCAGACGATTCAATATGCGCTGCTTCACATTTCTTAGGCTTTCCCCAACCAAAATCAGTCTGGTACACACCCAATTTTGGTGAACCTGCAATAACCAGCACAGATTTACCTGGTTTCCCTATCTCTCTGTAATCTGACATCAACGTTTCAGCATTTCTCAAAGCATCACTCTTCAAATCTCTAACTTGTCTTTCAATGGAGTTTGCTGCCCCTACAATACCACTTTTTCCCACTAGCTCACTCCTCTTTATTGCCACAATGTAAGAGGTTAGACAATTTCCAAAGTACGTGGAAGGTAATGAAAATTCAGGAAGATCACGGCAATCTGCTAGAAACACCAAGTGGCAAAGTTCATCACACTCTTGGGAAAAACAATTGGCTTTTTTCTCTTCCGACCGAATCATGCAAACCCAAATTATAGAGCACGCGACAACAAAGGTTGATATGTGTAATGCCCCCGAATCGTTGGTGGCACATTTAAGAGAGACCCATTTCTTTAGTTTCTCAACTTGTTCAAGATCGAGTACAACATTGAAGCGAACCTTGTTAGTGGAAAGATCTCGCACGAGCCCCGCGAACTCCATGCTTTTCGAATCACAATGTTCAAGTTCTTGAAAGTAAATGAACTTAAGCCCCTTTGGGTCTTTGACTTTGTCTCTCTCGTGTGAAGGAAGAGACAGAGAGGTTTCAATGGAAGCCAAGTCCCCTTTTGCCTTGCAAAGAGAAGCCCAAAACTTGATGAAGTGATGAAGTGATTTGCCATCCCCAGCAAGGTGGTTGAAGGTAAGACATATGCTGAAGCCGGAGTTTGGGAAAACCGTGACTTGAATGGCCATGAGAGGAAACACACGTGTGCCATCTTGCTCCAGACGAGGGGAAGGCAAGGTGGGAAGAAGAGGGTGCCAGTTTCGAACGTCTTGAGGTGAATGAGAAGTGAGGAGAGTGAAGTCTGCTGTGGACTCTGCAACCGTGAAGGAGAGAGAGTCGCCATGAAGGTAACGGATGTGAGAGAGATGGAGTTGTGGTGGAACGATAAGATTGGAGGCAAAGGGGAAGAAGTGTTGGAGAGAGAGGGAAAGAGAGTGTTTGAGAATGGGAAGTGCTGTTTGGAGGAAGTGGTGAGTGGGGTGGGGAAACTGATAGAAGAAGATGCGTTGGATGGAGTTGCAGAAGAACCATGGAATATCGAAGAAAGTGAGGGGAAGGGTGGTTGAAGGAACACAATTTGGTGGCGGAGAAACTTGACACCGCTCTATGATCTTCAATGAATCAAGTTTTCTCAGGTGAGCCATTTTTGTAGCACTGTGGCTGTGAAATCAAACTCTAAAAGCCTCTCACAGAAGCTTCATGTGAGAGAAAGAAAAAACTATCAATCTCTCTACCATGTTAAAATTAATATATATATATATATATATATATATATATATATATACATATATATAAAAAGGAAAGATAAAACTATAACATTATAACATTATCCTCTTTAATATAATTTAATCATTTTATTACTATTATTATTGTTTAATTTTAATTAAATTATCACGGAGCGCTGTTATAAAATAAAATTAGAAATTAATGGTTAAATTTAAATTAATTTGTATTGAAGATTTTACGATTATCGGTAAAAATATTTTATTTCATAGTATAATGAAAATCTCATCTTAATTTTATAAAATTATAGGAATATAGGGTATTTTGAATTAAAGGAATTCTTTTTTCTTTCGAGACAGTAGTATCAAACATTTGTCTAGAATATGCTCTTTAGAAAGGAAAATTAAAAATATTGATATATGTGTAGAAGAACAACAAAAATTATAGATCTGAAGGATATATGATGTGATAAAAAGATAATGATAAGAAAAAGTGTTTATCAAATGAAATATATCTAAAATTTTAATCAAAACTTGATATACATCTGGAAAAAGAACAAAAAGTTGTAAATTTATAGAATATATGATATGATAAAAGAGAAAAATAAGAAGGAAAAATAAATATTTTACAAGTGTATAAGTATTGTATCATTGTCATTTACAAAATGATTTGATGAAAAGTGAAAATTGGAATACTTTTTTAATTTTGTAATACGTTATTGCACTTCATGCTCAACACGCGCATTGTTATTTAATCATTTTTTTAATTTTGGTAAACAAAAGTTACATTGTATAATCATAAAAGACAAAAAATGTACATTCATATTAGTTAGATTCCTTTCCCACCCCTTTATTACCCCGAGAACAAATAATATATATATATATATATATATATATATATATATATTTAAATATAAATATAAGAGTTAGGAATTTAAGCGTAAAAGTATGATGTTTAATGAACCAGATAATTAATATAGATAAAAATTAATAAATTTATTATTTTAAGATTTGAGATCAAAGTATATGTTAAATGAATAAAACCAATAATATATAAAAGTAAAAATATTTTAAAATAAGTGTCGTATACAAGCATGATTTAATAACTTGATCATCCTTTTTGTATTACGTGACGTGTGTGACAAGTCTGTTATATCCTAAAATAATGTTGCACATCAATATAATAATTGATTGTAAACGGTGGTGATTTAAAAACACTAGTTTAAAAATAAAATATGGTTTGATATTATTTCATTTCACTGTAATATTAAATTGATCTTCCACTTTATGGTTTGAATTTTTTTTTGCAGAAATTATTTTTGTAAGATATTGTTAAACGAGATCTATACACCTTTTAGTTTTAAATAAATTTTCCTTTTTTATTTTTGATATAAATATCACTCGTCTTTTCTATTTTTTTATGTAGATATTTGTTGTTGTTGTGATTTTAATAAATTACACCAATAATTTTATATTTTTAATGGATACACATTCGCCTTTTTCATTTTATTTTAAAATAATTATATTTGTATTTTAAATATTATATCAATTAAAATTTAAATAAAAAGTTAGAAAAATAAAAAATCAAAGTTCTAAATAAACAAATTTTGTATATAAAAAAGTAAATGAATATTTGCATTTCGAAAATATTATTTACAAACAAGAAAAATATTACTTTATCAATTTTTTAAATATTTTTAATAAGAAAATTTACAATTTAGAATTAATGTATTTTAATGATATTTTAATATATAATAGTTTATCATTCAATTTTTTCTTATACAAAATTATTTAAATTATATATTTTAAACACTTTTTATTTATTTATTTATATTTTAGTTAATATGTTACTTTTAAATACAATAAAATGGTGAATATAACTTAATTGAAACAATAAATAAATGTGTGTTATTTGATAAAAGAATACTTATTTGGAAGCTAGATGAATGTTCGTATCATTGAATTAAAAATATAAAATGTTAAGTGTCTCTTTTAAAACCAAATAGATGGTAGGTGTCACTTTGCATTACCTAGAAAAGAAGATACGTGTCCTTTTCTCTCACTTTTAAATTTATTTTTTTTACCCTATTTTGCAAAATATTTATAATTAGACCAATTATAAAATAAATTCAGACAAAAATGTAATAGATAATTGAGAGGTCGGCAAGGTTTCGAAATCTCACTTACATAATTATATAAGAAATATAGCAAAAATACATTTTGAAACTAACTAAATTGGGAACTTCTTACAGAAAAATATATACAACTCTTTTATAGTTGATAACCAATGTTATATATATATATATATATATATATATATATATATATATCAATTTAAATAAACTAAAAAACTAAAATTGACCTTCTAAATTATAAAATTTAAAAAAAAATGCAAAAAAATAAACTTACTTAGTCACTAACTTAGAAAAAAAGTGTTTTTAGAAACTAAATTTTTAGTTTCTAAAATGATAAAATTAGTCATTAACTTAATTAGAGACTCATTTAGAAGCTAATAATCTTAAGTGGCTAAAATCATGGTCGCTAATTTTATATATCAATTTAGATTCTAATTTAGAAACCAATTTAGTGACCATTAAATAAAAATCAATTTAATGACCAAATATATAGAAACTAATTTAGTGACCAAATATATAGAAACTAATTTAGTGACCAAATATGTAGAAACTAATTTAGTGACCAAATATATAGAAACTAATTTAGTGACCAATTATATAAAAATCAAATTAACAACCAATTTTATTTAAACCAATTTAGTGACCAAAATATATAGAAACTCATTTAGTG
>Ga0123342_1010175_pt1 | contig 10885 bp, 11 predicted proteins | sample Turbeawhitnodule_FD_89960 | JGI IMG/M metagenome (GOLD analysis project Ga0123342, IMG submission 89960) | Root nodule microbial communities of legume samples collected from Mexico - Turtle bean Mexico white nodule | ecosystem: Host-associated > Plants > Roots > Nodule | place: Mexico: Nepantla... | reverse complement strand
TTTAATCTTCACTTCATCACCTTCAAAGGGGCTGGCCGAACCTCCCCAATTCCCCACTCTCATGCACCTTCAAGGCACCCATACTTCCTAGGAAGGCCTTGCTTCATCTCCTCCACTAAGCTTTCGCAAGTTCATCACCAAAACGCAAAGAAGAGCTCATAGGAATGCCATCAGGAACTCAACATCAAAATCCTCAAGTGTCTAGACAGATCTTGGAAGCCCAAGCTCACTGCCATTTCTGAATCTAAAGATTTAACATCAATGACAACAACTTCACTGTTTGGGAAGCTTAGAGAACATGAATTGGAGATGAGTAGGTTGAATGTTCAAGAAAATGAGGATAAACATGTGAGGAGCATTGCCCTGAAGACCGCTGGACATAAAAACTATCAAGACTCAAGTGATGATAGTGAAGGAGAAACCCTTAACTTGCTTTCCAGAAAATTCAGCAAATTCCTGAAGAAAAACAACAACAAGAATCAATCCTTCAACAGATATAATAGCAAGAAACTTAATGATTTTAATTCTAACAAATATATTTGCTTTGAATGTGGTGAACAATGACATATTAAAGCTGATTGCCCCAACAATGAGAATAAAGAAAGAGGAGCAAGCAAGAAATGTGAAAAGAAAGGCAAAGCTAAGAAAGCCTACATTGTTTGGCAAGATAATGAAGTTTCTTCCTCTAGCTCATCTTCAGGAGATGAAGAAGCAAATCTTTGCTTGATGGTAAAAGAAGAAACTGATGTAAGTAGTGTAAGTTCCAGCACTTCAATTAATTTTGAAAACTACAACCAACTTCTTAATGCTTTTAAAGAAACTCATGAAAAAAGCTAATAGGCTAACACTTTCAAATAACCGGTTGAAAGGCTTGAATAATTGGCTGGAAAATAGAGTCAAAGCATTGGAAGAAGAGTTGAATAACTTGAAATTTTTTTTTGAAAATCTAAAACTGATTTACAAAAACTCTTATTGAAAATGTGACTCAAATGTTTGTGAAAATTGTGAATCTCTTGAAAAGAAGGTTCATTATCTTGTGAAAACTGTGGACATGCTTTCTAAAGCCAAATCTAACTTTGAAACTGTCATTTCTTCTAAAAAATGTGTCTTTGGTAAAGCTGGTTTGAGTTTTAATCCACAAAGCAAGAAAAGTGGTGTTCCAAAGCCTTTTTCAACCTTCTTTGAAAAACAACCGATTGAAAAGTCAAAACAACCAGTTGTTTCATGCTTCTATTGTATGAAAAAGGGCCACTGTGTCAGATTCTGCAGAGTTAGTAAATTTCATGTTCCCAAAGGTATTCTAAAATGGGTTCCTAAGAATTCTAAGGATTCTAATGATCCAATTAATGCTAATGGACCCAACTTTGTAAAGAGACCAAATCTTGCTACTTGATCTTCCTTTTTTTGCAGGTACTCTTAGAGACCAAGAATCAATGGATTAAAGAATCAAGTCACAAAGGGAAAGATCAGAATTGGATTCTGGAGTACAGTTCTTAATTGCACACAGTTTCTTGGTTTCAAGTGAAATATTTGACTCATGTTCTATGGCTTTTTGATTGAAAACATTCTCAAAAGCTTTGAACTCATTTCTTTAATTTTGAGAACTTAGTACTGTTTAGTTGAATAAACTCTTTCATTAATCTTCATACAAAAATATGTGTGTTTAGCATTCTGTATTTTCATCTCTGTCAAAGCTTTTGGTTTAAGAAAAATCCAAATTGCTATCACAGAAAAACAATTGATTGTTTTCACGAAACAACCAATTGTTTTACCTCTTGCAGTTTTGTATTAATGTTGTTTTAAATCTCTGTGCATTGGTACAATTGTTTTCTTTCTTTCAAAATTGTTATGTGTCAAAATTGCACTTATTATAGCTTTGAATACAATCTGTTTAGAAGATATTTTGGTCATAAATGGAATATATTCCATAATTTCTTAGAAAATTAAGGGATTTTATGGTTAGTCAAATCTGCATGTGCTGTCATTGGGCAATCTGTTTGGGGGGCTGACGTATGACAGTATTCTCTCTGAACAGATTCTTTTTCCTCTTGAAAACAACCCACTAAATGTCAAGATTGTTGATTGCCTTTACTGCATATATACATGTGTTTGTTTAGTTGTTTTTATTCACACAAACAACTCATTGTTCTTTCTACTTGTTGCATTCTTCATCTGTTGGGCTCTTTCTCTCTTTTCTGGAATTTCATTCTTGCTCCATGGAATCAACATCACCTTCCTTTAAAAGGATGAAGACCTGAAAAGTAAAAAGGGTTGAACGTCTAAAAGGCTGGTTTGCTGAAGAATATGAGAAAATTGAAAAGTACCACATGAAACTAGTAGGAAGGCAATTAACAATCCAAAGCTCATCATTATCCCTATGTTGTTCTTATTTCTAAGTTTTTACATTATTTTGAAGTTGATCTTGAAGAGGAGCAAACTGAAGTGGTCAAGACATCACACGAAATCAACAATGGCTCTCTAAGCAAGATGGGTGGTGGAAGGATTGGTGCAATGTGGTGCGACTATGGAGGCGAAGTGGCGGAAGGATTGGTGGCAACCAAGAGGAAGAACGATGGTACCAAAGAGGAGAAGTGATGGAGGAAGAAAAATGGAGGCACACAAGAAAAATGGAGGCTGAATGAAAATGAAGGCAAATAGTAGTGCGAATGAACAACGATAGTGAAAGACAAAGTATCGCGAAAGAGCCGTGAGCCGCGAGCTTGAAAATAGGGTAAAAAAAATATTACACAGTTCTTAGTAATAACCAGTGTAATATACATTTTTTTTACTCAGAATGGTATATAACACCGGTTGTATCCCACAACCGGTGTTATATACCTTTTTAAAAACTTTTAAATATTTGTTTACCTTTGAGGCACTACATATTACACCGGTTGGGCCATCCAACTGGTGTAATATATGTTGCCCAAAGTTAAGTTTTTTATTTTTTATTTTTTTGCTCTAGGCAAGATATATTACATCGATTGGATAGCATAACTAGTGTAATATGTCATACTCACAACAACAAAAATAAATTATTTTAAATTTTGAAGTGTTGACAGAATATATTACACCAGTTGGATATCCCAACCGGTATAATATACCATGCTAACAAAAAAAAGTTTAAAAATAATTAAGACACACCAGTATATTACACCGGTTGCGTTATCCAACCGGTGTAATATGTACAAAATATTTACAAAAATGTCACTGCATTTTTGTTTACACTCATTCTCATTTAACCAGCCTAATATGTTCTTGTAGAAAGTGTTTTCTGCACTAGTGTCATCATCATCTTAGTAATTGTGTTTTTCTTTTACTCTTTTGAAGAGAACCTTCACACTTACTTAACCACTTGGTTAAGTTCGTGTCCAGTGACAATCTTCATTGAGTTTCACCTATCATTGTTAATCAAAATCATAATCTAAGTGAAAATCCTAAAAACATGTGCAATTCTAAAATGAACTCACATCAAGAATGGAGTAAGCTTAATAAAAAAGAACAAGACTTGGCAGCTCACAGATATGCAGTGGGAGAAAAAGTAATTGGAGTGAAATGCATTTTCGAGACAAAAATAAATGAATTGGTGATGTTGATAACTATAAAACATGATTAGTGGAAAAGAAGTACTCCTAATAACATGGAGTTGATTTATGTTGCACAAATTTCTCATTTTCCCTTGAGTGAGAATCTCTTTCACATTGGTAAATTGAACATTTAAAATAAGACATGTTTGTCGTTTTGATGCAGGACAATCCTCACTTCCCAAGTTATCATACTCATAGTTAAGAGCAAAGAACAGTCTCAAGATGTGCAGAATAAATATTTGTCTTAACTTGTATAAAACATGTAAAAAGTAAAGTAGATATTTCTTTAGACCTAGAATTTCTAGGTCATTTCTATAGTAGGTTTTTAAATAATTCAAAGACACTCTAGAAACCCTCACTTGTCATGCAAACAAGGGTTTCTAGAGCATCTTAGAGGCATGGGCGACATCTTTTTAAGCTACTAAAGTTCACCATGTTTAAGATTTCTTAACTAGAGTCATGGTAGTTTAAGGAGTAAGCTACATTAATCTAATTCACCTATAAATAGGTGACTTTCACCATTTGTATTCAGGTTTGAAAAATATTGAATGAGTAAACTGAATTTTCAGATTCATTCTCTCCATAAGTCTCCTTTTGCTAGAGAGCCAATTAGCCTAGTGAAGCCTTAGGAAGTTGGTCACACCTCTTCCTAAATTCAACACATAAATCACTCTTTTTCTTCACCAATTCCTCTCCAATTTTGGTGCATCTTCATTCTCTTCCACTGACACATCAATTTCATCCAAGAATACTCCACACAAATTACATCACCTTGTTTGTACTTAAAATCCATAATGGGTAGAGATAGTAAGATAAACAATATATAAGTAGAAAAACTCACAAACTTATTGTCTTTAAGGTTTTTTTATTAAAGGTGGTGTCTTGATCTCTAGTATGGGCTTGCTCATTGTTAATTGGGTTGAGTCTTTTTGTTGTCTCCCCTCAAAGAACTCACAAGTTGTATGAGAGTCTGGTTTATCTTGGTGACTAACTCGAACAAGTATGAAATAAAGTATATAAAGAATCTTAAAGTTCGAGGATTTCTTCTATCGAAAGTCTTCTATTTCAGTAAAGAATGTCCTATTGTAGAATAGCAATACAAAAAGAAGAATCATGGATAACATACATGTGCTTAAAACCCATATTAGATAAATATGAGTAAGATGAATTACCCATAAAAATATCAGTATCTTAAAATTTTAAACTAAAAAAATGTGATAATTTCTTATATGATTTTATTTGTGATTTCCTTGTACAAAATATCTCAATTGTTTCTCTCTTAAAATAACTTGATAACTTTTTATACACAGGCAATTGCACTTACTTAGAAAAGTCAATTATATTAGTTATTGAACAATGAAAGTTACAAAATTTTATTTTTAAAAACAACAAAAATACGAATCAATTTTTTTAAAGAACTAAATTATTGTCGACAAGAACTAAATTCATAAAAAAACTATCTTCTATAATAACTTAGTTTCTTAGAATATTGCCTTACGACAGTTTTCCTTCTCTTTATTAAATGTAATGGCCAATTGATTCACTCAGAAGACAACTTCTATTAGAGTATTCACCCTACAATAAATTTAATAATCACCAAAGGTTGCATATTCTCTTTCCTACCAACTTATTCACATATATTTGTCACTATCATGTGACGCACTGCAAAATATTATGTTAAAGATTTCTAAATATAATGCTACTTATTTTTATAACGGACAGTTGGTCATTACTTAAAATAACTGAATAAGTTAACTGGCAATTTTTTTTTTAAATTAGAAGTTTCAATAAGTGTTAAAGTCTAATAAGAAAGATATGAATAAACAAATCTCGTATAATCTATAATGGTGAGTGAAAGTAAGGTTGTTTAAGCGAGAAAAAAAGAGTAGAAATTAAAGAAAAAAGAATAAACAATTTATAAATTATTTAATTAATGTAGTAGAATAACTCTTTTGTATATTCATAAATTAAAAAAAAAATTAAAAAAATTAATTTAGTATAAAAATTAATTTATAAAAATATAAATTAGAATTAAAATAAATTTTTTTTTTGCTTAGCAATGAATAAATAAAATTAAGGGGATACTTCAGGGGTATCCCAACCCATATACAGTAGCCAGAAGTGGACTTCCTATATCATCCACAAAAGATACTCTCCTTTATGGTTGGAGCAGAACAACCTTAAAGTGAGAAAACCCTACCCAAAATTATAACCAACAGGTTACCTCAACTCAAAGCAACATTCAACTTTACCGAAACACCCAGAACCGAGGCCACCTACATTCACCTCGCCACGCAACGAGTTACTCATGCACATTGCATAACTTCGGCGACCACCGACTACACACATATGAAGAACGCCGCTTCCTCGACCAATGATCTTGTTGACCTTTTCATAACTTCGGCGACCACCGACTACGTACGCATGGAGATCGCCGTTTCATCGACCGACGATCATGTTGACCTATGGAGAACGCCGCTTTATCAACCGGCGATCATGTTGACCTTTGCAAACCTTCGGCAACCACCGACTACGCACGCATAGAGATCGTCGTTTCATCTACCGGCGATCATGTTGACCTTTGCATAACTTCGACGACCACCGACTACATACACATGGAGATCGCCGTTTCATCGACCGGCGATCATGTTGACCTTTGCATAGCTTCGACGACCACCGACTACGCACGCATGCAGATCGGCGTTTCATCGACCGGCGATCATGCTGACCTTGTATAACTTCAGCGACCACCGACTACACACATAAGGAGAACGCCGCTTTATCAACCAGCGATCATGTTGACCTTTGCATACCTTCGGCGACCACCGACTACGCACGCATAAAGGTCGCCGTTTCAACGACCGGCGATCATGTTGACCTTTGCATAACTTCGACGACCACCGCCTACGCACGCATGGAGATCGTCGTTTCATCGGCCGACGATCATGTTGACCTTTGCATAACTTCGACGACCACCGACTACGCACGCATGGAGATCGCCATGTTGACCTTGTATAACTTCGGCGACCACAACAAAAGCAAAACCAGCAACCAAGAAACAAAAAACAGTGGTATCTCCACACCAAAAAGACTAATAGCATTGACATGTCCTACATGCTTACTCCAAAAACATCCCACACAGCTAAGATATCTTCCCCTGCTTCCTAAAAAACTCCTTTGTAATACAACCTCTGGATTCACCCCCTGCCCTTCCTTTCACTGCTCTAGACCAGTAACTTCGTACCCCTGCCCTGTATCTTCCTTCAGAATCTCGAAGTACACGAGTTTCTTATGATACCCTCAACAAAAGCAGCTTTGCAAGCACTGGTCTGGATTGAGAACCCAATCCGAAAATGCATAGTTAAAGGGAGTTGTACCAAACCTCAGCTTAAGCCACACTGATAGTTGGGCTAAATGAAAAATCTCTTCATATAGAAGCCCAGACTCCCTTCCAAATCTCTTCACCTTGCTTATAAATAACCAAATTTCTTTGATCCCACATACTTCGTACTATAGAAGCCCAGACTCCCTTCCAAACCTGATTCTGCTTGGCATTGAGATGATACAAATAAAAACTCTCAAAGTGAATGGGTATATCTCTATGTTGAACATACGCAATGCCTATCCATCTTAAACAGATTAAATTAAAATAAAAAATTATTATAATTTTTTATAAAAAATTATATTTGGTTAGTTTTTTGGAACCAATAATCAATAACTTTAGAAAATGTTGACATTTGGGAAAGGAAAACAGTTATCCTTCGCCGTATGTTTAATTAAAACAGTACTCACTACCATACCCTTGTTTATCTCTTTAGAATGACACAAAAGGTGGTTAACCAAACAAAAAAGATTCACTTGAACTTTCTCTGGGAAATGAGGAAAAAAGATAAATTTCTAGGAAGACAAGTGGTTAGGGGATTTTATTCTTAAGGATAGCATAACTAGAATGTATGCTAACGTAATACATAAAATCATAAAGGTCTTGGAAGCAGGGTTATGGGAGAATGATATTTGGAAGTGGCAGTTGTTGCTGAGAAGAGAATATTTTGATTGGGAAAAGCTTCTAGTTGAAGGACTAATGGATTTTTTTACAGCGCATTCATCTTCATGTTCATAGGGTAGCCGAATATGAGTGAAAGTTGTACTGGTTGGACGTGTTTGGGTCCTCAGTCCACAACCCAAGCACTGAAGCGTAGGAAGCTCTGTTGGACAGGTTATGTGCGAAATACCCAGTTTGATTTGGAGCAGGTATATATGGGTCCAATGATACATTACAAGGTCGATCAAGATGTTGGATAGTCTATACGAAAAAAATAATTAAAGTAAAAATAACAAAAGGAGTAACTAAATTAGTAAAAGTGTATATATCTTTTAAATACAAATAAAAGTTGTTAGGAATGATGTGGCATTGCACCCAAAAATAATGGTGCACATTAAGAGAATGTTCTTACTATGGAAATTATATTCTTATTGTTGAGATTATATTCTTGTTGTTGAAACAATATTCTGGTTGATGAAAATCGTTGAAAGAATGTCTATAAAAGGGGTTTAAGACCCCGAGTAAAGGTAGGCTTTTCTGAACCCTAGGCTGATACGGATTTATAGTTTGAATGCTCTCATTGACTTGATCGTCGGAGTGTGATCAACAGGTGGAGCCCCCTTCGTCACAAAGCATTTTCAGCTCGGTTCAACACCCCAACAAAGTCGCTTCAGCTTGGAGCTCATTTCTAAGTCTGACCGAGGTCAACTGACGAGAACATTTGGCACCCACCGTGGGGCCCGATAAAACCTGATCCCCCCCAACATTGAGCATTCCACGTAATAAGAAACACGAGGCAAGGACCATTGGGATTTGAAGGAAGTGAGGCCCCCGCCTTGCAACAAATTATGGAGAACATAAGGGCTCTCTAGGAGGCAAACGAAGAATATCGAAGTGAGCAAGAGCGAATTCGGGAAGAATCCAGGGCCGAGAAAGAGCGGCTATGAGCAGAACCCTGAGCTGACCAAGAGTGCCTCTGAGAGGAAATGTGGTTGAGTCAGGCTCACCTTGTGGAAGAGATTGAGGCCTCTTGAATAACTATGGAGGAGCACGCGCAAGCTAATTAGGAGTTGCGTAAGACCAAAGAGGAGCTACGGATAAGCTTGCACCGACAAGGTCGGTGTCCCACCCGAGAACGTTCCCCAGACTTGTCATCAAGAGATTACCCCAAGTCGTTCTCTCAGCAAATCATGGAAGAGCTTGTGCCACCCCATTATATCATTCCCAATATCGCTTTTTTTCTCTGGGGTGGAAGACCCCGAGAATCATCTAAAGGCATTTAGGGCTCAAATGATCATCTCTGGGGGGTCTAATGCAATCCAATGTAAGATGCTCATGGGTACCTTCACACAAACAACTCTATAATGGTTCAGTGGAATCCCGGATGGTCACATTACCTCTTTCCATCAGTTCTCTAGAATGTTTAAGGAGTTTTTCTCGACTAAAAAGGTCAACCCTTCACGATTGTATGATATTTTCAATGTCAAACAAAGGGGAGTTTCTTAAAGAATACTTGAATAGATTTTGCGCAGTCTCAGTAAGACTTTAAACTCAGGATGAAGAGATGGTCGTTGCTTTCGTGCAAGAGATCACAACAAGCCTGTTCAGTGAATTATTAATTAGGAATCCGATGGAGACGTTAGCCGAGGTGCGTGAACGAACTACAACCCATATGGAGGTCGCGGCAGCTCACTTTTGAAACAACTCAAGTACAAGGAGAACAACCGAGATCGTTCTGTCAGGAGTAGTGAAGTATCCATCGAGAAAAGAACGGACCAGAGGTATGTCCCGTATGTCGCCAAGAAGGATGAACCTAAGGCAAAGGCCAGGGAAGAGACAACAATCATACCTAAATTTCGGGTATCCTACAGAGAACTCATAGGCATGCCCGAGGTGTCAGACAAATTGAAGTTTCCTCAAAAAGACAAATAGATTTTTGGGGTCACGAAGGGATATTTAGTGTGATTTTCACCGAGCTTATGAACATGGAATGAAACGATGCATCGCCCTAAGTTACCAGCTGGGAAACTTAGTCAAAAAGGGTTTCTTTACAGAATATCTCGAGGTCGGCCAAGAAGGGTCGAAGGCAGAAACCACATCCTCGGAGCAAAAGCACGAAGCTCCAGTCCTTGGAGAGTTAAGCACCATCGCGTTATGATTCTCTAGAGGGGGTAGCTCAGCCTCTATGCACAAACGTTATGCCTGAGTAGTAATGTCTCTAGATGCAAGGGACCTCGGCCGATCTACCGAGCTTTCCCTTTGTTTCACAAGGGTCGACTTGGAGGATGTGTTTCCCCATGAAGACGATCTAGTGGTGATATATGTTATCACTATAGGACGTAAGGTGCACATAGTCCTAGTTGATCAAGGGAGCTCAATAGATGTAATATTTTGGAAAACTTTTACCAATTTGCAGATATCCCCTAACCAATTAAAGCCATATGATGGTTGTCTAGTTGGTTTCGCAAGTGACCAGGTGGAGGTGTGAGGATACGTCGAACTGAGGACGACATTTGTTGATTAAAGTGTGGCCGCTAAGGTTGGTGCCTTCATTGCCCTTATCCGAACGCCCGCGTTCTCCTCAATGCTCATATATCTTGCCGCTCTGGCCCTTAGTTGATCCATGGCCTTGGGGAGTTTCGCATATAAGGTGTCCAAAAATTTCCCTGGACGTAATCCCACCAATAAGGTGTGCATGGAGACTGTCGGGTGCAGGTCGGGTATGTTCAGAGTAGCTCGGATGAACCGAGCCATGAACTATCTCAACCCTTCTATCTTCCATTGCACGATATTGTGCAAGAATGCCGAGGTGGCGGCCACTGGCTTACAATCTGTGAACCTGGCGAGGAACCAACCACATAACGTGTTAAAAATTTGGATTTATTCCAGGCATGTCCGTGGACGACGATGCAAAAGCGTTCATATTCTTCGAGATGATGTTGGCTATTTTATCCTTTAATTCTTTGCACAGGGAGGTGTCGAGCTTGAATTTCTTTCCCTTTATCTCCCTTTCCTGAACTTCTCCAATAGGCCCAAGTCGTCTTTCATCGCTAATGTCTGCCTCTGCTATCCACCTTGACTCTCCTTCTTGGATGGTGACTACGTAGGTTCCCCTACTATTTTTCAAACTGCTTTCGTAGCACTTTCGTTCCATCTTTTGATCGGCCTTTATCGTAATCACCTTCTCTTCAGCCGAAGGCAACTTCACCTTCAATTGGGTGGTTGAGACCACTGCACCTAACCTATTCAAGGAAGG
>Ga0123342_1010174_pt1 | contig 10886 bp, 7 predicted proteins | sample Turbeawhitnodule_FD_89960 | JGI IMG/M metagenome (GOLD analysis project Ga0123342, IMG submission 89960) | Root nodule microbial communities of legume samples collected from Mexico - Turtle bean Mexico white nodule | ecosystem: Host-associated > Plants > Roots > Nodule | place: Mexico: Nepantla... | reverse complement strand
TTTGTATGATTTGATTCTTTGATGTTGGATTTTTGTGAGGTTCAGAGTATGAATTTTAATCAAGACATAGTATTTTCAGGAAAGAAAATACCGTGTTAAGATTGTTTAGGATGTGCATTGACTTGGGATTCGTCTAGAAGGAGATATCCTGACTAAGTCAACGCACGAGTCTTTCAGAAGTAGAGTCAAGTGTCTATCTATTATGAATCAGTATGTGGAATGCAGGAGAAATTGTTGATAAACACTTGATGGTTATATGGAATGCATGAGAAATGATGAATTTATGTGGATGTTTAAAGTTATATTTATGTTATAAGTTTTAAAAATACCTAGCTTACCTTTTGTTTTGTTTTGTGGTTATTTTTCTTTTATTTGTGATGATCGTGTATTTTACACAGAAGCAGATAATGTTAACGGTGATAAAGTTTCTCGGTGAGAAGATGAATGATGGAAAATGTTTATTTTCTTTTGCAATTTTGTTTTTAATTTTATGTAAATGTTTCAAGTCTTATGGAGAGAGAGATATTTTGAAACATTATGTGAAAGAATTGTAGATATATTTGTAATATATTTATATATTTATGTTAATATTTCATGCCGAATATGGTTATTAGATATGGAAAAATATAGGGATGTTACAGTTAATAATTTTAATTTTATTATTATTACTTTATTTAATTTTATTTATCCTTATCAATATTGTTTATTATTTATCATTTATTTCAATTATTTAATTATTATGTTATAATTATTAATATTTTTTTATATTTATTAATATACTTATTATTTTAATTATAATAATTATTTATATTATATATGAATGAATTAATAATATAAAAATGTAATATATATTAATATAATAATTATATATAAATATAATAAAATATATATTCTATAATTGATTATGTTATTCACGTTATTATTATCATATGTAATACATATGTAAATAACATTAATCAGTGTGTAATGTATATTTATAACGTTTATATATTAACTTTTTTCACAAATTTTCACAGCTATACGAAGAGAGAAGATCACAATACTTTTATCTGATTTTTATTTTTATTTTTTGTATTTTCATCATTTTTCTTCATTCGTATTTATAATATCTATGTAAATTTGTCGTTGAAAACAAACGAGTCTAAAACAACTGAGATGTAAGACACCGATAATTTTGAACATAGAAATATGTAATTAATTTTAAAATATAAAATTATATATATTTTTAAAAAAAACATATCTTTTAAGAAACATAAACAATAAATTATTAGTAAGAGATTACTTTTCAAGTATTAAATATATTTTTGCAATCCCTAATAAAACTATGACTTCGCTTTTAATTATTACATTTTTTTTTTTTAATTTTAAATCTTGACATGTTTCAGTCCTTTCCTTGTTTTTATAATTAATTATAAATAGTAAAGAATTAAAATGGAACCAATATCAATTAATAAATTTAAATTTAAAATATTTTAAATGAAGATAAACAAAATAATATAATTTTCTTATAAATATTTATATGTGTGTATTTTAAAGGAAACAAAAATAATTTCTGCATATTTAAATAAATTAGGTCAAAATATATTTGTAGAAATTTAAAACATATTTAAATGGATTATTTTATATTAGTTTTAAATTGTGTAAGAATAGAAAAAGACAATGATTATATTTTGTATTTTATATTTTATATAATTTTCATATATTATGAATAGTAATTGTAAAAATATAACACATTTTTTTCTTTGGAGAAAAAAATTCCTTTTATGATGTATTTAAAAATTATTTCTTAATGATTTCATATAGTAACAAAATTAATATGATAAACTATAAGCACTAAAAACTTATAGTTATTTTTAATAAAAATACAATATTAAAATAAAATAATTGAATCAAATATATATATAGTTGTGTTATTCATACTAAATAATGAATATATTATTTAATTAAATTACGACTTAAATTTTTAATTATATTAATTTAAAATATTTATGTTAACTATAAGATCACGGATAGAAAATATTAAAAATTTAAAACTAAAAGAAACTAAACATGAAATTATATGTATGGGAAATAAAATATATACATTTTATGAAAGAATAAAGACTTTTTTAAACGTTTCATATATAAAAATAGATACAAAACATACGTTAAACTATTTTTGTGATGTTTTTCTTACAATTTAATTCCTATCTCTAATCCTAACTTATATTGCACATAATCAATTAAATAAAAATTAATTTTAGAAATAAAATATAACTAATTATTATATTAATTAAATTATATACTATTTTAAAAAATAACTAAAAAAGTTATTAATATTTAAAGTACTTTTATTATTAATAAATAACTTTTAAATTAGTTAACTATGTTTTAACTATCAACTAGAATATAAAGTATAAAGTTAGTAGTTAAAACATTGATAGTTAATTTGATACCTATTTAAAAATTAATTTATAGATTTTATGAATTAATATAAACTATTTTGTATAATAATAATAATTTTATTAGTTTCTATAATAATATATCATTTAACTAATATAATAAATAATTATTTTTATCTCAAATTTTATTTTTTTTAATAGTTTTTTATCAGTAATAAATAAATAAATTAAAAATGATAAGTGTCCCAACCCTTATAAATGAATTTTTATTTATTAGTAGATTACCTTCTATGTTTAAGTATCATAACTTTAAGAGTTTTACTATATTTGCATATTTATTTTGGGTTTATTCCATATTCAGGATTATTCCATTTTCAAATGTATCTGACTTGAACCAATTTTAGAGAATGAAAAGATCCACCTCACATAAAGACCAATGTTAACTACCATCCTTTATCTGAAACGAAACAATGTCCTACACACAACAAATAGTGAAACAGGAAAAGAAAAGAAAGAATGTATTATAAAAAGTTCCTTTTAGGGAAGTAATAAGATGGTAAATGTAATGAAAACAGATAAAAATATATTATCAGAAATAATATATAATTTTATTGCAACAATAAATAAATAACCTAACATGATGTTAACCAACTTTCTAAATAAAGCATCCGAATTGCAATCCTTATGAGAAGTTGCATTAACTAGTTGTTGCTCCCACCTTGAATTTTGCTTAACAAAACTGGTCAAATCAAACTCATTGGAGGGAAGAATGACTTTGGTTGGTTAACTTTTGAAGTTAACTGCAACTTTATTAAACACTTTATAAAATTAAGGGTCCCCACAAATCGTTAAGCTTCTTATCCACTCTTGCACTTTAAAACGTCAATGGAATTCAGTTAAGCCACTTCCCTAACTGAACTCAAATCGCTCACTTGGTGAAGTTGGTGAAGTTTATTCTAATCATGTCAATTAATATTCAAGTGCTACTCACATGCCATTTCATTTTCCTTAAATAGAACAAGTAATTAAGCTATTCTTCTATAATTAAGTAAAATTAATTATTGATGTAACAAAAGTATTAATTAAGTTTTCTCGTTATTTTAGATTAAAGGCTCTGCAAATTGTGAGTATATGAAAAACACATTAATGGGTTTAGTTGACCTACTTAACAGAGAATGCTGCCCTAAGCTTTTTCTCTCGTATGACAGTGACGCTATGAGGAAGGAAGATATGAAATATATATATATGGTAGTGAGTGTTTGAGAGAGAAATATGGAACGTGACCTAACACAGGAACACAGAAGAGTTAGTGAAACACCCTAAACTATTTCAATGCTTGTGTTTGGTTTAGGTTTTGGTATTGAACTTTGTTTGTTTTTTGGTGCGGGATTTGTGGCTGCAATTCAACCATAAGAAGACAAAATTGCTGTAAACTTTAAAGAAATATAAAACAAACATGAAACATGTCACAACGTACGAGCAAGAAACACCAAAAATGTCTGAGGACGGTTTTTGTTTCTTAACTATATCCTTTCGGACATTTGTTTTGACGAACCAAACTAACAAATGGGCACGCCACTTTACGTTGCTATGGAATCAATAAAAATGAAGCTTCAAACAGTGTGCTTCTTATATCAACTACGAGGAAAACGTAAATAAACATTGATTATGTTAAGAGTAGGAAGAGGAAAAAACCTATGAAGAAGTTAAATAATAATAATAATAATAATAAAAGTTAAGTAAAATATAAGATAGAAACATTCAGAAACTTATATATTCTTTTAAGATTTGGTTTAGAGGTATTATTTTTTCATATATATAGTCTATATGAAAGACAGACATGGTTCCGTTCACCTGCCTTTTTACAATGATGCTGCTGACAACACAAGCACGAAGGTAACAAGACCACTAAGGTCTTACGTTAAGTCATCAACTGCTTAAGAAAATATTACAATGGAGTATACCCTTCCTTATCCTAACACGTGTAACAATATTTTAATCAATTATTAAAAATAAGAGATAAGAGATATTTTATAATTTTTAATATCTTATAATAGTCATTTGAAGTATATTTTAATAAAAATTTGTTGACCATTCAATAAATGAGTTGAAGTGTTTTGATTCGAGAGAAGCATTAAAAATATTACATCGAATAAAGATAAAAATATTTCAATTTATATAAATAATTTAGTTTTATTGAATTGAGTTTTATAGAATTTATTACCATGCCTAGTAAGTTGGGGAAGAATATGTTTATTATTGATGAAATAAAAAAAGGCGTAATGGTTTATTGAAAAAAACACACGCCTACTCATGAAAACGTATATTCGGTGTGCTTTCAGCCTCTTCAAAAGTCTCTTTTATCTTCATCTTCAATTTCTTCGATTATTGAAATATTTAAATGATGTAATTAAGGAAAATAATATATCGATAATACGTGTATGCAATTTCCTCTCTCCTCACGTTTGCTATTTTTGTTCGGCTACGCAATTTTCCACTTCGCAGGTTCTTTTGTTTGTGCGTTAGTTTCGCCAAAAGTCACGACCAACACTTCGTTTCACAATACAACCACAACCATTATTATTTTCTTCTCTTTTCTTTCTTTTTTTCTATTTTCCCCTCCTTTACTTTGCTACTTCAATATTTATTTTAAAAAAAAATTATCAAAAAAAACTTAAGACACGCTACAAATGTTTATTTACAATTGTTTAGTAAAAGGTAAATGCATTTTTTTATATACACGAGTGAAACCTCTTGCATGGTTCTTTCAGAAATTGAAAAAATGTATGACGCTTTTCAATCACTGTTATTTATAATAAAAACAAATAATTGATAGATAAAATAATTTATTAATAGTAAATGAAATGAAAATAAAGACCATTGATGACAACATTACCAACCGATCCAATAACAAGTTAAAAATAAGAGACTAAACTCAAGCAAATGAAAAGGTTGAAAATAAAAAAAATGAAGAAAAATAGAATTGAAAAGAGTAGGATGTATAAATATAGGAAACATTCCAACCCTGGATGTTGCATGCTCCTCTCCTCCCAATATTAAGCATCGCTCAAACACATACCAATTTTGAAACCCTCTTTCTCTGTCATTTCCCCTGCTTCTATTCTGCATCCACCCTTCTCTGCTCTCTGCATTCCTCTGTTTTTCTCTTGCCCTCACCAATGTAAAGGAGGATTTTCACCACCAACGAATTAGTCCTTCTAACTTACAGGTGCGGGCACGGGCTTTTCAATTTCGAATAAACACTCCCGTGGCCCTGAACTATGTCGAAATAAGGTAAGCTTTTATTTCCTTTTCCTTGTCCTTTTCTGTTAAAATAACCACCCCTGTTTAAGGTGCACAACACACAAAACAGAACATTCAACCGGGAATTTAGAAAAACAAATCATTTGAGGAGAGAAGAAAACCATGTTGGATTTTAATTATTTTTTTTAATTCACGTGGATCGAATTTTCATTTATATCTGTTTACATTGAAAAAAAAATTAAAGCTTTAAAGACCGTTTTTTTTTCTGTTTCCTCTGTTTCTGCAGAGTTCGAGAAGAGCAGATAAATAGAACAGAAAAACTCAGAAATGGCATTCTCGCGTAATCATGCGAAAGAGTTTATGAGCGACGGCGAGGGATCGCCGAGGGCGATTCTGGAAACCCCTGTTTCGGAGACAGAGTCTGAGACGGAATCATCGTTGGATAGCGGAAAAGAGGGTTACACGCTGCCATGGAAGTCTATGGTCGACGTTTTCAAGTTCAAGTCTGTGCGAAAATTAACGTCCATTCCTCTGCTTTCGGTGAGCCATGATATCTCTCGGAAGGGTTTGACCAAAAAACTTGCTCGTATTCGAAGTGCCGAAGAGGGTATTGATATTGGCGCTATTCCCGCGAAACCCTCTTGGAGAAACTTTGATTATGAAGAGTTAGCAACTGCTACTAACAATTTTAGTTCTGGTATGAACTACATCCTCTCTTTTTTTCATAATTTGGTGAAAGTTTCAGTCTTTTTTTTATACTATGAATAAGTTTTTGAAGTTTGTGAGTATGAAAAATTCTCATAGGAAAGATCAGTTATTTGGAGGGATGAATCTTCCACTTTCGCTGTTTGGTATTTTTAATCAGTCACCATTAGCAGAAGAAAAGAGGCATGGGTGAATGTGATTTATTTCTATTTTGGTGTGTCTTTATAATTAATTTTTTGCAAAATTTCATTTTTATTACAAGCATAGACTCTCGTGCCATTAGATAATGTATCTTTTCGCTATAACTTTTATTGAATGACTCAAAATAGTTTTTTTTTGTGATGAAATGTAAAGAGGATTTATATTTACCAACTTTGTCAAATGAATATGAACCCCCAATTTAATAATGCGAGACTCTGCATTCTTCTACTTGATCATGGGATGATACAAAATAATTGGTATGTGTTAGAGGTTCATTGTTGAAAAGAGAAATAAGAAAAATGGTTTTTTAGGAGATCTTTTGTGGGTGAAGCTGGTTTAGAATTCTTTTAATTTACAACATGGTTGATTGTTGCATGGTATTATGGTTTATGGTTGATGGTTGATGATGACTTAGAGGTGTTAACTTGGCGCCATTTAGTGCCTAACTTTCCCTTGGAAACTGTAGAGTAGACGACCTTTTTGACCAAACATAGGGTTCTTGTTTCTGCATGTCCACAGAAAAGGACATTTATTTATGGGGCCTCACATTAATATTCTTGGCCCTTTAGTGCAGATTGCAAGTGTACGCTGGATACTTAAGTCTGACACCACGAAAATATGAATAAGATTTATTTTGTTCTATTGAGTGCATTATTAGTTTAATACTCAAAATATTAGCGTACAAAGAAGTATTACACTAGTACATAATCATATGCCTGGGTATGAGTTGTGTACTTTGCCCAAAAGACAGTCCCTTTAAAGGCAAATTTCCATGAAAATACACAGGCGTGCGTTTGCTGGTGCTTTCAGTTGTCACTTGTCAACCACATTGAACAGTGTCCCACCCTTTAACCTATGGGATTGGGCAGTGTGTCCCTTGAAAACTGACATATCGTATGACCATAGTTTGCAAGAAAGTTACTTCTCTCGGTTTCATCGATAGCACATGCATGAGCCAAGCTATTAAATTTGTTAGTGTAAATTTGTCAAGGGTACGGCTTCAGCTTAGTTCTCACACCTTAATGATGTTTATAATGATGTCAATTGGTGTCGGTACATGTCATGTTTTTGTAGTAGGGACATTGCAAGAACTAGTGTTAGTTATTCAGTTTGTAGTTATGGTAATCAGGCCTTAAGATGCATTTTGTCTGTTTGTTTCTTTCCATCCTAGATATAAATATTCGTTCAATCTGATAAGATTTTATTAGGGATATCCCAAATCACTTCTTAAAAAGAATAATGACCCACTTGAGACAATGTATAATTAATTTGCGGAAAGTTAAGAGTTTTTAATGGTCATTCTACTTTTATAATGCAAAATGGAGATGCTTCAAAACAGTTGTGATAGCAGCATTCTGCCAAGACTAAATAGAAAAAAATCATAAATATTGAATTTATTGCCTTTGTTTAGTAAAATCTCAACTATTAAGTCAATGATGAAATAAGTTTAATGGAAAAGCCGTTGTCAAGTAGTTCGATAAGAAGCAAGTCAAATAACGTTTCCACATTAGAGTTAATTTCAACTTGACATGTCACTATGTATTTTACCAAGTCTAACACTATTCAACTTAATAGCTGATAGTTTCCAAAATATGCCTCTGGGTCAAAGTCTTAAATTCTGACCCTTTGAAATTTTCCTTTTGTGAGAGTCTTTATGTGTCTGAATTCAGAAACTATACATTTAATATTAACATGATCAATAACAATTAACCAAATATTTTGACTTTTCATTTGTTTTAATATTGTTATCTATGATTTTATAGAGAACTTGGTTGGGAAAGGTGGTCATGCTGAAGTGTACAAAGGAAACTTACCTGATGGTCAAGTTATAGCTGTAAAGAGGCTAATGAAGAATGAAAAGGATGCTGCAGATAGAGCTGGTGATTTTTTGACAGAGCTTGGGATTATTGCACACATAAACCACACAAATGCAACACACCTTGTTGGGTTTGGTGTTGATGGAGGCCTCTTCTTTGTCCTACAATTAGCTCCGCATGGAAGTCTTAGTTCTTTGCTTTTTGGTGCGGTCTTGCATCCATTTCTTACTTCATTTTTCATGTTATCCTCCTCTTATTGTGCTTATTCTATTTTTCATGGCTAACAACGAGGTGTTCAACCTGTCAGATTCTGAAGGCCTGGACTGGGGAAAACGATTCAAGATAGCTATTGGAGTGGCTGATGGATTGCATTATCTCCATAAAGAGTGCCCAAGGCGAATCATTCATAGGGACATCAAGGCCTCCAACATATTACTAAACGAAAATTATGAAGCTGAGGTACTATGGCAGCAGCTTATAATATAAACTGATTTTTTCTAATTATATTCTATGTGTCTTTCTATGCAAAGAAAATAACTCGCTCTGTAATAAACTCCAGATTTCAGATTTTGGACTGGCCAAGTGGCTTCCAAATAAGTGGGCCAACCATGTTGTCTTCCCAATAGAAGGCACATTTGGGTTAGTGTTGTAGCTTCATTCACTCACATTTCCTATTGTAACCATTTTCCTAGTTTTAAAACACTACATGCATGAAATGGTTGGTTGCAGCTATTTAGCTCCGGAGTATTTTATGCATGGAATTGTGGATGAGAGAACTGATGTATTTGCATTTGGAGTTTTGCTGTTGGAGCTCATAACAGGCCGTCGTGCTGTTGATTCAGATAGCAGGCAAAGTCTTGTCACCTGGGTAAGTCTTCATAACCCTAGAGTCTCATGGAAGATCCAAAGTGAATTTCCCTTCTGAGAGAACATGGATGAGTGAGTCCTTGAAACACTTGAGGATTTGGCAAGGGAGAGTTGAAGATGTTTATATAATCTTTGCTTGCAAAATTCTGCTTATGTTTACAAATTATTTACTGTTGTCAGGCCAAGCCACTGCTGGACACAAACAATGTAAAAGACATTGCAGACCCCAGATTAGGAGAGGAATATGATCATCAAGAAATGCTGCGAGTCATGGTGACAGCTTCCATGTGTGTCCACCATGCATCCTCCAAACGGCCATTCATGAATAAGGTTAGATTAGAAGATAGAAGATGAACATATTTTCTCTTTCAGCTTAGTTTGATGAAAACACTGTTCTAAGCCTTTGTATGCTTTGAAACTAACTTGTATCTTTGTTGACTATAGGTTGTGCAGATGCTAAACGGGGAAGAGTCAATTATAGACCTTAAGCAAAATTCAATGGCACCAAAATCTCAATTGTTAGAGGCATGTGACCTAGAAGATTATACTTGCTCAAGTTACCTAAAGGACATGAGTCGCCACATGCAACTGATCATGGAGTGACCCTTCTTCGTTAGTGAGATTTGTTGTAGGATGGAGTGATATTTATAGCAGTGTAAGTGGTTAAATCCAAAGTCGAACGTAGTGGGGGCTTGTAATTTAGCATGAACTTGTAGGGAGCATTGCTGAAGATGCAAATCATTGCTTTTGACTTTGGATTAACAATGAGAACGACTGTTTCCTCAAGCAACAATGTAATGTAGAAATGATGAACAACAGCAGCAGAGTTAGGGTAACTGTTTTGCTCTGCAGTGCCATTCACACATTTTCACCATTCGTAAATACTCCATCAAATGAAACGTGTCTCCTTTGTATTTCACCTTGGTTTGCAACTAGCAAAGATGGGAAAAACAAAATTGAACTTTCATCACTATCATACTCCACACACTGAAAGCTTATGAATTATATGAAAAGAAAAACTATGCACATATGGTTTTTCACATAAATCACTTTTGCCTCCATTTAAAATTATATTTTGAATATACATATATATTCTTAAAATTTGATCCGTTTTAGTTGGAATATTAATTTCTTGAGGATTAAAAGTTCCCTACAAAGTATTGATAAAATTTGTGTGATTCTTCTTCGTACAATATTTTCTCAAAAGAAATTACCTTTCTGCAGTTGAGAATCGCCTTGATGTTAAAAGAATAACAAAAGGCTGCTTCTTCCTGCACCTCCATACCTTCTTGTGCCACCCCCATAAATTTTTCTTATTCCAAAAATACCCTTTTCAATATTCCGGATTACATAATCCGGAAGTCATTTTTCATATTCAAAATTAGCTTCCGGATTATGTAATCCAGAAGTCTTTTGTGATTAGCTTCCGGATTACATAATCCGGAAGTCTTTTCTATACATAAGATTAGCTTCCGGATTATGTAATCCGGAAGTCTTTTTTTTCGATGTGTTATTAGCTTTCGGATTACATAATCCGGAAGTCTTTTCTAAATATGAAATTGACTTCCGAATTATGTAATCCAGAATTTATCCGGATTACATAATCCATAGGCTTATTATTTCAAATCCAAGGGGGTGAAAAAAAAAGGAT
>Ga0123342_1010173_pt1 | contig 10886 bp, 3 predicted proteins | sample Turbeawhitnodule_FD_89960 | JGI IMG/M metagenome (GOLD analysis project Ga0123342, IMG submission 89960) | Root nodule microbial communities of legume samples collected from Mexico - Turtle bean Mexico white nodule | ecosystem: Host-associated > Plants > Roots > Nodule | place: Mexico: Nepantla... | reverse complement strand
TCTGAGCTACCTTCACAACTTTGGATGCTAACCTTTTCAAACATCTGTTGTCTCATTCATAAACAATCTTTTTAGAACATAAGCAACCAGATGTGTAACAAAAAAAAAAAAAATCCAGTGCCAAAAGAATTTATTATTTTAGCTAACTTTAGAAAATTATTTTAGTTAGTAGACTGATAAAGAAAATTCTTTATTCTGGTTGCAGAAAAGGATGAAAAAGTCATGTAACAAGGGTTCCAAAAAACCATCTACATCACTCAATTTTTCATGCTACAGTACAATAGCATGTAAAATGAAAAGATTTTCTAAAGACAGCAAAGAAGCTTACAGTGATAGAATAGGAATCCATCTTAAGACCAGAAACAAGGCCTTTATGTGCATACGGCACATGATAGCCACCATCTAAGTAGTTATCACAGAATACCTGCAAAAAAAGACCCTGAAATTGCTACAGTCCTAGAAAAGCAACCCATTGAATCATACAAACAACATTGTGGATATAATAAAAGCTGATGTTTAAAATTTCTTGTAGAGAATGTTCACTTGGGAGATAAAGCAAACAGGTTTACCTACTATACGTGAGAGTGAAGTTTCATAAACCAGGTAAAATATCTGGTCACATAATTATAAAGAAAATGAAACCGTAGCTCACGTAATAAACAATAACTTCCAGGAAAAAGAATCAATTGAATCAAATAGTCAATTCATACCTTCCAATTGCATTCAATTGTGTATTCATGTCTGCAAACATAACTTAGTGAAGAATCAATTCCACTGGAACTCAGTACTTCTGAACAGCTACCCAGCCATTCCTTTGACACATTATGACTATCAGCTTCCTTCTGAGAAACATTCTCTTTTTCCAGATTGAGAAGAACAAAAGGTCCCCAGGTAGCTGCTTTGATTGGTAAAAGGCCAAAATCCTACCCTTCATGATCACAGAGAAATCAGTTGACCTTTCCCTCTGAAAACTATATAGTACAAGAAACTTATCATGGAACATATCTGCATACATTTACATTGAAATTTCGCATTCCTGATATTCTAGTGGCCTTTCTAAGTGCTCCATTGAAACCATAAGTCCATCCCTGCAGAAATCATCGTATTTTCATATCTAAGTTTTCAAAACATAGAAACCTATCAGATCATGATAACTAAGTACAGCCATTACCTGTGAAGGAAAGCTTGACAATTATGTTTTCAATTTCACAAGGATCATAATAGAGAGGAGATCTATAGAGAAGAGAATCAAAATAAGTATACTAATATGCATATTTCTCACTGTTGGTAAACTCACATGATAAGGGCAGACAAAGCAGGACTTCTTTCCACTTCCATAAGCAAGAAGAGAAGCATGATGACGACAGACATTGTGAAAGGCACGGACCATGCCACTGTCATCATGACAGACCACATATTCCACATCTCCTAGTCTGAAATTTTTAGTCACCACTTGATTCTCAGAAACTTGGAAAAAAAGAAAATGAATAGAGTTGACAACAAATGACAAAATGAACTTGAGTCTACGTATTTCTATTGAAGAGAAAATAGATGCATTAGAAAAACAAAACCTTCCAGTGAAATAGTCACGGGGATCCTTTATCTGCTCCGTGGATCCTGTAGTAAAAATTGAGTGAAATTTTGGCTGACAAAAAGTCTCTTAAGGTAAAAAGTAGAAGTCATAATTGAAACTTGAAATGGCTTCAAACTCCTTTGTAAATACTTGTATAAGAGAGAAAAAAAATGGTTTATATATAAACTAATATGTAAATTTATTTTATATAATTTCTTTAAATTTTTACTTTTAATTTATGTATAAATTACTTTTAACTTAATTCCCTTTTACTTTTCTCTCAAACGGAGAAGTTTGATATTTGTGCAACCAGAGAAAACTAATTGAGGCTAAAACTTTGATGAAGTGGACCTCCAAAAGTATTTCACCGTAGAAAACACATCATTAAAATCAAAATAATTTTCTTCTTTTCGATCATCGAAACTAATTAATGGATTGAAATTCCACATCTAAAATTTGTTTTCCTCTATATTCCCCGCAGGGTGAAGAAAGCAGAAGGAAAATACCCAAGAAAAGAAGGGGAAAAAAGGTTGACTCTTTGGGCAGAATAAAACTGACCCACTACTTGCCAGCCTCTGTAGAAGACACGATCGAGCTCAAGGTGGAAGAAAGAGGGGTCAGTGTACCATGATGTTGGGGGGGTAACGGCTTCCTCTATGGGAGTCTTCGGGTTGAAGTGGTGGACAAGTCTCTGAGTCTCAGATGTATGGACGTCTGAATTGCGAATAACGCAACGAGTGATTGTTAAACTTTTCTTTGGAAAATTAAGGTTTATGAGTTGGCCTTGCCGAGGAGTAGAGGTAAAGGGTATCAGCTGCGTGCTCATCGCCATTTGCATCTTCGTTACACTTCACTTCTTTTCCTTTCTTTCTGCACTGCTCACGCTCTGAATTACACCAATCACAAGGTAATTGCTTCCTTCACCCTCCCAAATTTATATACGCATCCATTATTAAATTTCAGAAAATGAGTGGATGTATGTCTAAAATGATTGGGTGAGGAATCAATTGCTTCACAATAAAATAAAAAGGCCATACTAACTAACATTTTTGTACCTTGGTTTCTCCATTAAATAAAAATAAAAATAAAAATACTTTTTCTTGTAAGTTAAAAAATAATGTATGTATATATACACACATATAAGGAAAAGAGTAATTTTCCCTTATTCTTTTACAAAATAAATACTTTAAACTTTAACTATGTCTTAATTTATATTTAAAATTTAACTTTTTTTTATAAATAGTAAGGATGGGAATGCAAGTATGTCTGTATAAGTCCGTCCTGTATTTGATCCACAAAATGTGGATTGAATTGGTTGGCCCTGTGTAGAAAATATGGGTTTATTGATTTTATTGGTCCGTCCTACATGCGGCTTAGCCCACGGGCGATCACCTTGCATAAAAAAAACATTTTTTTAAATTAATAAATATAAATTTTGAATAAAATTATTTATTTTTATTAAGTTATTTTTTTTATTAAGATAAATTAAATAAATGATCTTATAATATTATTTTCACGACACATACGTGATAAGATGTTATGATTTTCAATGAAATTTGAATTTGAATTGTATTAATAAATTAAATAATAAAACATTTCATTAATATATAATTTTTTAAAAGTAACACAAGTAGACAAATGCTTACTATTTTAATTTATATATATATATAAAATATTATATTTAATTTTTATTATGAAAAAGACTAAGTCTGACTATTATATTTAATATTAATAAGTATTAAAATCTAAACAATTTATGTATTTCAGAAAGATAAAAAAACACTATTAAATATTAAAAAAATCATTATTGAATTTCATGAAGGTGTTGTAAATTAGGAATTGAGGATAGTTTCTTCTTACACTTCCATGTCTTCCTTCTTGTACTCCATACTTCAAAAGATACTCAAATTATTCTTTGACATTTTTCATTGAATACTTTTTTTTAATTTCAAAACGTAGAATTTAGAGGCTTACTGGGTTATAGATTTTGGAAGTTTAAATTTTTGTTTTTGGGATTGTACAATCTTCTAGATTGCACAATCCATAATACAAATTTGTATTCCAGATTATATAGTTTGGAATGGATAATTTATAACTTTTTTAGAATATAAGGTGTTAAGAAGAAAATACGGGGATGTAGAAAAAAAATTTTAAACTTTTTAAATATTCAGGTTATTTGGATCAACTTGTCCCACACTTGGCCTATGTGGACTGCAGGATAAGACCAAGCGGACCAACAAGTTCAAATAGATAGTTTGTCCCACGTTTGTTTTCTCAGCTGGTCCATGTCGGACCACCCTGCTTTGCCATCCCTAATAAATAGGTTTGTAAGACTCGAGAGCATCCGACTCCCACCTTCTTTTTTCTTCTTCTTTTTTTCTTTTTCTCTCTGCCTTTCCCTTCTCTCTTCAATTTCTCTCTCATACCTTATCTATTCCAAAATCTGATTACACAATGTTGTAGTTGAGGAGTTAGGCTACATTTCTACCCGATCATATTTTCAAATAGAATAAGTTCATTTTTACTCTAAAGTTCCCTTATTCTCTATTTTTCTCTATGATTTAGTCACCAATCTTAGTGGGGCCTGTTGAGAAAAGTGTTTATCTCAATTTGATTAAGTTTATACTAAAATTTGATAATTTTTGGATAACTTGCTTTAGGTTCCTAAATTTTTTGAGTGGTTCCCATGTCTGAGGTAGAATTTCCATTAGAATAAGGAATTTCAGGTAAGGAAAACTAACTTTAATTTTTAATAGTACCCTAGGCTAGAAGATCTAAATGTAGAGGGGATGTGGTCCCAATATTCAATTTCTCTTGCAGAGATATTGTTTGTTTATATATTGTGTTGTTTGTTTATATATTATTTAAACTTGTAAAAACATTAGATTTTATAGTTTGGAAGTTAAATATTGTTTTTGATGTTGGAAAAGTTTTTGGATGTTATGAATTTTAAAATGTTATGTGATAAAATGATATGTATTATATATGAATGATGAAAATTGTATGCAATTGAATTAATATATTTGGGATAATGTATGGATTGATGTTTGTTTGTGTTTTAAGTATTAATGTTTATGTGGTAACAGAGATCTCTGAGCTTTACTGATGGTCTAAGTCACATAGACTAAGATATCAGGTAGTGAGAAGTTGATAGAGGAGTTCATGCACACCGTGACATATGAGATGCACGGTTTGAGTTGTATTGAACTTACCCTGATCCTTTCTATTGGATTCGTTGGTAATCTTTGGATCAGATGTTAGTCTCTGGTATGACTTAATTAATACGGGTCTTCTAGAAGACGAGGTGAGATTGAAATGAAATCCAATGATTGTGATTGAAAATAGATCCATGTGTGGTATATATGAATGATGAAATTGATATTGAAATTTTATATGACAATATTTAAAGAAATGTTTATAAATGATTAGTTTGATTGGTTCTTTTTGCATGAATTAAATATGTTATGGAATTTTTTTTTTATTAACTTACCATTGTTTTTCTTGTTGTGTTGTGAACTGTGATGAATATACTACGTACACCAAGAGATGATCATATAGGTGCAAGAGAGCCTTAAAGGCTTTAGAGTTTTGTTTTGAGCTATGAATTTGAAAATATTTGTATTTCTATAAGTCTTAGTCATGTATTAGGAATGTTTCAAATTTATATATTATTTAAACTTATAGAAATATTAGATTTTGATTATTTTATAAATAATCTCATTTTTAAGTTATCATGTATTAACATAGAGAATCTACTTATTCTATCAATAATAACATAATATGAAACTTCCCTTAATGAGTTTAATTTTAAACTAAAAGAAGAATAAACACATAATGTTAAGTTATCGGTGAAAAACTTAATTTTGAACTATGTGATTATTTTGATTATGAGAATAAAACTTTAAGAGTTAATTCTTCATTGATGAAGAATGAAGAACACAGTCAAAAAAAGAGAAAAAAAAAGGAAAGGAAAAAAAATCTAAAATTAAGAAAAAGAGTCAATTTTAAAATAAAATAAAATAAAAAATTCAATATATAAAATTAGACCTTGTCCAAAATATATATATATATATATATATATATATATATATATAAAGCTTTCTATCAGTTTTAATCACGGGCTTAATTATGGTTATTATTGAATCTATCAGCTTAATTACAAAAAGTAGTTTAAGTATAGAATTTTAAACAAATGTACTACAAATCTATCTTTTAACTTTCGAAAATAATAGAAAATAACACGAGACTCCAAATCCAACAAATATATTTATTTAAAAATTTAAAAATGTAGAATCAAAATACAGTTAGAATCAATACAAAATATATCTACACAAAAAGTTATGACAAAACTAACAAATGTCATATTAGTTAAAAATACAAAATTAAAACAATTATATACTTTAATTGCAATTTATTACAACTAACAGAATGATTTAAAAACAATAAAGTTCACTATAAATATGTAGACTTTTGTGTGTGATCATTGCTCGAGTTGTTTTCTGAAATTTTCATCCATGAACACTTCACTGACTAGAAAATGACTGCCCTCTTGTTCCCACCCATTCCAAATCGTCAATGCTGGAAATGTTAAAAGTCCCTCACAATGGAATTAGCATTGTGAAACTGAAAGCCAAATATTTTCCTCTTCACACATCTGAGACTGAAGGTTTAAACTATCCATGTGGTGTATCAGACTATTCATTGTTAAAACAATCTCTGTCATTCTGCTGTTTGACTTATTTTGTGCTTCAAATCTATGGATTTTGCTTTTCACTTCAACCCAACTACAACCACGATTTGGTTTTAGACCTTTGTCTTTCATTAATTTTCGCACTCGTGCAGCCTGATTCCACCAACCAACTCTTGCATATAGATTCGCTAGCTGTTGAAGTGTAGCTGAACACCCCGGTTCCAGCAACAACCTACTCTCTGCTGCCTCGATACCAATCTGAACACTTCCATGAAGCCTAGAGGAAGACAGTAGTGAACCCCATACTACAGCATTGGGAAAAACAGGCATATTTTGGACGAAATCACGAGCCTCCACAAGTAAACCAGCTCGACCAAGGAGATCTACAATGCAAGAATAATGATCTAGTTCTGGCTGCACACCATGCTCAATCATGGAATTAAAGTAAACTTGACCTTCTTTGATAAGACCTCCATGTCTGCATGAGGATAATACACTGAGGTAAGTAACAGCATCAGGATTAACACCTTGCTTTAGCATCTCTTCGAAGAGACTAATTGCCTCTTGTGCAAGTCCATGCTGAGCATAGCCGCTAATCACGGTATTCCATGTGACAATATCCCTACCCTCCATATTTTCAAATATATACAAGGCCTCATCAATTGCCCCACATTTGGAATACATAGCAATGAGAGCATTATCAATGTGGAGGTAAGAGTGAAAACCCAGATGAATTATTTGACAATGAGCACATCTCCCATATTCCAGTGCTCCACTGCCCATACAAGCACTTAGAAGACTAGTGTACGTAAAATAATTTGGTCTCAAATCTGATCCCATCATTTGACGAAAGAGCTCCACACACATGTCAACACGCCATTCTTGTGAAAACCCAGCAATAATTGCCGTCCACGAAACTACATTTCTTACAGGCATTTCTCCAAACATACGGTATGCATCGTCCAATAAGGCACACCTGCTGTAAAAACTTATTAAAGAACTTCCAACATAAACATTGGCAATGAACCCAGTTGTTATTGCTAAGCAGTGATACTGAATTCCTCCCCAAAGGTCACGCTTGGACCCACATGAGCTCACAGCTTGTGACAAGAAGCACACATCAACTCCGAACCTTTGTTCCATCTGTAGAACAGAGGACTGAATACTCATTTCAGTTGTAGTCCTAAGAGTAGGTGAATTGTGACCAAGAGGAATGGTTATGGTTGCATTGTTTTCCAACATGTTGTCAATGAGCCTCAGATGGCTTTGACGACTCTTGACATCAGTACCACGTTTTTTGGGGGATACAAGGTTAAGGACTCTTAGTGCATTAGTTAAGCCTTTGTTTGATTTCATGGGTGACCATTTATGGGAAGAGAAAGGCCTAAAATTTGGATTCCTAAGACAAAATGATGGATTCCTTGTAAGGAATGCATTCATTGATTCAAATTGAATCCTTTGATGGAACAATTTTGTGGCCATTCTTACCGGATTTAGGCCTCCTGCTGCTGACAAACATGTAAGATATGCAGAAAAACATGACAGTATGTATGTATGTTATGGTGGTTAACCTAAAATTCAGAAATTTACGATATTTATATAGTTTTCGGTCCACTTATTTAAGTAATTCAATAATTTTATTTCAATTAAAAAAATATTATTAATAAATTATTTCAGTCAAATTCTTTTTAAACATTCTACATTATCTTTTCTATATTCAATAAAGAAGTTAAACCATTCATAAAAAATAATTATGCATATAAACAATTTTCTACAATTTTAAATACCACAAAATCTATGTTGAATGAAAAAAAAACATTTTATTGATAAATAACTCATAAAATAATTAAGCAATTTTCGAATTAATGTTTTTGTCTCACATGTGTAAGTGTTAACATAAGGTTTTATTACTTTGTAATTTTATTTTGTGCTTCTTTTAACATTAATTTTAAGATTCATTTTAAGTATCCATGACTATTAATTAACATAATAAAAGGGAAAGATATCAAATAAAAATCTGATAAGTATACAAGGAACACCAATAAAATAAAAAATACTATATAAACATAAGATGGAAAGATTTTAATATAAAAAAACTTTAAAAGCAAATAAGAAGATCATAACTTGTTTAGAACAAATAAATAAATTCATTATAATAAAAAAAAACTTTAACAATAGCACAAATTGTCCAACAGTTAAGACCGATGAATAATCTTACTCATGTTATCCTAAAGGCCTTTTTAGTCCAACTTTGAAATTTTTTGAAGCTAATAAAATAGTAGACAGCTAAATTGATAGATAAAATTTTGTTAGTTAAAATACTGTTAACTAGTTAAAATAGTTAAAAAAAATTGTAGTTAATTAGATATTAATTTAGAAAATAATTAATAAATTTGTATTAATAATATAAATTAATTTAAATATTATTAATTTTTAATTTATAAAATAATATATAATTTAATTAATATAGTAATTAATTATTTTTCATTTTTAAAATTAGTTTTTTTTTAATAATTTTTTAAGTTGTGGATTTTTTTAAGTTCTTTTTGGTTGTTATGTGAGTTATATATATATTTGTAGTAGTTTTTTTTTTAGAAATACAATTATATAGGTAAAGTTTTGTATATGGGCTGGCTCAACTTAAGTGACTTATTTATTTTATTTTACTTTTATTATTGATAAAAAATATTTAAAATAATTATTATAAAATTAATGAACTTAGTTTTATGTTATGCAATATGTGGATTTTCTCACCATGGGACTTTTTTTTGTTTTTATCAAAATGGGGTCGTTGTCAAAAAAATTACAAATATGGGGCAAGTCGTGTCAATTTGGCACGACTTCATATGTAGAAGTCGTGCCAAGTTGGTACGACTTTGCCACGTCAGTCTAAAGTCGTGTCAACTTGGCACGACCTGCCACGTCAACCTGAAGTCGTGCCAAGTTGGCACGACTTTGTCCACATCATTTTTTTTTTAAAAAAATATTCTTGTTTTTAAATAAATAAATATATTATAATTATGTAATATTTGAAATTAATTTGATAAATAATTTTTTTATGAAAGAATAAATACTTAGATAAAGAAAATGAGAAAATTAATAATCAAACTTGAAATTGAATTTTATTATCAAGCTTGTTTGTGTGGACAATTGCTTCTATTGTGACCTTCGGTTCTGCAATATGAACATTTTTTTTATTTAGAATTGAATAATCTATTTCATGAATTAAATTAGACCTCGTAAGGTTGGAAATATTGTGGAGACTATACACTAGGGTGATAAATGTCGTTAGCTGTAAATGACAATGAGCAAACAACAATTACATGTGGACAAGGGAGACGTATAACTTGAAATTCCCCACAATTCTCTATTTATTTTCCAAATAATTAATTATCATTTCTATTTATTTCCAAATACAATAACAATTTTTTCATATTTTTTATTAATCTAATAACCAAATTAATATATTACATTATCGTCAAACATGATTCATACACAATTATTCATTTTTTTATTGCTTAAAACTAACACCCTTATAAAATTATGTATCAAATTAATTTTAAACATTACATAACTTACTACTAAATATATAAATAAGAAAATTAAATATATATATATATATATATATATATGACATGGACAAAGTCGTGCCAAGTTGGCACGACTTCAGGGGTTGACGTGGCAGAAGTAGTGCCAACTTGGCACGACTTCAGACTGATGTGACTGAAGTCGTGCTAAGTTGGTACGACTTGCCCAGATTTGTAATTTTTTTGAAAGCGACCCCATTTTGGTAAAAACAGAAAAAAAAAATGCCTCATGATGATCAAAACCCCCAAATTTAATTAGAGAGTAATTTAAAATTTAATGTATATTGTTAGTATATATATTTGATAGACTTATACAAGTCAGGATCACCAATATGCCACAATCCTGATGTATTACGTGCAATTGAAAGGTATCACTACAAGAAAACAACGATTTTGCGTGGGTCAAAAAAAACAGACGCAAAAGGTAAAAAACAGACGCTTATGCGTCGAATTTTTGTCGGCCACAGTTCCGACGAAAAAAGCTTGGAAGCAAATGGAAACTAGCCTGGGACAGAAAGTTGGACGCATGTTGCATGGGCCAAGCCCATGCAAAATCTGGGTGGACGCGGGACGCATATGCGGCGGCTTATAAGTGGGCTAAATCGACGCACAATTTAAATATCGCTTTTGTGTCGGCTTGGTCGACGAAAATGAAATATATATATATATATATATATATATAAAATGTTGCGTGGGCTAGGCCCACGGAAAAGCCGGTGCATATTAAAAAAAAAGCTAGTGTGGGCCAGTGGCCGACGCATAAAGGGAAGAAAAAAAACAATTTATTTTGTTTTCTAGCCAGTTTACATGTAAATAGCCAGGCTACCTGTAAAGAATAAATATCAACCAATTCAAACAAATTACTATCATTCACAATACATCCACAAACACATCCAAAGTACAAAAGTAATAGAAATAGTTAAACAAAATCTTTGATCAATTCAAATATTCAAAATGATATGAATACTTAAAAAAAATATTACAATTAAAATTGTACTTTACAAATTTAACTAAAAGTAGCAAAATGAATCCCATA
>Ga0123342_1010172_pt1 | contig 10886 bp, 7 predicted proteins | sample Turbeawhitnodule_FD_89960 | JGI IMG/M metagenome (GOLD analysis project Ga0123342, IMG submission 89960) | Root nodule microbial communities of legume samples collected from Mexico - Turtle bean Mexico white nodule | ecosystem: Host-associated > Plants > Roots > Nodule | place: Mexico: Nepantla... | reverse complement strand
TGATACCATGTTATTGTAACTCAGAGAGAGAAAATGAAAGGTTATCATATTAACTGATGTGTATTACAATGTGTTGATAAAGCAGTAATTTATACACAGGGTAACTCATGGGTACCCTTAACATAGTTAACATCAAATTTATTCACAAAAATGTTATCATAATGATTATCAAACTGATTATCAAACTCTAGTGTCAACTCATAAAACTCAAATAAGTTTACGAGTTTACTTATCGGCTACCAGTTGACTTGGTTACTAACTTGTTTTTTTTGGACTCAAAGCATACTCAATTCATTAAAGGAAGAATCATAAGTTTGAGTTCTAGCCAGCAAGTCATGTCATTTTTGGCACAAAAGCAACACATTTTTGCAATGCAACGTTTCAAAAAAGTAAGGGTTTGGCTATCATCATGTCTAGTTCATGCTTAAAAAACAATGTAGAAGTAAAAATGTTGCAAGAAATATGACCAGTAGTGTTGGGTGGAAACATGAAGTAGATCTTTTGGGCAATGGAATTTTTTTAAAATATAATCATTACTCAAAGACATTAAATGGAAGAATTTTCATATTCAAGCAGCATATTGTTGATTATAAATATTATTATAGACCTTGTACTTTGGTGTTAGAAGTGAGGGGTGGATAGAGATACCATTCAAAGTAATAGTATGATGTTTAAAAAAAAGAAAATGAAAAATTCAATGACAGAGTTCAAGCTACTTTAAATAAATTTTACAAAAAAATGGATAAAGAAAAAGTTAATGTTTAAGTTACCAAATTTTTCTAAGCAATTGTCATTTGATTAGTGCTATTAGAAATATGATTTTTTACAAAAAAAAATGTGAGATGATTGAAAGATATGATGTTGGCTACAAACATTCATCGTATCATGATGTTTAGAGAAAAACTCTTGAAACATGTAGTACAGAAAATGATTTAGTTTTTCAAAGTATAGGGATGGTTGAATAAATTATGTACGGTGGGTAGACAAACAAAAAAGACCTTCAATTTTTAAGTTTTTAGTGAAAGCCCTAAAGGGACTTTGTTTCTTTATTCATTGGATACCTTAAATGTCTAAAAAATCACAAATAAAGTGCTTAAAATGTTGGATGGTGTGGTCAAATTTGTCAAAGAGGAAAATGTAATCTAGTTATTGATAATGTTACAATTTCAAGGTTGCTGAAAAATTATTTATATGCGAAAATTGAGAGCATCTATGTTGGATCTCGTGGATTGCCTGTTAAAATGATAATTTGGATTTTGAAAAGCATTTTAAAGTCCATCAAGTTCCTATCAAGAAAGGAAGAAATATCATCATCGTTACATTCGTGGTATAACAATGTTAATTAGCAAGTTAACAAAGTTCACAAAAGAAAGGAACTTGATAAAGCTTGGTATGACTAGATTTGTCATGACTTATTTGACTCTAATTTGTCTTCGTAAATTGAAAACATTATTCATGAACATGTTTAACCTTTAAAAGTGAAAAACAAGTCAGTTTGAAACTTTATAAGAGAGAATAAAGTTGAGAATGTGGTATTAGATAGATATTTTTGGAAGAATGTAACCATATGTCTCAAAAATGTCTTAAATTATGGTGGTCCTTCACTTGGTAGATTCATATACAAATCCCACAATGAGTTTCATATATGAGGAGATTGATTATGCAAAAAGACAAGCTCTCGTTTAAAATATAATAATTTATTTGTGTTAATAATATGACGTAATTGATATTTTTTAAAATTATGAAGTTTGAAAAATTATTAATGAGACGTGGGATAATTAGTATTAAAGGTGTCTGCATGCATTTGTCTATTACATTAATTCTTACTTGCACTATGAACCTATTTAAGAAACAACGTGAAAATATCGGTTAAGGAAGTTGCATAAAGAAACAATTTCAACTTATTGACTTTGAATATGGCAGAAAAAATGTATATATTATAGGAAATGTATGTTCCTATATATTGGTGGGAGATTTTTGAAATGAAACTCTAAAGTTGGATATGTTTGTTAGTTCTTTTGGGGTGAGCATAATTAGAACTTATTTTGTAATTCAAATTTATTGAACTATGTTGTGACTTTTAATTTCCTTTACTTCGTTTATATAGTTATTAAATTTTTCATATTTAACCATAGGTTCATACGAAAAGAAAAAGTTATTTACATCTAAAAAGGATGAATAATTTTGTTCATGTGATGTATAACTTAAAGTTGAAAACAAATTAAAAAATATGTTGTTTTCTCATTTGATGATGAATTGATAACTAAAGATAGAAATAATGTTGAGGTTGAACAATCTAAAGTGGTGATGGTAGAAATGTTGACTTAACTATAACAAGTTCACTTGATCTTAACAATATAGTTTGATATGTCAATATTGGCGTGTTCTTCTAATATGAGGTAAACTTGATGGTGATGAGATTATGATGAAAATATTGAAGATGATGATATGATTAGATAATTAGAAAAAAAGTTGAAGACATTTGTTCATTTTAAAAACTTATATTTTGAAATTACATCAATTTATCTATTTAGTGCAGTTTGAACTTATATAGTAGTCATGCACTACTGAACTTAGTTATTTTAGAATTATTATTTTGATTAATTATGATGCTAAAATATTAAAAAAGTATTTATTGTACATGTATTATATTTATTTTTCTTATGAAGTAAATTATTAAAAGTTCACAAGTTTAGAAGTCTATGAGTCAACAAAGACACTTGAATATGATAGTCATGAGTAACACCATTGTTGATAATTTTGTTGGTATAGGAGCTAGAAATGTTAGAAATAAATAAAAAAAAGTGCTGCTCTTTTATTAGGAAAATAATTCTCTTACAATTATAAGAGGACACATGCAATGACAAACTCACTAAGTTTAAATGTTCTCAAGATATAAAGCTAGGTAGAGAGTTATATACATAGAAAGAAGAAATTAGAGTTTACTTAAGAAGATTGCATGCAAGTTTTGGTTCAGGTTCATTTTTATGTATGTCTTCTTCTTGTATAGTTAAGTGTCTTTAAATTAGTTATTGTCCTAAAAGATCCCCATTTGTACCAAATCCACAAGAATCATTATTAAAGATTTTCTCAACCCTTCAATTTAAATTTTATTATATCAAATGATGGAAGTGTGGTGTAGAGGGATCCAAGGAGAAGAAATTCCCTAAATGGGAAGTGGTGAATAATCTACATTTCCTGGACGAAGAGAAATTGGATACATTTCCTCGTAAATCATTTATAGGAAGTGTCATCATCTTATCATGGGTGAAACCCTATTGCTCATAAGGTGGAAATACTTCGTTTCAACTCAAAAACGGTCTCCTTAAGGTTGGAAAGATTTGGGAGCAACATCGGCCTCGACCTGCTTGAAACTTGTGACCCAAGCTCCTACTTTATTAGGATTTAGACAAATTCAAATCTTAAAAAAGTGAGAGAATTTTGTGTTCTTGTTCGAATTGAGACTCTCTTAATGCAGCAAAGTCTTTTAGAACATGCAAAGAAGAGGAAGCAAAAAATAAAAGGAAAGCAAACCAACATTATCATAGCATTTATGTGATTGTTTAGTTTGGTGTAATGTAGTGAATTACAAAAGGAATGAGAAAAGGAAGAACAGGATTCACATTTATTCAATAGAAAAAATTCATTAAATTATTGTTACAAAAATCATTGAATTATTTAAAAGATCACAAAATTATTTTAAAAAAATTCATTGAATTATTTTTTTAAAAGTTCGTTAAATTATTATTATTTTAAATCGTTGAATTATTTTTAAAAAAATTGAGACTTTTAAAAATAATTAGATGAAATTGAAAAAACTAAAAAAATATAATAAGTTATTAAAATTTATTATTATTTAAAGTTTGTCAATTTTTCTTTCATTTGTAAGTTGCCTTTTTCTTCTGTATTTAACACAGTAACCAATTCTATGTGGTAGTGAACTCATTTCTTGGTTAAGCTTATCAAAATAACAATTGAAATAGAAATTTCTAATATGACATAATTTGACATGGTTTGTAGACTATTTTACCTCTCTTAAACATGTATAAGAACTTCGATATTAAAGTTCTAATAAAAAAAAGATATGTACTGAAAAGATCTATCATTTAAATGAATCCTAATATGCTGATAAATTAATCCGTGGTGGCCAACTAATGACATTTGATTTTGAAGAAAAATTCAGAGAATGAAAACAGAAAAAACAAGTTGAAAAAAACATGAAAGGAACAAAATTGAATATTTATTTATTTATGTAAATATACTTCTAAAAATTGGATGAAAAAAAAAGTTCAATAGATCCCACTATTTTTAAAATTGTTTTTTCATACTCTCTTGTAACCAAACAAACAAAATCAACTCTCTCGCTCCCCTTCCTCTCAACCAAACAGACCATAAGAAATTTCCAAGTCATTATTAAAACTTGTCCATTCACCCAGAAAGAGATTTGATGGTAAGTGGAGACATCTCTATAGTGACAAACTTGTACAAGAAAGTGAATGCAGAGTCAAGTCAAGACGAACACATTGTGCATTTGCTGATGCAACTTCAAAAGAAACGTATAAAAATTATATTGAATAAATCTCAAGAAAATCATTGGGGGGAGGGGGCGTTAGGGAGCCTCTGCAAAAATGAATGTCTTGTGATTGGCATATAAAACATACAATTAACTTATGCTACAAATTACAAAAGAATTAACTAGTGTGTTATTTCACTAAATATTTCACCATGTAAGGCCCTTCAAGCTCATATCCCAGTTTCCTGTAATAATGGCGTGTGCCCACCCCTGAAATTACAGCAATTTTGGTTGATCTGTGTTCGCTGCAAGCAATACGCTCTGCCTCCTCCATTAAAAGTGTACCATAACCCTGTTAAAAATAATTTTGGTCCAAAGTAGGTCACGTAAAAGAATAAAAAAAAGGACATGAAAAAGAACATGTTATTGGATATAAAAAGACAGTATGAATATCAGCATGCCTCAAAAAAAAATTATATACACAAACTTTGGCAGCTTCCAGATTCTAAAATTGTGTCAGCAAATATAATCTGTTTACTGATTTGATCCAATGAAATCATTTGAAAAATTATATTCATGTTGCATGTTTTCTCCATTTGTACAAGACAGTATTACCTGGTGTTGTAGCTTGTCAGTATCCCGTCCATGAACTGGTACGGCAGTTCCATAAACATGGAGTTCACGAACAATAGAACACTTCCCCATAAGCTCTGGACATGTAGTATTGCGGCCGCATTTTCGCAGTCTTAGCAAACCAACAAGGATATCCTGTTTGCAAGCACAGAGTTCACACAAGGTCATTGCTGTGTTTCGGCAACAGGTTGAGACCCCACTTGATTCACAATTAACGAAGGAAAAGGCACTAGCAATAAAGAAAAAGGAAGGGAATTCAACTTACTTGTCGTGTATCTTCATATGATAGAAATGTTTCCCAACCCTCATTTGCCATATAATCACGCCGAACTAGCTCTACCTCCTCTGGCCTAATTTGGTGGTGAATATCCTACAGAGATAGAAAATGTTGGTCGGTGCTCAAAAAAGGTATTATAAAGCAAATTGTGTCAGCAATCGTTGTACATAAAATTCCCAAACAAAACCAGTTCTACACAATAACCTGGATTCCAGCTTCCCTGGTCCGAACATCACGACATTTCAATCCCAGGTCCTCCATTCGAGCTAATGCTAGCTCCCTCAAATTCCCTTTCTCAACCCCGGAGGTAACCAAAGGCATGGGAATATCCCGCTGAACTCTATAAACACGTGTCCATGGGGGTACCAATGCAAGGATCCTAGCTATGATGTCCACAAGTTGCTCAGGTGGATAATTTCTATACCTACAATTTTGTTAATGATTTTTTTATTTTCTGTAGGACAGTTTAATTTTTTCAAAAAAATAAGAGAAAGTTTTGGAAACAAAGTCCAATAATAATAAATATTTGAAACATACCTGCCAGTTTTCCAGAGCTCATAAAGCCCTGTTCCACGAATTACAAGTGTAGGATATATTTTAAGCCCATCAGCTCTAAACAAGGGACTCTCAAAAAACTCCCGAAAACTTTCCATGTCCCTCTCAACACCAACATTTGGAAGATCTGGCATCATGTGAGCAACAACCTAAAGCAAAAGCCAAAAAAATTAAGCATAAACCAAATGACAAAAAGGAGAAAATTGGATAAAAACCATGAGACATGACTAACCTAGTCTGTATTGTAAAAGGAAATATAACTAGAGAAATGTCAAATATTTAGGAGTAATACATTGTACTGCCGAAGTTAGCTTATTATACTAATAAATCTATCCAAAGCTTATTCCAGTTATAGTCTATACAAAAATAATGAGACGGTGAACATGAAAAAAAGTTCATTCAAAATACATGAGTAGGAATATGTATCAATAAATTTGTAACAAAAAAGATTTAGGAGAATGGTTGGCTGGACAAAGTTGTGCTTTCTACTAAATGTACAGATTTAAATGAGAGTAAGAAACCTTGAAACCAGCATCTTTAGCTAAGGAAAAACAATCGGCTACAGCAGCTACAGTGTGTCCTCTATTTGTGTCTCGAGCAACATCCTCGTAGGTGCTTTGGACTCCAATCTCCAATCGTGTACAACCATAAGAAAGCATTTGGCGCAAGTGAGGCCCCAGACAATAATCTGGCCTCCTGATAAATTAAGAAGCACAAACTTGATAAGCTCATCATAGATGTGTTACAGCTCACTATTGACATGTTGATTTCTCAAAATGTTTCCACTAAATTAATTACAGATATGCTCCAACAAGAAATGCACATAACTAAACCGATCTAAGTGATAAATTTTCATATTATATAAAGTATACCATTTTAATCACTGGACAAAAACTTGTTGATCTACAAAGGATTATTATTTATATTAACCAAAAGAAAAGACACACAAACATTCATTTACAACTGCACATGACCAGCAGACCAAGCCTCAAAACTTTCACATTTAATGCAAATGTAATTACTTAGATGGCAACTTACGTTTCAATTGTCATGCCAATACACTTGGTTGCTCCATGCTCGGAGTAAGCTACTGCCTCTTCAACGTTGACAGATGTGTGGCCAGACAAAGCATCATGAAGATTTCTAATAAAGTAATCACGGTACTCAGCTGGAAGTGACATGAAGGTACCACCCATTAAGATAAACTCAACCTGAAAACAACAACCATAATTATGAGAGATTTAAACTATCTACACTAATTTCATGCACTTGGATTGGAATATTCAAGAGATACAAAAATGAGCTCCAAACCTTGTCTACACTATGACCCAGACGCTTAAGCTGATCTATTCTGCTCCTCGCCTGGACATATGGATTATACCTAAATCCAGTTCCACAAGTATATCACCATTAAAAATTAGCACAAGGCACAATGTATATCCTTCAAAGAATGTTTGTACACAAAATAAAACAAGTCTAGCCTCAACATTCTCACAAACAATGATGTTCAGGTCACTAAATGTCTACAAACCTACTAGCATAATCATCACTTCTTGTAATATAGTTTTTGGTCATCCTGGGTATATGCATCCCAGCCAAGAGCCAAAAACTAATCCCCTGAGGCACTGAGATCAATGTTGTCAAACTTGAAGATCCTAAGAGGATCGGAAAGGGGATGAAAAATCATAACTCAAAGATTGTAACTTGACTGGTAGGAGTTATAAGAGTATGAAAAATTGTATTCATAAAACGTGCATGATATCGATGATAAAAGTAACTCATAATAAGTCTTAAGTAGTAAGAATCTATTTCCAACTAAAAGTAGGTCCTTTGTTCTCTATAGAATTTGAAGGAAAGATAGAGTGAGCAGAACACACAAGAGCTAAGGGAGAGCAGAACAGCAAAAGCAAAGAGCGAGCAAAACAGTAAAGCAACCAGAACAGAGATTGAGTGCAGACAACTATGCAGGCAGCAACGACAACAATGGCCACGAGTTTTGCAACAATGGTGAAGCTAGCAGCAATGGGAGCTCGTGAGTGCTCTGATTACTGTGGCACTGGTAGCGCCAACGTCAAGAGGTGTGTGTCGTCATGTGATCCCTCAATTTGGCATGCACCATTATTAAACCCTAGCTTCTCAAGATGGGAAGGATCCACGTGGCGCACGGTTCCTCGATGCCACAATTCCTTGATTCGGCGAGCAACATCGTGATCTTGTAGCAATCTGCACCCCCCTGATCCGACATCTGCATCAGCTTGTAGCCTGCTTAGTACTCTGGGATCGACCTAGTTTATCATATGAGATCCATTTTCATCCTATACAACGTATGTTTCCCGTAGAAGGAATCAAACTCCGAAAATACACTCGAAAGACAAGGTTATCAGTCAACCATGTCACTCCATGTTGGTACTAATTGTAATTAATATCTTAGCAAATAGTCAAGCTAATCTCTAATAACATGAAAACTATGTTAAATGCCCCTTAAGCTTGGCCAACATAGTTTCCACCACAAAAGCCATATGTTTGACACCTAGATGTGTATTCTGTTAGTCAAAAGAATCTTCAGGTCACTTACTAATTATTTGAGGAACGAAATACACACTCACGAACTAATTTAACTACAAAAACCACGTCTAATGTCTCCAAACGACCATTCTAATTTCAATCAGCTATTCTTCACGATGAAAGACACATGCAACAACTAGTTTACCGATCAAAATGCACAATTAGCAATCTACGAACCTCGAGACTAATTCTAAAACTAATTCAAAAGTAAAAGAAAAAACCACCACAACCCTACCTCGCACGAATCGCGCGCATGCTGGTTGGTTCATAGCCGGTGTAGGACTGAGTACTGTATTCGAAGTCGGAGTCGGGACCGCCGGGGCAGTAAACACAGATGTTCCCGGTGGTAGCGATGTGCGGGCAGCGATGCGGTTTGGACATGACGGCAACTACGGCGATTCCGGAGGCGGTGCGGACGGGCTTGGCGCGGAGCTTGGGGAGGAGTGTTTCGCGCTCCGCGTCGGGGAGCGCGGCTATCATCTCCACGAGCTTAGGTGCGCGTGCAAGGCCATACTTACGGCACGCTGCAGACTTGAGCGCGTTGAGGTCCACGTTCTGGCCCTTGTGAGAGAGGTCCACCATGGAGTTCACGATCTCCGCGATTGCTCGAACACGCGCTTCTTCCTCGCTCAGGCCGTGTGCCTCGTAGCCGCCCTTGCCCGGCCGTGGAGCCTTCCTCGCCTCCGCCACCGCCGCCATAGACACGAGAAAACCCAAACGCGAGTGCCGTTACGAGATTTTAGCAGTGCAATGGCTATTTCGCAAACCCTTCTCTTTCCACTTGAAATTAACTAACTACTATCGATAAACTACATACAGGTCCTAATATTGTTGATACATGTCACTTAAAAAAAACTCTTAAAATATATAACATAAAAGGATATTCATTTATCTTAAAATAAAGATTAGTAAATAAATAGCTATAATTAAAAATATGAGAAATAAGAACATTGGTTTACAAGGATTAAAACTAAAATTCATACATTTAAAACTAAAAAAAACTATTTCAAATTTTATAAAATAAAAATTAGAGAAAAAAATTAATAGGACCAAAATCAGAATTCATTAATTTTATAGGTATAAAACAGAACTAGCCCCGAGACCCGTCCACAAGCCGTTTTTTTTTAATTTGATTATGATATATACATTGTTATTAAAATAAATGTGAACTAATAAAGTTTGTTGTTGTAAAAAGAATATAGTAATATATGTAAAACTATCTCTTATATTAAAATTTATTGTAGTAACTTTGATGTCCTGGGTCTATTCAGAATTTCAAGAAAGTCTACGACTTAAAAACTATTTCACGTGAAAACTTAAGGTATGTTTTGGATAATGACCAATTTACATGTAACATTAGGTTATGGAAGTTGGGCGACCAAGAAACCCCTAAACGAAAAATAACAATAATTGTTCTAAGATCTCATCTAAAAAGAGGAAATACAAATACATGATTTTTTTCTATTAAATGGAATGATAATGTAGAAAGAAGACATTCAGATTCTCAACAATTTTTTTAAAGAAACATTTAGTCTGTTATTAGGAAAAAACATATATATTTTGGAATTTTTTTCTAGTAACCGTCTATAGAGAAGAAAGCTTACGGTTTTGTTTAGATTAAAGGATGTGGGAGACTGGAAGGTTGAGGGTGTGGAGGAGCGGAAGTGTCAAAAAAGTTGAGGGTGTTTGGATTGTGATACATTAGAGTGGATGTGTGAGAAAAATTTATTGAAATTTATGAGTGATATGATAGTTGTTAAAGTATTTTGAATTATTTTTAAAGATATAAATTATAAATTTACAAAATTATCCTTATCTTTAAAAATATTTTTATGTAAATTTGATTTAATTAAAATTTTATATATTATTCTCTTTGAATAATTATTTTAGAAAAGAAAAAATACAAGTTTCTTATGATTTTTACAAATTCATTCTTATATTTTGAAATATTAATCAATTTATTTATTATTTTTTATAATTAATAATAATATTATTATTATATATAAAAAATTATTTATATAAATAATTCTATTATTTTTATTGTAATTTATTTTAATAATATTATTAAATATTTTATATAAATAAAATAAAATAATAATTAATAATATTATTATTATATAATAAATTGATTTAATTATTATTAACTTTTTTAATATATTCATTATTATTTCAAAAATTTGTTTTAATTAATATTATTATTTTATAAGTTAATTCTAAATGTTATTGTTATTTTAATATTTAAATATTCATATTATCAATATTAATATACTTTTTATTATTATAATTAATTTTTTATAATTTAATTATAATTTTTTATGTTTTATTATATGTGTAATATAGTTT
>Ga0123342_1010171_pt1 | contig 10887 bp, 6 predicted proteins | sample Turbeawhitnodule_FD_89960 | JGI IMG/M metagenome (GOLD analysis project Ga0123342, IMG submission 89960) | Root nodule microbial communities of legume samples collected from Mexico - Turtle bean Mexico white nodule | ecosystem: Host-associated > Plants > Roots > Nodule | place: Mexico: Nepantla... | reverse complement strand
TAGGGTAAAATTGATTTACAAATGCGGTCTTACCCTAGAACCGCATTTGTAAATCAATTTAATTACAAAAATGTCACCGCGTTTTTTACAAATGCGTTTAAACGCAAAGCCGCACTAAATAAAGGGTCGTTGTTTTCATATTTTGTACTAGTGAAACATCTGCAAGAGATGGATTTAACTTAACCTGGTCCATGTAAAAGTCAATTACAGTCATTTAAACATCAACAAAAAGACACTAAATCAAAGAACCTAAAATTCAATCTTGCTTATAGCTTTTGATAGATGATCCTCAACTTTTTTCCTATAGTCAGGAAATACATCCAACATCTTCCCTCTAAAGATATTCAAATGTTGCACGTTGTGTAGGTGATTTTCTTTGTTCTGGCACATGCAACATATTTTATTAACAAACTTTATTAGAAATAAGCATAATCAGTGTTCAAAGTGGAAGATGTCATCCTATCTTCTAAGTAATTGGGTCTGAGGCACACAAAAAAATGAAAAATAATATGAAAACAATTATGCAATCTTCAATATGAACAATATAACAGTTTTCTGTAAACATATTGTTTCATATACTATAAAGCATCACAACATTACCAACACTTACAGAGAAATATGCGAGGAACAAAAAGGACCTACAAATGTTCTTTTATTTATTTGGAGAGAAAACGTATGATAGAGTATGTAGAGAGATTCCATGGATAGTATAACAAAAGAAAGGCATTAAGTCAAGACTACTCACATTTAAGCCAATCAAAGATATGTATGTGATGGAGTTACAACTAGTGTAAAAGGTGAACATACAGAAGATTTTCCTATAACCATGTGTGCGCCAACAACCTACTTTGAGCCCTTATCTTTTCATCTTGGCTTGGGGCATGCACATTACATATTCAAGAGTTAGTGACACGGTGCATGCTTTTTGAAGTCTACCATGATAAAGTCTTAGTGGGAGAGTTGGGACAAGAAACAAATGGAAAGTTAGAGATATGCAAATTAGAGACAAGCCTTGGCTGGAAAGATATGGATTTGCCTAAGTACAAGTATGACAAAGTATAAGGAATTTATCAAGAGACACAACACAATAACTCTAGTTTGGAGGTAAATGTAGAAAACAGAGTACCAGAAGTAGCATAGTTTAAGTACCTTCAGTCCATCCAAAAAAATATCAGAGGGATAGAGAGTAACCTCTAGAGTAAGCCGCTAAATAGTCTACTTGTACATCCTTGGCCATCATTGCAGATTTGGAGGTAATTAGTTTTCCATTATCATTCTCGATTCTCAAATCCATTCATTATAGTAAAATCAGGATCATAATAATTCTAATAGGAAAAGAAATGAATCAGAATAAATGGGAGAATTATTTAATACTAAGATTAATGCTGAAGCATGCCAACTATGGACTTTATACAGTTCCTATTCTGTTCTTTATCAGCTCGTTCACATTCTTTGCTTTGGGTCATTGTTTTATCTGGCATTTAGAGAACCGGAACCTCGAAATTGAGTACCAACATGCTACCAAGCTCGTGCAAACATATTCGTCTGTGCCAACTTTTGGAGGTTTTTGTAAGAAACAAATAACAGAAATAGTTCTTCATTGACAAACACTGAGCTGGCAATTAATTGAGGGAATACAACATAAGAACATAATCTAGGGTTCTAAGATAGGGAAAATACACAATGAGTAAAGTTGCGTTCAACGAGCAAACACAAAAATAAAAGTAAAGGGGAATAATGGAGCACGAATCAAAACTTACAATGATAAGCTTGAAGAGGTTGGTGTCCTTTGGAGCAGAGGAGCGCCTTTGTTGTAGAGTGTGTTGTCTTCGTCGTTGCCGCAAGTGCGTTGCCGTGGTCATCGTCGTTGCTGCAGGGTGCGTTGTCGTTGCCGTCGCCTTTGCTGCAGGGTGCGTTGTCGTAGTGGTCATCGTTGCAGTGCGTTTGCAGAGTACATTTGTGCATGGTGCGTTTGCAGAGTGAGAGATGAACAGAAAAGATTAAAGAGAAATAGATAAATTTTGATATTACACCTGTAAACTATTTGCTCAGATTTGAAAAAATTAAATAAGTTTTAGAAAAATATACATCTTTATTTAAATTAATTTATTAAATTTTTAATTTAAATAATATTTCAAATTTATTATTAATTTTATATTTATATTTAAATAAAATTAAAAAATTAAAAAACTATTTCAAATGTAATTTTTAAATTGATATCAATTATTTTAATATTATACTAAAATTAATAAATTAGTTAATTTATTCATATCAATTTAAAATATTTTATAAATTAAAAGTTAAAAATTAATTTTATAAAATTTAATTACTTCAAAATTGATATCTAAATTCAAATAATAGTGACTAAAAATTTAAATATCTAATTATATGATAATTAGAAACTAAAAAATTAGTTTCTAATTTTATTATTTTTAGAGACCAAAATTTAGTTTCTAAAATAAATTAAAAGTGACTAAAAAAATGGTTTCGAGTTACATTTTAACAAGAGATTAAAAAAATGGTTTCTATAATTATTTTTTTTATTAGATACCAAAAATATAGTATCTAACTATTTATTAATAATAGATATCATTTTAATAATCAATAATTTTTAGTTTATAAAATAGTATCTAAATTAGTTATTATAGAAACTATATTTTCTTGATTTTTAAATTAGTTAACATTCAATCATTTTCTTGTAGTGTTGTCACCAAATATTGGTTATGCTGTACTGGGCCTCTTTGAGTAACAAACAGAGCTAATTCTTCCTTCACCGTATCATTTTTAACCTGCACCTTATCATTTTCTCAAATTTCCAAAACTACCATTATTCTGGATTTAAAAATCTGGAACAGTAAATAAAATTCAAAAATAAAAAAATACATTCTGAACATAAAAATCCAGAACACAAAATTAAAAATACATTCTGGATAAAAATTTTCAGAACTAAAAAATGTGTTCCGGAAATTGAAATCCAGAATATTCCGGATAAAAGGTTCTGGAAATAGTTCTCATCTACACCCTCTTTTTATGTAAGGTTATTTTTGTCATTTATGAGGGGCATTTTTGTCATTCCGAATAGCGGATTGAGTGTGTGTTGGAATTGATATGGTGAAGGGAGAAATTGGCAACAAACAGTTTGTAGATTAATCAGAACAAATAGCACATGTTTCTTTGTTTGAACTAGGGACTATTTTTTCTTGCACCTCCATATACTCAGCTCCATAAATTTTTGTATTTCCAAAAATATCCCTCTATAATATTCCATAATCCGGAAGCCTTTTTTAGATGTATGATTAGTTTCCGGATTATGTAATCCAGAAGCCTTTTTTAGCTTCTGAATTATATAATCCGGAAATCTTTTTTCAAATACGTGTCCAGATTACATAATCCAGAAACTACTCTATAGGATGGTACAAGAAGGATAAAAAGATATTTTCATGTTTTGTATGAAGGTAACAAAAGAACATATGAAGGTGCAGGAAGAAACCGTCTGAACTAGGAAGTCTACAACTTGCAAGTTGTATCAAAGGGAACATGAAAACATGGGCTGGACCGCAAAAGCCCGGTGCATACCATTCAGGCCCAGCCCATTCCTTTCGTTGAAACTAAATCCATTAAGATCTAGGAAGGGCACAGAAACGGCCTATTACTAAGTGGGCCTCAGAAACATCTAGCCTTATGTGAAGTGGGAGGCAGCTTCTTGTGGCAGCCCATACATTTTAAAACATAAAATATACCCTTAATTCTATTGATATTTTTTATGGAATTGGTGATCCAGATCCAGAAAACTCAGAGTTTAAGTTTTTTTATGGAATTTGAAAGGATTTTATAATTCAGATGATTTTTTTTTAAAATGTACTCGAGATCATAAAGTCTAAAAGTATTTCTAAATTATAAAATTCAGTTATTTTCAAGATTCAAAAATATCTTTTGGATTTTGTAATTTAGCAGCATGTATTTTTTTAAAGTAAAAAGTAATCCGGGTAAAACTCTACAATCCAAAAGGTGTAAATAGAATTTTTTTTTAATTGTACTTTTTAAAGAAAATTTTGTCTTTTGGCGTTAACTATGGAGATGGCAGGAGAAGTAATAGAGGTGCAGGAAGAAAACAGCCTGATTGTTGTCATGGAAAAAAATGAGGATGACCGTTGAGCAAGTAGTTTATAGAGACAAAGTTCCATGGTTTAAATAAAAAGAAAGACAAAAGTAGCTAAAATGAAATAAAAAGGTTGTGTAACAAACAGGATGAATGATATAAGTAGACTCCATAGAATAAATATATGAGCAATTAATCTATGACAATTCATCAGGTAAGAAATGAGAGGTTAAGTGAAGTAAGTCTCAACCATGTCATAAAATTGTTATATAATCTTAACAATTCATGTGTAACTGTATCACCAATATTAACTCTTTTCAGATAATGAAGTATAAGAAGAATCAGTGTGAGATTTAACTTGAGTATGTTAAAGTTGTTGGATTGTTTCCTGCTAATTCACCCACAAAACAAGTATCAACCACACATATAAACCTTCTTCACAATCTTTTAAGGTTTAAAGAACCTGGACTAGAAAGGTGTCTTGAAACAACTTGATGATATCTTGATCAACAAAACAAAGCGAAAAGGAAAGTCGTTTGAGGTAAGTGGCCTGCATTCCACACCTTAGTACCATGTTGACCAGCTGAAAGCAATTTACAAGATCATCAAATATCCTTCCAATGACCTAGGAGAAGTACAGCAGAATAACAAACATAGAATCTATAAATAATACAAATGGAACCCACTCATAGGGTAACATTTGCCACGTGTCACTCACAGAAAAATCAACCAACAAAAAATCAAAAACAAAATTTACCAAATGTAGAAATAATCGCAAGGAAGAAACCAATCAAAGACTGACAAATGGCATAACCACACGAAGCCACGTTCGTGTGATATACACCCTCCTTCCTCTCAACCTTTTTAGTTCGTACCTCTCTAAAAGCATTCTCTTCTCCATTTCCTCCAAAAATCTCAGCTTACTCTCCTTTACTTTCACTGATTTGGCCACTGCACACCATCTTGTCATTGCCTTACCAGCACCACATATATCTTCTTTTAGGTATGTTTCTTATGACGAGATTTTTGAATTTGAAAATGGCTTTCTGAGGTTATATAAGTTCTCATAAACAGAAACCCTTCATTTCTCATTTCTTCTTTCATTCTTCCAAATAAAAGGTTAACATTATTCCTTTTCATTTTTGGTGCATCCATATCATACCACTTCATATTTTTTGGCAAAATGTTTTTCTTTTTTGCATTATCTACAATTATTTTGATGTTCTTGATTTTATGTTTCTTATCTTCTTATATGTTCTTCGGGTTTCTGAGGAAAGCTCTCAACTTTTATCTTTTTCAAAGAACAGGTAATTATTAAAACATTTTTTTTGAGATATTTTGCGTTTTCTGCAGTTATTTTGATGTTCTTGGTTTTATGTTTCTTATCTTCTTCTTTGTTCTTCAGGTTTCTGGGAAAAACTCTCAACTTTCAACTTTTACAAAGGAAATTCTCCACAATCTTCTATTTTAGCTTTTATGGACGCCATTAATCGTTCTCTAATGCTATCTGATAGACCATTCTGTCATTTCACAATAACAACTACTCTCTACCAATGTCATGGACTTTACCTAGTGATAGTTATGTTGCTAACAAATTTTCTGATATGGTTTACTTGCATCATGTTTATAATGTGGTCATTTTTTAATTAGAATTCTTTAATTGACAATCTGCGTTGGAACTTCCTCCTCCGTTTGGTACATTTATTCGCTCACAGATGTTCAATATTGTTATTTTGCATGGTCCTACAAAGGAGTTCACATGCGATGTTTTAATCGATCAATGGGAAATGGGATGTGTAGAATTGGGTAGTGGTTGGAGGGAATTTTGTGCATTACATGTTCTTCGAGAAGGTGACAAACTGTATTTTGAATGTGATAGTGAGAAGCCCTCAAATAACATTTAGGTCATTGTGGTTAGGGACGAATCATATAGGTAAATGTTTACCTATATGATTAATATTTGTGGTTATATTTAGTTGTTTCTTAAACAATGTTTTCTCATATTTTGACTATTTACTGTATCAGTTTTATTCATTAATTTTAGATTTATCATTAGTTGGCATAATTGGTTGTGTTCAACTCCATATGCCTGTTTCCATACAAAAAAAGCACATTATTATTTCAAATTGCAGGTTGGCAGAATAAGCACCCCATCTTAGAGTATTGGTTTCGGCAAAGAAACAAATTCGGTTTTACAATTTAAATGTACAATTCAAATTGGCTTCATTTAGGATTTTTTTTCATTCAAATGTACTATTCAAATGTTGTAGAATGAAAATATAAATTAAATGTAATGTAATTTTCGCTTAATATGTAAGTTGTATTTTTTTTAATTCTATTTTAATTTAATTTCAAAAGTGTTGTGAATTTAATTAAAATTTAGTGACTTCTCTCCATTAAAAATGGAGCTCTGAATATAAATACTAAATTTCGATTAATAAATTAAAAACAAAAATACAAATTACATAATTGAACAATTAATAAAATGATAACGAAAATGCAGTTATTTCATTCATGAATAATTAATAAAATTCAATATAATTGAATAATTTGTAAATGAATAAATGAACTTAATACGACTTATAGACAAATTTACTTTTTCGTAAAATTGTTAATAAATGAGCACTTCAAAATTGTTAATAAATGAAGCGAAAATTAAAAAAGTTTTCGTTTTAATATAAGTTTTCCATTCTCATTATTTTCATTATAAGTGTCTCATTTTGAAATTTATAATCACTACTCTTACATAGCATTTCAAACCGTTTTTAAAGGTCCACTTTAGTAGAAAACCTTTACCTATTATGTTCTTTTGTTTCATTCCTATTCTTTTTTTGTTGTTGCGTTCTTCTTTTATGGCAAATAAACTCTAGAAATCCTACTTTCGTTCTGAATCAATGGCATGCAACGAAACAGGTTCTATTTTGTTCCCTTTTTGTTCTTTTATAGTTCATCTTTTTCCTTGATTCCTCCATTTACTCTTCAGGTAAAGTGCTTTATCGTCCTTTTTACACCTGAAGCAATCCTTCCACTCTTTTTTTTTATCTCTTCATCTTTTAATTTGTTTTATTGGCCTTTTTACATTTCTCTTTCAAAGTAAAATTATCTTCTAAATTTGTAATTAGAGTTTGTGGTTTGTTTATTTAATAAGTCAATAAAGTGTATTTTTTTTACTAACTGTATCATTTCGTTTTCCACATTCTTTTGATTTCTTTGAAGTTCTAAAATACATTTTTATGGTTTCCATTGTGATATGTTTGTTTCTTTTATGTCATTTCAGTTTTGATCCAACTTTTAAGACATTTTTGCTTTCCATAAGGCATTTACTGAAATCAAAATATATTTTTTGAGTAGATGTGTCCTCTTTTGTTATTGCCTATTTGACAATAAAATGTATATTTTTTCCTATCATTTTCCACATTCTTACTATTTCTTTGAAGTTATGAAAATACACTTTTTTTTTTGGTTTAGCATGTGAGATGTTTTCTTCTTTCATGTCCATTTTACATTTGATTCAACTTTGAAAGATTTTTTGTTTTCCATCTATTTTAAGGTATTTTCTTACGTGGCCTGTTTTTCATTGTCCAAGAAAAAACAACTTTGACATCTTTATATTTGTTTTAGTATTTATTATATTATTATTTATTATCATACCATTAATTACTATCTAATATACCTATACTCTCTCTCACATTTCCCATGCACTCTGACTTTGTCGTTTGCATTCTCCAAGAAAACTCCATTGACGTCTTCATTTTTGTCATTTTGCATGCTCTTCATCATGAACTTATGGAAGCGTATTTCCTCTTCATAATGTTTATTTTGTTGTTTTCAATGATAACAATAATATAATAATATATTTATAATTATTATAATAGAATAATAAGTTAAGATTTAATGCAATATTTAATATATATTTTTATGTATAACGGAGTATATATGTTGCTTCCAGTTTTGTTTGTCCTGAATATTAAATGCTTTTGTCATTTTCCATGCACTCTGACTTTGCCGTTTACATTCTCCAAGAAAACTCCATTGATGTCTTCATTTTTGTCATTTCGCATGCTCTTCATCATGAACTTATGGAAGCGTATTTACTCTTCATAATGTTTATTTTGTTGTTTCAATGATAGCAATAATATATTAATATATTTATAATTATTATAATAGAATAATAAGTTAAGACTTAATGCAATATTTAATATTTATTATGTATATCGGAGTATATATGTTGCTTCCAGTTTTGTTTGTCCTGAATATTAAATGTTTTTGTCATTTTCCTTGCACTCTGACTTCACCGATTGCATTCAACAAGAAAACTCCATTGATGTCTTTATACTAATATTCTAATATGAATATCTTAATATCTTGATTTCTTTATTTTAAATTATCAACTATCAATATTAATAATAATAAAAATATATTTAATTTTTAATTCCTAATTACCAACTTTCAATAATAATAATAATATCTTAATCTTAATATCTTTATTTAAGTTAATATCTTTTATTATTATGTATTATATCTATTATAATCATATATATATATATATATATATATTTATTACATATCTATTATGTCTCATGTATATGTCTATCTATTTGTATTTATCATAGATATATCCATTATATTTATTATTATGATTTTCCATTTTCCTTTGTTATGCTTATGACTAATCTTTTGATAGTATAACAAATACCAAATTTACCAAATTTGGATGAAATTTTGACAATGGAAACAAAGGGAAGTTTCCAGACCATGATCATTTTAAACGAGGTATGTAGTTTTCTATATTTAGTTTATTCAACATTATTACTCACCAAAATCTAACATGTTCTTTCTTTTGAAATAAAATCATGTTTTTGTTGATCGTGTTTTTGCCATAGAGTTTGCCTTTGAACTTGGTACAAATTGGTTCTTGGTGGATAACAAAGGCCATAAACATGTTGTTAAATACAATATAGTTTTGTGCATTCCTGAGATATGTGGAGGATGGTTTGAATTTTGTGAATTTTATGGTCTTGAAGGCAATTATTTTTTATTTTTTCGTTATGTAGAAAACAACTTTTTTAATATTACTTTGTTTAAGGGAAAATTGGGTCCTTTATTTGTATACAAATTTTATGATCGTATCCAAAATCGATGCCCTCTCATTCATGGTTCGTATGTTCATTTTACTATCAAACTATCAAAATATATATGTCATTCAAGCCATCTGGTAATTTTTTATGGCATTTTTTTACACTATTTGTTAACTTTAATTTATTACTCTATTAATTTATTTATATCCTTATTTGTATGTTTTTAGGATCTACCTCTTGATTTTGTCAACTACATTCGGGGCAACAAGTTAAAGTATATTGTTCTTCATGAACATAAGAGACAAGTGAAATGCAAAATTTTGATACACCCACGTCTGAAAGCATCTGTTAAATTTGGTTGTGAATGGAAAGAATTTTGTGATTGCCATAAACTTCGTGAAGGTGACAAATTAATTTGAGGCTTATATTGGGATGAGACCGATTGATATGAGGGTTCTATTAGTGGTGTGAACTGTTAAGGAATGGTGGTTAGCGAAGTACAATGTTATATTACAGTATTTAACTTAAAATTTTATGTTTATTATAATAGTACAATAATATGTGTCCATCATTCATTCATCACGTTTATTAGTATTTTTTTCCTTACATGTTTTGTATAAAAAAGGTAAGGCGAGGTAGTATTTTGTAATTGTGTTGCTTTTAATGTTCAAACCTCTTCTTTTTCATATAAAGTCGTAGACTATGAATCCAACATTTGCTTTGTAAATATACCTATAATTGTCTTTAAAAAGGTTACATGTCTGTATTGCTACAAAAACCATGTCTACTCTGATGCGCCTGTAAAGCCTATGTTATAGGTTCTTATGTTTGACTTTGCTAAAACCGTGTTAATAGATTTTGTAAGTCCTCCTCGCAATCTGAAAGCATAGAAAAGGGATTGATTTTTTAACACTCACATGTGCAATGTTTTTTTTTATAATAGAATACAATACTTAGCAACAACAAGAACTATGTACCATACCACACCTAAAAAAGGTAAGTGAGAGGTATTTTTTTTATATTTATGATCTATTTATATTTGTTATAAAATAATTAATACATAATTTAGTTGTTTACCTCATTAATTAATATTTAGTTAAATATTTTAATTAACATTAAAATTCGTTATGTTATTTTTTTAATAATTTGTTGTTATTTATGTTATGCTTCATAAATACTCATTTTATCATTTAAAATGCATTTATCCTATTTTATGTAAATTTAGAGACGAGTGCAAAGTTGACTTCCAATGTTTTCAAAACTATGCTAAAACCAAGGATAACATTTCGGTGAAAACATACTCTACATAGTAATAGGTTGCATTGTTAAAGATATTTTGCACATTATGCATTTAATTATTCAATTAATGTTTAAATTAAATTTAAATGTTAAAAATCTGTAATGTGAATTTTTAAACAAAATATTAAAAGTTACTTATATATTGATAGGTATGTTCATCCAACTTTAGATAATTTAGGAGTTCTGGGTTTCTCTTGGGTGTATACTATAATGTGGTATTTTTTTTTTTTTTTTTTTTTTTGTGTGTTGTTTAGTTTTTTTTTTGTGTTGTCTTATTACGATCGTATTTTGATTGTGTCTCGTTTATTTTTATTTTTTTTTTTTTTTTTTTTTTTAAAAAATTTTTTTTAAATTTTAATTTTTTTTTTTATAAAAAAAAAGTTTAATATATTTTACTTTAAATATTTTTTT
>Ga0123342_1010170_pt1 | contig 10887 bp, 9 predicted proteins | sample Turbeawhitnodule_FD_89960 | JGI IMG/M metagenome (GOLD analysis project Ga0123342, IMG submission 89960) | Root nodule microbial communities of legume samples collected from Mexico - Turtle bean Mexico white nodule | ecosystem: Host-associated > Plants > Roots > Nodule | place: Mexico: Nepantla... | reverse complement strand
GTTCAGGCTCTTTTCCTGGCGCCACCACTCTACGAGATCGCGCAGGCCCTCTTCCATCGTCACCTTTGAGCTGAAGCCAAGAAGCTTCTCGGCCTTGGCGGTCGAGGCAAGGCGCCGCGGCACGGCGTTGACTTTACGCGCCGGTCCGAATTGCGGCTCCAACGACGAGCCCATGACCTTGGTCAACAGGGCTGCAAGCTCACGCAAGCTCGTCTCGGTGCCGCTTGCGACATTGAAGACTTCGTCAGTCACATCGGATTTCGCGGCAAGCAGATTGGCCCGCGCGATGTCGTGCACATGAACGAAATCCATCGTCTGCGTACCATCCCCGAGGATGACAGGCGGCAAGCCGCCGGCAATGCGTTCCATCCAGCGGATCAGAACTTCCGTGTAGGCGCCGTAGACATCCATGCGCGGACCGTAGACGTTGAAGTAGCGAAGCGCCACGTAGCGCAGGCCATACATCTCCGCGAAGCTGCGCAGCAAACCCTCGTTGAAGGCTTTGGCGGCGCCGTAGATGGTGCGATTGTTGTAGGGGTGATGTTCCTCGGTGGTCGGGAAGGTGTCGGCCAGTCCAAGGACCGACGCAGAGGACGCGGCCACAACTTTCGACACCCCGGCCTGCACCGCCGCTTCAAGCACGTCGAATGTCCCGCCTGCCAGGACATCAAAAGCAAGCCGCGGTTCCTCGGCGCACTGCGTGATGCGAATGGCGGCCTGGTGGAAGACAACATCGATGCCTTGGCTGATTTCCTTGATAAGCGCGCGATCCCTGATGTCGCCCTCGACTATCGTCACGGGAGCCCGGTTGACGGCGTCGGCCAGGTTCTCACGCCTGCCGCGGACGAAATTGTCCAGGATCACGATTTCCTTGGGTTCCTCGCCGGCGACGAGATCCGCAATGTGCGAACCGATGAGGCCGGCACCGCCGGTGATCAAAATCCGCTTATCCTTCATACTCTAACACTCCGAATTTGGTCCGCTCGAATCCTGATCCGTTCGCCAGCGGAGGAATTTTGCAGGAACGCCAGCGACGACAGAGAAGGGGGCAACATCGTCAACAACAACGCCACCCGCGCCGACAATTGCGCCTTTGCCGACGGTCACGCCGGGAAGGATCGTGGCATTGGTGCCTATGTCTGCCCATGCACCAATGCGGACCGGTTTGATTTCGAGGTCGGTGCGGATAATCGGCATATCGACTGGCATCGCAGTATGGCTTGAGCCCAGGACCTTCGCACCAGGTCCCCATCCAACATGATCCTCAAGCACCAGGTCACGCGCATCAAAATAGGCTTGGGGCCCGATCCAGACGTTGTTTCCGATGCGGCAGGTGCCGTCGAATCTTCCCTGAACGTAGGCTTGTGCGCCGATAAAAACCCCGTCGCCGATTTCGAAGGTTTCCGGATGCTTGAAACCAGCGCCGCTGCCGACCTGCAAGCCATTGCCACAGGCGCGCGCCAGGCTTTTCCAGATCGCCTTGCGCATGAAACCGTCAACAAAACCGTCGCCGGTCGCGAAGCGTGCGTAGAGTTCTACGAGGCCCACGGTACCATAGGAGCGCGTCAACTCTCCGGCCAGATGAACGAGATAGTCGGGGTCCACGGAGGTTTGCTGGCGCCCATGGACGGCCAGGACAAGACGCACGCCGGTGACGGGATCAGCTGACATAGGCGTCCTGCTCCACAGCAGCTGCAATATGATCGACTTGCTTTAATGTCAGCTCCGGATAGATCGGCAGCGAGAGCACCTCACGCGCTGCGGCCTCCGACACCGGGAGATCTCCGGCACGATACCCAAGATCAACATGCGCTTTCTGCAGGTGGATCGGGATCGGATAGTGGAGCCCGGTATGGATACCCTCTGACCGCAACGTGTGCTGCAGATGCTCGCGGTCGCGGCTGCGCACGGCGTAGACGTGGTAGACATGACGGCGATCCATCATCGCAACGGGGACGCACACCGAGCGCGAATCGGCCAAAAGCGTTGAGTAGCGATCGGCACGAACCCGTCGTGCTTCGGTCCAGGCTTCGAGATGTCGAAGCTTGATCCGCAGGATCGCGCCCTGGATCTCATCCATGCGGTAGTTGAAGCCCTTCAGCGCGTGGTGATAGCGCTGTTCTTGACCCCAATCCCGCAACATTCTGATTTTCTTGGCATGTTCGTCATCGTTGGTGACGACGATGCCACCTTCGCCACAGGCGCCGAGGTTCTTGCCGGGGTAAAAGCTGAAGCAGCCCGACACACCGATGCTTCCGGCACGCCGTCCCTTGTATTCGGCGCCATGGGCCTGGCAGGCGTCTTCGATCACCGGAATTCCATGCTTATCAGCGATAGCCTTGATTGCGTCCATGTCAGCCATCTGCCCATAAAGATGGACGGGCATGATGGCCTTGGTCCGCGGTGTTATCGCGGCTTCCAGCTTGACTGGATCCATTGTGAGCGTCGCCGGCTCGATATCGACGAAGACCGGACGAGCGCCCGTGTAGCAGACTGCGGATGCTGTCGCGACGAAAGTGAATGAAATCGTGACGACCTCGTCACCTGGGCCGACGCCGGCAGCAAGCAGAGCAAGATGCAAAGCGCTTGTACCGGTGTTGACCGCGATCGCATGCTTGGCATCGCAATAGGCCGCGAAGTCCTCCTCGAAGCGGGCGACTTCCTCGCCGAGGGCATAATGGCCCGAAGCGAGCACGCGCAGTACGGCGGGCTCAACCTCGCTCTTGATAGAGGCATACTGCGCCTTGAGGTCGAGAAGGGGGATCATGCAATCAGCCTCGCCGGCTCGAGTTCGATGACACGCCCGCGCTGTGCGAGCGACTGGGTGGCGGCTTCCAGAATGCGCACAACGCGGAGTCCCGCATGGCCATCGGCAATCGGCTGGCTGTTTGTCATGACACAATCAACAAACTGCTTGAGCTCGCTGCCAAGTGCTTCCGTCATATCGAGTTGTGGGGCGTACATGTCGCCGGTGCGGTAGCCTACGCGCATGTCATACACCTTCTTCTCACCGTCCATCTGCGGATCGCCGTTGAGCGTGATGCCCTTGTCGTAGACCTTGATCTTCTCGCTCGGCTCCAGATCATCGTAGACGATCATCTTGCTGCTGCCGCCGATCAATGTACGGCGCACCTTGACGGGTGCGAGCCAGTTGACGTGGATGTGCGCGATCAGCTTGCTTTCGAAGAAGAGTGTTAGATAGGCAATGTTCTCGGGCTCGCCGGCAACGTGACCCATGCCTGTCGCCGAGACAGCCACCGGCTTTTCCGGCAGAACGTAATCCATGATCGACAGATCGTGGACGGCGAGATCCCAGATGACGCTGACATCGTGCTGGAACAGGCCGAGATTAACGCGCACGGAATCGTAGTAGTAGATGTCTCCGAGACCATTCTCGATGATTTCCCGCATTTTGCGGACGGCGCCGGTGTGAATGAAGGTGTGGTCAACCGCGAGAATAAGGCGGCGACGCGCCGCCTCTTCCACCATCCGGCGAGCCTCTTCGGAGGTCGAAGCCATCGGCTTTTCGACAAACACGTGTTTGCCGGCCATCAGTGCTTTCATCGCCAACATGTAGTGAGCCGATACCGGTGTCGCGATGGCGACCGCGTCAACCCGGGGATCCCGCAACACCTCGTCGAAATCGTCGGTGATCTGGACTGTCGGATAGCGCAGCTGGACGCCGGCAAGGCGATCCTTCTTGAGATCGCATACCCAGACAAGCTTTGCTCCCGGCGTTTCTGCAAGATTCCGGACCAGGTTCGGCCCCCAATACCCGTAACCGACGACAGCAACCCCAATCATCTTGCTCTCCCGGATGAAATGACTTCGAGCGGCGCATCTTTTGCGCGGCCAATAATTCTTGCCGGTACGCCGGCAACAATTGCGTAAGCGGGCACGTCCTTGGTGACGACGGCGCCTGCGCCAATCTGCGCGCCTTCGCCAATCGTTATGCCGGCGACGATGGTCGCGTTGCTGCCGATCGAGGCGTAACGCTTGACGAGCGTCGGCACGACCGACCAGTCCGCGTCGGACTGAAGCGTACCATCGAGATTGACGGCACGCGGATGCAGATCGTTGGTGAACATCACACCGTGGCCAACGAAGACGCCGTCTTCGATGGTGACACCTTCGCAGATGAAAGAGTGGCTGGAAATCTTGCAGTTCTCTGCAATCGAGGCGTTCTTCTGGATCTCGACAAAGGTGCCAATGCGCGTGCCTCGCCCGATCGAGCACCCGTACAGGTTCACAAGATCGGGATGATGAATGACAGCGCCGTCATCTAACGCAACACTTGATGCAATCATATTGCTGGCGCCCCTCGTGCCCATTTATGCTTTACAGAGGTCGGCAATGACCAGCACCACATCCGCTGGCAACGCCCTCTCTAGGGCGAGAGAACAACATTCCCTTGCATGAGTAAATCGAACAAAAATCGGTACTTCGGCCACCAGAAAGTAGTAGTTGCCACACAATTCCATGATTTATATTATAGAAACCAAGGGCAATTCTAGTATCTTCTTAGTTATATAAATGTTATCCAATTGCGGTGACGGAGATTGGAAGTTTATATCTTCTATTACTCCTACGCTCACAGAGACTACGATCGTCCATTTGATGTAGCACGCTGAACATTTGTGCCAATTGCCGACAATGGAGATGGCAATAAGATATGAGAAAAGTTCCGAGAGATACACATGATGAATCGATACGTTTCCGGCCTGTCCGCTGACATCTCAAGCGTTCTAAGGCAGGCCGCCTCCGCAGCTCGAAGTTGGGGGCACAATATGAGGGTTGTTGCGTCGAACACTCCTTCGGATAACCCTACTGTCTATTTTCTGACCCCGGACTACAAAACGCCATCTGGCGGAATCAGAGTGATATATCGTCATGTCGATATTCTGAATGACGCGGGAGTAAACGCGCTCGTACTGCACCAGAAGCCTGATTTCCGATGCAACTGGTTCGACAATGACACGCGGATCTCCGATATTTCAAAGGTAACTGTACGACTCGGCGATTTGTTGGTCGTATCCGAGCTTGATGTATCTGTCCTAAAAGCGTTACCGAAAGGGATTCGCCACGTGATCTTCAACCAGAACTCCCATCTTACCTGGGAGCGGCATCGGCCCGGCGGCACGACCTATTCGGCATCACCCGATCTCGTTGGTGTTTTGTCGGTGTCCGATCACAATCTGGAAATGCTCCGCTACGCGTATCCCGCCTGCAAGGCAAGCCGCATACGGCTTAGCATTGAACCGGAGATCTTTCATTTCGGCACCAACGAGCGACCGCGGCGCATCGCCTACATGCCACGCCGGGCCAACAGTGATGCAGGTCAAGTCCTGGAAGTTCTTCGTGCGCGCGGTACGCTTGATGATTGGGAAGTTGTGGCACTGAAAGGTCTTTCACATTGGCAAGTCGCAGAAGAACTGCGGCGAGCTCGAATATTTCTCGCGTTTACACAGCAGGAAGGCTTTGGGTTGCCGGCAGCTGAAGCAATGGCGTGCGGCTGCTATGTCATCGGAAACCACGGTTTCGGCGGCAGAGAATTCTTCCGGCCCGAGTTTTGTGCTCCTGTCAATCATGGAGACATAATATCTTTTGCGATTGCGATCGAGGATGCGCTCCAAATGGAAAAAGACCATCCGGGCTGGTGTCAAGAGCGTGGCAATCGAGCATCTCGCTATATTCATTCGGCTTATTCAACTGCCGCGGAACGCAGCGATGTCTTAGAGACATATCGCAAGTTTCTGGCGCTCGAGGCGACCAGTTAGCGTCCGGCTCGCGACAAGCCAGCACGAACGTCGACTACAGCAGCGACGACTACGGAAAGTTCCAGTCGTTTAAACGCGCCTGATCGTAATGGATGCCTTGCGGCTGGCACTGCCGTCACAACGCAAGGCGCCTGGAACAGGAACCTTTTCTTGGCAGCATTCCGTCCTTGAGTTTCAGCGTGCGTTTCATGTGGTGGATGCCTCGACATGGCAATCCTTGGCATCACGCGCCGCCGTATTATTCGCGAGGTTTGCAGACCATATCGCGGGAAATAGATCCCTGTTCGCTTCGAGCGGGAGCAAATAGATAAGCAGTTTGGCGACAAACATCACCATATTGCGAAAATCGTCTGGCGTGCGGATGAAGCAACGGGCCATCAGAAAGGAGCCCATCCTCTCGATGAAGAGCATGCCACCCGGCTGGATTGCCGGGCCTATCCCATGGACGACCTCAAGACTGACGGCGGCCCAACAATTAAAAAGCAACAGCCCGGTATCGGGGAGCCGAATGCGTCCCGCCTTGCCCCGCACCCAACGCACCGAACACGGCACCAATGCCACGAGCAGAACGATCCCGTAGACCGACAGATTGAGGCAACCAAGTGGAATAATCCATGGCAGGACCAGGCGGATCAGGAAGAGCTTCGCTGGCAGCGGGAGGCCGTGTTGAGGTTGCGCCGGCATCTTTGACGCCGCTTGCCTTGATGTATCGGGCGTCCGATATGATCGATCGACGGATTTGGTAGCGTTGCACTGTCGTCATTGATGCTTAACGGCCTGATATAGGCCAAACCTGCAAGCACAATGGGCTCGTTTTGCTTTACGCAATACTAGTATGAACCGTTGGATATCGAGCTTATTCTTTCTGGTGCTCTCATATCGCCCAAAAGAGGATGCCGGTGGCGCTTACCGTGTTGGAGGCGATCGCCTACACTCTCCGGGGGCGGGCCTGCGTATGCGCGCCTGATCGGGGGACAAGGGGCGAACCAATGTTGCCAGCATCAGACCAACTCGACGGACAATTCATCATTTCGGCGCAAGCAAAACCGCCTTTCGCGGGTTGGCGGCAACTCCATATTGGACCTCTGTTCGCCAACCTGTCGCCGACCACGAAAAGCGTTCAGGTACAGGACGCCGCTGGTATACAAATCGGGATCTTGATCGGCACGCCGATCGACCTGGAACAACGCCGTCTTGTCTTCCAGCGCCATGTGGTGGACGCCGTCCTCGAAGAGACAACGGATATTGATGCCTTCGTTGAAAACGCGATTTACCGGCTGACTGGCAGCTTCCTGTTTATTCTGTGTACGGAGAAATTTCGCCGCATCTATCTCGACGCGAACGGCACACTCTCGGTCGTGTATGACGCCGAGGCGCGGGTGGCTGGCGCTACAGCAGCCGTACTCCTTGACCCCGCTGAATACCGGCGTCGCTTCCGCACAAGGCTCTACAAGGCACTCGACGTCCCGAATGCCGGGTGGTTTACCGGGGACCTCACCGCGCATGTCGGCATCCACCGCCTCATCTGCAATCACTATCTCGACCTCGACCGCTGGACCATGAAGCGTCACTGGCCGACAGCTGCGATCGAAGCCTCGGCCAATCCGACCGCTACCTGCGCACGACTGTTTTCCCGTGTCACCGATACGATCGAAATCTTGAGTCGCACCGGACAGGTGAGTGTCGGATTGACCGCCGGCCATGACTCCCGCCTATTGCTTGCCTGTTGCCGAAACCTGCTCGACAACGTGTCCTTCGTGACCGTCAATGCACCTGGCGCCGACGTTGACGTCGGTTGCGCAAGGCGGCTTGCGCGGCGTTTCAAGCTCGCTCACGCGTTACTGCCTTATCGCGAGGCGACTGCGGAGGATGCCAACCTCTGGCAGCTCAGGACCGGACATTGCGTGGGAGGTAACAATGTCAAGATGCATCCGAGCGTACAGCCTCTGGAAGGCAAGTACTTCATTGGCGGCCTTGGTGGTGAGGTTGGGCGCGGTTTCCTATGGCTCAACGCGGAGGACGACACTGGCCTTGACACGCGTGGTATCGTGAGCCGTTTAAAACTACCGCCTGAGGACGAGATCATCGAGGCCGTCGAAACCTGGCTCGGCGCGCTTCCACCGTTCGGTACACTGCTGAAGCTGGACCTTGCCTATCTGGAACTCAGGATGAGCTCCTGGGGGTTCTGCGATTCCTATGTGAAGCCGCGTCAGGCCGAGATCCACCCGATGATATCGCGGGCAAACTACACCGACATGCTGTCGCTGCCGCCGCAGATGCGACGCAACGGCGATATCTATTTTGCACAGATTGCCGAGAGTTGGACGGAGATCTCGCAGATACCGATAAACCGTTATGGCGATTTCCGGGATCTGCTGCGACCGGCAGTCACGGCCATCAAGAACCCTGCACGCGCCTATCGAAAGGCAAAGCAACTGGCCGGCTATTTATTTTCAGCGCCGGCTGCCTTCATGGCGACGGATGGAATATACGATATCCTACGACCAAGCGCTGATAGCCATGCGCGCGGCCCTGCGAAGTCGCCTCATGGCGGGCAGGTGACCATCCAAAATGTGGTCGATCATCGCATCTGTCATGCCGCCCCGTATCGAGGTGCGGGCTTTCAGGAATCGGCCAATCGCGGTGTCGCCGCCATCGCTCGAATAGACAGTTTCGTAGCCGCAGGCGCGCAATTTCGCCAGTGTCGCACGATTATAGCGACCGAACGGGATAGAAGCCGAATGCAACCGATGGCCGCAGATCTCCTCGAGCAGACGCTTCGACTGACTTAGTTCCCATTCAAGTTCGCCTTCCGAAAGACCGGACCAATCGCGGTGATCGATCCCATGACTGCCGACACGCATGCCCATCTTCAAAAGGCATCGAACGTCGTCTAGATCGAGCGAGCCTATCTTGCCCAGCCTCCCGGCTAGCACGAAGAATTCCGCGTCCAGCCCCCGCCGGCATAATTCGGGCGCCGCAAGGCGAAGATCTGACAGGTTGCCGTCATCGAAGGTGATCAGAAGCTTGTCTCGATCGACATGATGGCAGACGCGATCCAGAATATCGCAGAACCGGTCAAGGCCAATCCAGTAATCAGCTTCCCCCGGATCAAGAAGTCGCTCAGGCTCACCTACTCCGTGGAACGTCAAAATCCGGCGCTTCATGGCTTTCTCCAGCTCAGGCTCGGGCCGTCGCCCGGAATTGCGATAGCGCCCCAGAAGGCCGCAATGCGCCACCCAGTCCGGCGCGGTGTGTTGACCCGCGCCAGCATCGAAGGATCTGCCCGAAGGCGATTCCAGAAGCGAACAACGCCGCTTTCAGCCGTCCGTGATGTCGGCGATAGTAGCGAATTCGGTTCGCAGTCATCAGCGCGAACAACCGCGGACTGCTGCCGCTACCACCACCGGCATGCATGACCTTTGCCTGCGGTTCAAAGACAATCGAAAGGCCAGCCTCTCGCACCCGTCGCTGATAGTCGACTTCCTCGCTATAGAGGCAGAAGGACTCGTCCCACTCACCGACGATCCTGCGTGCTTGCGCGGATATGAGAAGCGCCGACCCGGTTGCCCATTCGGCGGCACCGCAGCTGTCGTAGCGCGCGGACAAATCGACAATTTCTCCCCACCCTACCCTCGCTGCCAGGCTTCCGCCCAGAACCGCCTCTGCCCAGGCGCTCAGAACCGAGGGCTCGCGACGCAGCGTTGGGTCGACGCTCCCATCCTGCTTGTAATTGATGGGCACGACCACGCCGACACCCGGGCTTGCCAGATGCTCGACGAGCGGTTTTGCCGCGTCTGGATAAAGTCGCAGATCCGGATTGAGAACGAGCAGGCTGACGCCTTGGCGAACGGTCGCTGCCGCCGCGTTGATCGCCGCGGCATAGCCGGCATTCCACCCCATGCGGATCACCCGTGCCCCAATGGGATGGGCCGCGGCAAGGTCCGAGGAGCCATCGTGCGAATTGTTGTCGGCGACGACTACCTCGAACCGCTCGATGCCGCGAAGTCCGTCTGCAAGCGAGTCAAGCAAAGCCGGCAAAGCCTCGGCACTGTTATAGGTGACGATGATGACCGCAAGCCCACCTTTGTCGTCCGGCGATGTTTCGACAATATCCATGGTTGCCCCATGCTCCCTGCCCAAGTCCCTCGACCTCCGCACCTATGCAACGGTGCCCGGATGGCCAAGCGTCAATGCGTTCGATGCCGATCGACAAACGCCGCGAGTGAGCCGACTGTCTCGAAAATCTCGCCGGTGAAATCGTCGTCGTAGATCTGGAACCCGAACCTGGACTCCAGCGCCGATGCCAGACTTAGCACCGCGAAGGAATCAAGTTCGGGGATGTTGCCGAACAACGGCGTGGAGGCTTCCGCGATGCGGGCGCGGTCGGCGATACCAAGCGTATCTGCGATCACGTCCTTGACCGATTCGAATGTTGAAGAATTCATGGCACCTCACCGTCTCTAATGAATAGCGTGGATCTGAAGCTTACTAGACAAGGATCTCCGGCGGCATCGGATGCCCGAGAAATGCGGTTGGGCTCGCCGTCAAGCCGTAGGCACCAGCCTGGAAAATGACCAACAGATCGCCGACCTGGGCCGGCGGCAGGCATACGTTCTCCCCGAGCAGGTCGAGCGGCGTGCAAAGGCAGCCGACCACCGACACCGTCTCGCGGTCCTCCACGCCCATCCTGTTGCCGATGACAAGCGGATAGTTGCGACGAATAACCTGACCAAAATTTCCGGAGGCCGCCAGTTGATGGTGAAGCCCACCATCGACAACCAGATAGGTCCGGCCGCGCGACACCTTTCGGTCGACGACACGCGTCACATAGACTCCAGATTCACCGACAAGGTAACGGCCGAGTTCTATCACCACACGTGCGTCCGGCAGAGCCGGGCGAATTGCGCCTTCAACCAGGTCGCTCAGTCTCCTCCCAACCGGCGCGAGATCAAGTGATTGATCCTTCTCGAAATAAGGAATTCCAAAGCCACCGCCAAGGTTGAGATAGCGAATAGGATATCCGCAGGTTTCGGCAAGCTTGAGTAGCAGCTCGACATTGTGGGACAAGGCGTCGCAAAGAATATCGGCATGTAAATTCTGCGATCCG
>Ga0123342_1010169_pt1 | contig 10888 bp, 10 predicted proteins | sample Turbeawhitnodule_FD_89960 | JGI IMG/M metagenome (GOLD analysis project Ga0123342, IMG submission 89960) | Root nodule microbial communities of legume samples collected from Mexico - Turtle bean Mexico white nodule | ecosystem: Host-associated > Plants > Roots > Nodule | place: Mexico: Nepantla... | reverse complement strand
GCCGTTCTGTCTTTTGCAGGTTCTTGAGGTGAATCAAGGCGAAGGACGGAAGCTAACACGGTGCAAAGTCGATCCAGAATTGACGAGGCAAGGCTCTTGCGTCCTGGTCAACAGGCAGGATCAATATTCATGTCATTAGATTCTCGTTTAGCAATTAAATTAAAATTATTTCAATGGAGATCATTTACCAAAAAGATGATAGTATAGATAATGTCAGATGTCCCCAAGTCGTCACCTAACGAATTCAATAGTAAATTCATTTAAGATATAGTATTCAAAATTTATCTGCAATCAAAAGGGTTACAAATAACAATGAAAATAAAAGGGAGTAGAGATTGTTCTGCAGAAAAAGTAAAGTATGATTATAAAACAGTTAAGGGAAGCAGGTTAACTCTAATGTTTATTCGAGAATGAATTTATCATTGATTTTCTTAAGTTTTTCACTCTTTCAATCCTCTCACAATGTCAAACTTAATCAAACAAGCATCCATAAATTCAATGGAATCTTATCAACAAAGGAAGCATCCACTGATGTATTAAGTATCTCACTAGTTTCAATGTCTACTCGTGAGATGTTTATCTTCTACCTTGAGTTAAATAAACAAGAGATTTATTAAGACTGAGCAAATTAACCAAGAACTCCTATTAGAGAAAAAAAATGAATTCTCAATAAGCGTTCCAAGACAATTATTTTGACAAAAACCAAATTTCAAAAAGATCAATAGTAAAGCACAATATGTTACAAAGAATTTAAGAATAAAACTTTATTGAACAAAAACCTCAAAATTCATTGCAAAATCAACCTCAAGGAGTTTAGCCTTTGATACGAAGACAAAATGAAATGATTACAACAAAGAAAATAAAAAACTAAGAAAACCTTAATGTTTTGTTTTTTTAATGTCATTGTCAAGCTCTGAAGTTTGATGATTTCTCCTTAAAGCTTGTATCTTTTTATAGGTTTTTCTGGTCCAAGAATCTCGAAAAAATATTCTAATTCAGATTTTGTTAACAGTTTCAAAGTTTCCAACTTTTCAGAATTCTCGAGTTTTGTTTCCAGTTTATCACGTTTGTGTTTCTTCGAATTTTGCAAAAGATTTACTTTCAATTTATTTTTGAGATATTGTAGATTTTATTCTCTTATTCTTCTGCTTAGATTTTTTTTTCTATTTTTATTCAAAGAAACAACTTGGACTTTTGCATATTTGAATCACTCGAGGTTGAAACTTCCTTCAAACCATGTACTCTAAAAACACAGAAATAATAGTTAAGATCCAAATAAATCCAATTAGATGAATCTCAATTAAAACAATAGATTTATTCATAATTACAGTCCAAGAATCTATGATTAAAACTTTAAAGTATAAATAATGTTCATCAAACTCTTAAAACGTTGGTTAGATTCACTACAAGAAAATCATTAAATAAAAACCAATTTTAGAGACAAAAAAACTAGTTGATATGTTGACTAAATTAGATAACATTTCAGAGACTAAAAATTTTATTGGTATCTAAATTAGTTTCTATTATTGATAAATAGAAAAAAAAAGATGCATGAAACAAAAAAAAAATACAAATAGAAAAAATAGCAGCATACTCAATGTTGTTATTCTCTGAGCAACTCTTACGGTGGTGAAAACAAAAAGATATTTGGAATGAAGATTTTGGGGGTAGTAATCTCAAAACATGCAATTACACCCATGCTTATAGAATGAAAACAAAATATATGAGAAATAGCAGGTGCTCCTTACTAAATGTGTTCCTGCTAACCCTCTATAGTACAATGACGTAGATAACTGAGAAACTAGCAATTATCCAATATCTTCCAATATTGAATATCGATCGAACTGCCCTAATCCACCGAGACCTTGGTGATGACAAATTTATCTATATCCACGGTAATGACCATGTGGTCGTCCTGGGTTGGGTAGATGGTAGTGAAATCGTCATCTGTGAAGGAAATTGGCAGAATCCTCGGTTGGCCCTTGGTGGTTATCGAGTGGATCAACTGATGGCCCTAAGGTGTTTCTTTTGAGCGGAACTTGGACATCCGCCTCCATCAAATCCTCTGACGATAGTATTTACTTGCCTCGTGGTGTATTTGGGGTCTCGGTTCTTCAAGAAAGGACTTCTACGAATTTTTCCCTCTCTTCGACTGACATTTCCGAGTGGAATCAGACCAACTATGGTACTGATGACCTCCCGGACACCGCGTCTCGATCGATCGTTCCTCCGAGAACTCTCACTTCGTGGTCAAATCCTAAGTATAGGTATTTCACTCCTTCTTCTCTGCTTGGCAAGACGTTGGCCATCATTAAAACGACGTGATCCTTCTCGTCCACACCGTATGTACTACTTGTGCAGTTGTCTGAACAAACTTGTGCAGATGACCGACTTGAATAAGTTCCTCTATTTTGTCCTTCAACGATTGAGACCCCTCGATCGTATGGCCAAAGTTGCGATGGTACTAACCGTGTTTGAACATATCGGTGTTTCTTGGACTTTGTAGTTACTTTAAGGTTAGGATTAGCTCGGCCTGTAGTGGCTCGTCAGAATTTTTACCCCTTGAAGCATTCAATAGGTGTAATTAAGGAACCGAGGTCCTCAGTTCTCTCTGAACCTGTTTGATCGACCAGATGTAGGTCGATTTACTCTATCTTTCTCCTTCCCTTTATCTCCTCCATTTTCGGATCGAACAATTCTGCGGAAGTCGCTCGACTCCTCTATCTGCATGAACATAGTTGCTCAGTTCCTCAACTCATCAAGATCTTTGGCTGGTCTCTTTATCAAACTTTCGGTGAACCGGCCTAGTCGGATTGCCGAGACTAGGTGATGCATGGCTATCTTTGGCATGAGATATTTGATGCCCATACAAACTTTACTGAATCTCTCCATGAATGTACGCAAGGATTCTCACTTTTCCTGCTTTACGTTAAAGAGTGTCATCAACGACATATGATGCGGTCGAATCGTCGCATATTGAGTGGTAACTTTAGCCGCAAAGGCTTTGAAACAATCCACCAAATTAGGTGGGAGTCGGGTGAACCAACTGAGTGCCCCTTCCCGGAGAGAGGTGGGGAAAACCTTGCACCAAACGACCTTGTTTGTTGTGTAGAGGTTCATTTGTGTCTTGAAAACGTTCAGGTGCTCGTTCGGGTCTGTGGAACCATCATAGAGCCTGATAGTCAGTCACTTCCATTTGGAGGGGAGTTGTGCTTCCATTATTTCATTTCTAAAAGAATTTCCTTTCAGACTACTCGGTTCGCCTAGAGCTCTGATGACTCTTCGTTCGAGATTGCTTCTCTCGTTCAGGTTCGTTGAGTCGTTGCTTCAACTCTTTATTTTGCTCCTTGAGAAGGCGCAACTCTTCTTCGTTCCTCCGTTGATCTTCCATGCCTTTTTTACGCATCTCCTCCACTTGCGCTTGGAGTGTTTGGATTATTGTGACCTGCTCCTCTGTGATTCAATCGTGATTGATTGTGTTCCTTGTTGACACCATTGTTGCTAGTTTGGAGTTGATTATGAAATTGACTACTATCTCGGCCTCATAGTGGACGCTAATTGTACCTGTATAGGCAAAGAGGGCCTAGATAATACCTGAAAATGGTTGTACAATTGCTGACGTGATAGTGATCTTCTTCTTTCTTCCTTCAAGTCTCCTTCCTCAAAATGTTGGTGCTTGGTCGAGGGTGATCTCGAAAAAGGTACTTTGACGATCAAGTAAGTACTTTGTGTAAAGAGTGTGTATTTGTAACTGATTAAAAAGTACCTTACACCTCCATAGAGGGTTTATTTATATTGTTGATTATGGACCATTGTTGTGACGGGCTAAATATTAGTTATTCACTAATGTGTATCATAATCCCTGATTTGTAGGGAGGTATATTGGTATATATGAATGTTGGGATATCAGAAAAATATTTGTACCATCTTTCAGTTATTTTTTGCATAATCTGGAGCGTGAATATGACTCATTAAAGACTCTTATAACTGTCATTGTTGTTATTTATTAAGTGCATTAAGATGTTCTTTGACACGGTCAGTCGATAACATAAGTCGAGACTGATTTATCCGACCGATACAATTCCAAAGTCAACTTTCTCACTTCTTAATCCTTTTTATTATTGAAACTTTTCCTTTTCATCTTAACCAAATTTCCTATCTTAAAAACTCGTATTTCTTTTCTTAAAACCTTCATTAACACTGTAACATTTCACTTCTTTTAAGATAACAAAAGATACTTAACATGTGTTAGGATAAGTTATTTGTAATTGTTATGAACATGCAATTGTAATTCAGGTTAACGCTTATGACCGTAGTGAACTTTACTTAAAAAAATGATTTTCTGTACAACCCAAGAGAAATTTTAGCACAGTTTGAATTGACGAAATAAAATCTATTCATCTTATCTGATTTAACGTGTTAAAAATAAATTACGCTTTTAGAATTTAAGATAAACTCCATGTTTCAAACTTCTAAGATGTGACGTGAATAGTAAAAGTAGTGTAGAGTTTTTAAGAATCCACTTCCAAATTGCGTTAGTTGATACTTATTTATTTATTTATTTTATTTATTTATTTATATAGTTGAAAATATATAATATATGTATCCATAATTCTCTTCGATTTTATCATAGCTGCTTGAAATTGGCAAATATGTCACGTTCGTATTACAATCCCATTTTTCATTCCTATATATATACACACTAGCAAAGTTAGGTTCATAAACAAGAGGAGTTCGAATGAATAAAACACTAGCAAATGTGTATTTAAATTAACTTCACAGGATTTTTATGTTAGAATGTATGTAATGATAAGAGAAACTTATAAAGATAAAACAAACTATACTAAGTTAAATTTATACTGTCTTTTGGATACGTTATTTATAATTGTTATTAAAGTTAAATATATTTTTCGTTCATATATTATAACACGAAATTGATTTTCATTTCTTATCTAAACTTTAGATTATTCAAGTGTTTGTAATACAAAAATAATTGAAATAAGTTCTTTTGTGCGTGAAATTGATCCAATTCGAGGTTTCACTTCATCAATCTATTGGAAATAGTTATAGTGAACATCAGTCTGCAATCAAAACAACAACAAATTTTGAAAAAAAAACTAATAATCTTTTAAAATAATTAACAATCATTTCATATGCAAAATAACTCATTCCAATCATTTTCATATTATAGATGTAGGATGGTCTAAAGTTTGAATTAGGGGTGGCAATGCGGGCTGGTCCGCTCCGCATAGGCTCACCCTGTATTTGGCCTGCCCCGCGCAAGGAGTGTAGGCTCATTTCACTAGCACGCCCTGCATAAAAGGTAGCCTACAAGCCTATGGACCAACCCGCATAAGGAAAATATTAAAAAAATAAAATTTTATTAGTTATTAAAAAAACCTATTTTTACTGCTGAAGAATTAAAATTTTATCCCTGTTTCAATTCATTCAATTAAGATAAACATGTGAATTCAAGTATGAGTGTTGTTAGAAGACTTGATTAAAAAATTTTAAGTTTTGTTTTGCATCTATTTTTCTTATATATGTAAATGTATTAGAGCATCTTATCAAAGTTTTGTTAAAAAATATTTTAATGAAGATGGCTATTTTTTTTTAACTAGTATCTTATTGAAATCTCTTTTTTCTATTATTTTTTATTAAAAAAATTTAAATATAAGACTTTACTTAAAACTAAATCTACTATCACTCTTAATATTAACCCTTTTAGATGATTAAAATAAAATATTCATTTTTTAACACATTAAATTCATTTTTTAAATAAAATAAAATAAAGGTCACATTTAAATAATGAGTGAGTGGAATATGATTTTTTTGTAGAAAAAATAAAATATTTTTTTTTATTTATGTGGGTCAGCGGATCAATTCGCCTTACCGCACTGTTGACCCGTGCGGACTGCCGGTGATGCGGGACAGACCTAAATGGGTTAGTGGACCGACCCACATGACCCGCTCTGCATTTTCATCTCTAATTTGAATTAGGGACAAAAATTAATTTCCATATCTAATTCTTGTTATTAACTTGGTATCGTAAATTCAGGTTAACTTATTAAAACGATTATCAATGCCCCTAATCTTCTCTTACCAAAAGAAAAGGTTCAAGTTGGCTTTCTCTATCAATTTCATGCACTAAATTTTGAAAATGAAAGAAAGGGGCAAAACGGGTAATGAAATAGGTTCCTTCGGCTTTGTTCCATAAACAAAAGAGAGGTTCACGAGACAACGTACTACAAACTCGTAGTTTCACATGAAATGAAATGCTACAACCCCATTTTGGTCAATTGAACTCGACCAACTTGTCCCCTATTTTAAAACGTCCCCCACATGAACTTCATTTTAACCTTTCATCTTTTCAAAACCCAACCCTACCACCATACACTATCTTCAAGCTTCAAGTTTCAAGCTTCTACAACTATATATATAATCTACATAACCTAACTGCAAAACCAAACCACCCCTCCAACCTCACTCATTAGCTTTCTTTCTCTTGGAAAAATTAAAGGAACAAGAAAACCCTAAATCCTTTCAAAATCCTTCTAATTCATTTCATTATTCACCAACAACCTCTATCTTCTTCTACTTCAGAGATCAGTCTTAAATTTCTGATCCAAAAATACTTCTATTTCAGGTATTAATCTTAAACTTTGAATGCAATAATATTTATGATTCCGAGATTAGTCATTAACTTTCAACTTAGAGATACTTCTAATTAAGAGCTTAGTCATTAATTCTAGCTTATAAACCACACAATCATCTTCAACCTTGTTTTTTTAACGCCACCAAACCCACCCATGTCTTCCCTTCTCCTCCACCTGATCAACCGCACCGACTCCGCCGCCGCTAACTGTCATGATTCTCTCCTCGTGAAGCCCTTTGAGGCGGTGCCTGACGCCGTGGCGCGTTACCACAGTCACGCGGTGGCTGAAAACCAGTGCTGCTCGGCAGTGGTGCAGGAGATCGCCGCCTCGGTGCCCACCGTGTGGTCCGTCGTGCGGCGCTTTGACAACCCTCAGGCCTACAAGCACTTCGTGAAGAGCTGTCACGTCATTGGAGGCGACGGCGACGTCGGGACGCTCCGGGAAGTCCACATCATCTCCGGCCTCCCCGCAGCGCGGAGCACCGAGCGCCTCGAGATCCTCGACGACGAGCGCCACGTCATCAGCTTCAGCGTCGTCGGCGGGGACCACCGCCTCGCCAACTACCGCTCCGTCACCACTCTCCACCCCGCCGCTGCCGGTTCCGGCACGGTGGTTGTGGAGTCCTTCGTGGTGGATGTGCCACCCGGGAACACGCCCGAAGACACGCGCGTGTTCGTGGACACAATCGTAAGGTGCAACCTTCAGTCACTTGCGCAAACCTCGGAGAACTTAGCGCCACGAAACAACAACAACGATTACAAGTTCTGTTCCTAATTTCCCCCTTTTTTTATTTCTTTTACGATTTATGATTTATAGTATCATTTTATATATATGGTGATTGGCAACTGCGTTGTATGTGTATATTGTGATTATTACTATATCGTTTATTTCTACTACTTACTGTTACTCTTCAATTTTGCTGTATCTTAATGTCCTCTGAAAATTAGAACATGGGGTTTTTCTAATGCTGGTACTAGGTTCCATTATATTATAATATGTTCATAAAACAAAGAAAAATTCTGAAAGCACTCTCTTCATACTCTTTTGTTTTTTTCTTATTTCTTTTATCAGTACATGAAATTATCAATGCCGCATCTACACTTTTATGTTTTCTATTTCCCTCTTTTGAATATCTACTATAAGAAATAAGAAATGATACTTAAGAGTTGTATACAACTCATAAAAAAATTTAGATATAAATATATATAATAAAAAATAAATTTTTAATTAAATTATATAAAAGATATTAAAATAGTATTAAAAGTTGTAATATGATTAAATAAAAAAAAATAGGGTTGTCATCTACCGTAACAGACCGTGTTTATAATCATTTTTGCAAAACAAAATCTTATTGAGAATAAAATCCATAAAAAGTATTATATTAGTGGAAAAAAATTACCATCACCGATTGAGATTTTCCAATAAGAAATATCAATGTGTTGAATAAATTGATTTTTAAGATATTCTGGAATTTTTTTATTTATTTACCTGTATTTATACATACTATGAATCACGAGAAACTAAATGGTGATTGAATTAAGAAAAAATTGGTGGTGATTGAATGTGGTTATTGTTAAAGTTAGTGTGGGTGGTTATCCAACTAGGACCTCCTCCTTTTATTAATGAAGCTAGTGGAGATGGTGAAGATACGAAAATAATTGCACTAAATTATATGTTTGATAAATTAATTGATGCGATTTGCGAATTGAATCATCTGTACAAAATCATATATAAATATACAAACTAGTGGTTATATAAGTCATGAATTACAAATTTCAACATTAAACATTACGAAATCATTTTAAATTGAGTTCCCATACGTTAATGCTTGAGATCTACAAGACTATTACAAAAATGAATGTAGCCAATAATTAAACAACAATTCAAACCTATTTTCTTTCTTCTCTTAAATAATATAATCCATTAATTGGGCGAAGTTTATTTCTTTTTAGCATGTAGTTTTCATTATTAAAATTTGTCTTTAATATGTAACAATAAATGCAGGAAAACTAGCTAGGACTTTGAATTCTTACCAAATCATGTCAGAAGTATAGTGTTACCTTATATATCATGTACCTAACTGAAATAAAATTATTTTATTTTATTTTTTAGTTAAACTTAATCCCTCTCTCTCTCTCTATATATATTTATATATATATATATAAATATATATATATATATATATATAAATATATATATATATATATAAATAAATATATATATATATATATATTATAAAGTAAGAAAATAGAGAAGACCTAATAGCAAAAAGAGAGAAAGAAAAAAGTGAATAGGATATTGAAGAGTATATACTGTATCTGCCAACCTGTCGTTAGTTGTAAGATAAACTTGTAATTAATGTTGATGATGTTATACACACAAAATGCACAAACAAAGTTGCAACCAATGAACCATGCACGGGTCCATTAACATATTATTATTCACGCAAAGAGAAAAAAAAAACTAAAGTAAATTTCCATAAAAAAAATAAGCAAGTTGAAGCATATAGATCTCACTCATTTTTATTTTAATTGTAATGAAGGAATAGAAAAAATGAAGAAAAAAAGGGTGGCACGTTTGTTTTATTTGTTTGAGTGTGAATGAGGAATAGTAAACGTCGTCGGTTTGTGCAAGTTGATGAGCAAGTGGGTGAAAAGAAACAGAAGGAAAAGATGTAGGAAAGAGAGAAGAGAGGATTGATAGATGGTTCCGCGTGCACCACCACCCTTTTGGTTTGTCCACTTTTCGTGTAAACATTCAATATTTTAAGTTCAACAAAATTTTTTTTATTTGTTGAAATTCATCTTGGTCTCATAGTTTGGTCAATTTTGCACCCTATAAAAATATGATACCACATTTGATTATCTAAGTCATTTTTATCCAATATAAAAAATAATTAGCATATTACTAGTAATTAATAACAAAAGTAAAAGTTATAATTAAATATTGGTATTGACATTATTATTCTAAGTAAATCAGTAACTAAAATTATTATTATAACTTATTAATATTTGGCATTTTCTATTAAAAACTAAATAATATTTTAGAAGTGAACCGTATTGTTTACTTTTAAAAATTTGAATATCCAATGTGTTATTAAATTTTTAAAGACCGAAATATTGTACATTGGTGAAAAATTAAGGAAATAAAAGGTGAAATAAATCTATGCTATTTTACAGTTATGTGTATTTTTTTATTGAAGGTTTTTTTCGAAATACAATAAAGTGCGAAAGTCTTTTTATCAACGATAAAAAAATAATATAAATATGAGTATAAAAAAAAACATATACAAAGGTATTCATGAATCCTAATATTTATACCCAAAACCCTCCCCGGTACAAAGATCATTCAAAAAAATGTTGTGAACTTACCTGTGTATCAACACAAAACGCAACACAAGGGTATTGAAAATGTAAAGAGTAGGTTAGATAACCTCAACCTTCCTACCGTCACAAAAAAAAATGTATATGTAGTAGTGATTTCCTATACTGTTGTAGATCTGATTGTCACAAAGTTTAATATGACGGTCGCAATATCCGCTATGTAACGCTTTGTATAAAGTAGCATTTTTTTATATAATTAATGTCAGTCAAATTTGTCATAATTTATTTCACTGAAAACGATTTTAGTGAAAAATACGGCGCATGTAAACACCATTATATACGGGACAATGTGACGTTTTTAACTAGTAGTGATCCTGCCGGTTGACCAGAGCGCAAGAGTCTTGCCACGTCAAAGGTATCTTCCTTTGGATCGACTTTGCACCACGCTAGCTTCCGTCCTTCACACCTCGATTCTCCTCAAGAACCTGCAAAAGACAGAGTGGCGCCGCTGCAGCCGATCGCGCTCCGACGCTCAAGTCAGTGACGGAATCACCAAAATTCTAAGAGAGAAAAGCTAGAAACTCAAGGAACCGTGCAAAATCTCTCTCAGCATACTCAAGTGTTCTCAAAGCGTAAAGAAGTGTTCTAAACGCGCGTACCTCAGAATCTGTTAAGAGTTCCTTATATACTTGTGCATTTTCTCTCTCCTGGCGGTTACACCTCTGGACACGTGGCTCGCATCCAGCTGTACACGTGTCACCATTTGGAACGTCTTCTGCTTGAGCGCCACTTCTACTCTTCAGGCTGTTCGACTAAGTTACTCAGGTGAGGAGCAACTCGGTGCATAGCTGCCTTGGAGCGTGATCTCTTCTAATGGCGAGCACGGGGTGTCACCATGCACACCTTCTC
>Ga0123342_1010168_pt1 | contig 10889 bp, 8 predicted proteins | sample Turbeawhitnodule_FD_89960 | JGI IMG/M metagenome (GOLD analysis project Ga0123342, IMG submission 89960) | Root nodule microbial communities of legume samples collected from Mexico - Turtle bean Mexico white nodule | ecosystem: Host-associated > Plants > Roots > Nodule | place: Mexico: Nepantla... | reverse complement strand
TCTTGTTCTCTTAGTATTTGGTGATACTGTCACTGACTTGAGCGTTGGAGTGCGATCGGCCGCAGCGGCGCCGCTCTGTTTCTTTGCAGGTTCTTGAGGTGGATCTCGAAGAGGAACGGAGGTTCGAAGCGGTGCGCACATCGATCCTTTGACGAGGCAGTTTCCAGCGTTCCGGTCAACAGGCAGGATCAATAACCTTTATATGTAATTAATTTGTCGCTTTTTATATTCATTCACTTGTATATTCTAATTTTAAATTATTGTATATGCAATCTAGACAAAACTTGTTCGAAAGATATAAGGTTTTATTAACCTTGCCGGGATTTTCTTTAGATTGGTAAATAAAAGTTAAACTTAATATAAAAGTTAAGATCAAACTCTTTTAGGTACTATATAAGTACTTGTTTGAATTTTATTTATATTAATCAGATCAACAAAGGAAACATATTTTCTTTTGTAAATAGATAAACACTCATCTTATCTAGTGCAACTTGGGAACATACTGGTATTTTAGTTGTATTATTTAATTAATAATGAATTTTCATAAGCTAGGGGAGTTTTGAAAGACCACTAAAAAAAAGTTTGATCTTGCCTAAAAGAGTTTAAATCCAAATAATATGATTTATATAAGTAAATTATTAACCAAATGAATAAAAGTTGAAGTTAAATAAACTAATATTATTTAAATATTTTATAATAATTTGTAGGTATAATTACTTTTTCTGTCCCTATATTTAGGGTCAACATTCAATTTACTACAGTGGTTATTAAAAAATTCAATTTGGTCCTAATGTTTTTCAAAATATATTTAAGTTGGTCCCTTCTGTTAATTTTGGACTAACAACGTTAAATGCTTCTGACGTGGCACGCATAAGTGCAAACATGGATTGTAATCTGTTGTACACGTAGGTCTCCTTCCTCCTCCTAACTGCCCCTTCACCTCACTGCCTCTCCCACGTGCTTCCCTCCCCAACTTGCCTCCATGCTTCACTTCCTCACCTCCGTCAAGAGCCTCCGCAACCCATGGTTAAAGTTGATTTTTCTTATGTTCAAATCTTGCAACCCATTTCTTCATTTCTTGTGAAGTAAAATAATTGGTGAAGAAGGGCTAAGAGAAAACATGGTGCAAATAACATCAAAATACCATTTTTTCGTCGACAACTAAGATTACTTAGTTTGCCATCAAAAGACCATTTGCCTATCTGCATATATGTCCCTGGAACAAGAACAAACTGGATTGCTATGTGATGAAAGAAAGCTATATCATACCCACATAATTAGAAAAAATGCTTTAAGTAAAATGCATACTTACTATATAGTCATAGCTAGTACTAAATGCATCAAAGGCAATGCTAACAATAAACAATGGTTCTGTGAAGATAAAATTTGAAATGTGTGTCTAGAGAATAGGATCTAGGAAAGGACTAGAAACAATTTCTCCAAAAAATAGTGACAACTAAAGTGATACCATGATAGGCCCACGAGTAAGGACAGGCCTTGCGAAAGGATCGAACAAATTGCTTATCTTCCATCGACTCATGATACCTCTCTGTGTCTACACTCCCATAACCATTCGCTCATTCGGTCGACATAGTAAGCTTGCTTGAACTTCCCTTCTTCTAAGCACCCTAGAAGAGAGCCCCATGGTGGCACTAACCCACAAAAAAATAACTAAAATCTAAATAACGTGCGTCACCAACAATTGCGTTCCACCCCTCATAAGTAACCAGTGCAGCATCGACGGAGGTGAGGAAGCGGAGTGTAGAGGCAAGTTGGGTAGGGAAGCACGTGTGGGAGACGGTGGGTGAAGGGATAGTTGAGGAGGAGGAGTCCTACATGTACAATAAATCACAATCCATGTTTGCACTAATTTGTGCCACGTCAGAAACAATTAACGATGTTAGTCCAAAGTTAACAAAAGGGACCAACCTAAATATATTTTAAAAAACGTTAGGACCAAATTGAATTTTTTAATAACCATTATAGTAAATTAAATATTGGTCCTAAATGTAGGGACCAAAAATGTAATTATACCTAATTGGTAAAGATAAATTTATAACTACTGTAAAGGAAAGAGTTGATTAGATAGTCAACCAAGTTTATTGAGAAAATACAAGGTTGTAAAAACCACTTAAAATATAAGAAGAAAATGTTGAATGACATTTTAAAATATTTTGGAACTCTTTTCTCAAGTTCATCTAATAAGAGTGTTAATAGACTAAGTCTACACTTCACAAATGGTTTGTCAAGTAGTTTTCTTAAGAATATTGTCTGATGAAGATCATCATATGCACATTTAAGTTTGACAAACATTGTCAAAAATTATTTTCAAAACTTATTTTTATCAAGATTCTTCTTCTCAACTCAGATGAAGATTAATAACATGCAATTGAAGAAGATTAACAGATAAGAAAGATTTACCTAAAGTACTTTTATATTGATTCAACTGTAAAGGGTAGATTACATTCAATTCCCGATCAACTAATCGAAATTCACTAAGTAGATTAATATTGCAAAGATACTAACGAGTATTATTTGAACTTTGGCCACTCTTTTCTAAAAAAACTTAAAAACGTAAATGATATACAAAGTTAGCTTATAGTTGTTGAATCACTAGAGTAAAATAGTTAACTCAGAAGGGTCTAAGGATAATTGCTGAATTTAGGAAAACTAATAGAGAAATGAACCTTGTGCTTGGTTTAGAACCTTGTATGATGAAACTACATTATTGTGTTGGCATTTTTGACATTTAGTATGCTGGAAGGTCTTGTCTTGGGCTCAATTGCATAAGTTGATTATGTCTCAATTCCAATCTCACTCTTAGAAATGAAAACTACAGTTTCCTTGCACACCTAAGTGTCGAATTGTCATAAAATTCATATCCAATTAAGCATGCATAATAAATGAATTTCTTGGAAAAACGTCAAAAAAGAATGCATTTTTCCTCAAAAACATGTTTGGCTCAAAAGGAGAAGAACAAAAAAAAATGATGAAAACTTGCAGAAAAATTATGAACATAGCAAACAAAACAAAGGATGAAAGAAATTGACCAATTTGCTTAGTGCATGAAGAAATGACTAAGCAGATTGACTCCAGAGAGCATGGATTGAAGAACTCCAAGAATGTTGAGCACCAAAGAATGAATTGAGCAAATTAAAGCCATATATGGATGGGATTTGTAGAGTTTAGAAGGTTGAGCGAATCCAAAAAGGTTGAGAGAAAAGAGCCTTTCATGATGAAGAAAACCCAAATTCGCTTAGAAAGGCTTGGAGCTTACCTAAGCCAAAAAGGTTTCTTCGAAGTTTAGGAAAAGTTCAAATTCGCTAAGAGTTGACTTGTAGAGAATCCAAATCCAAAGACTTTTTCATGCTTAAGAAAGGATTTCCCTGGGTTAGGCTTGAATCGAATCCCTACAACCTTGGGAAACCCTAAATCTGTTGATGCTCAAAGAAATGCCTAAAGCCAAAAGGTTCTTTTAGAGTGAAGAAAAGCAATTTGCTCAGTGCATTAGTTCTACATCGAGCAAATGCTGAATCTAGTGGAACTCCTCACTAAACTCTATAAATAGAGGGGTCTAGGTACTTCATAAGGAAGGTGGAAATGGAGGCAAATAACAAGGTAAGAGATTATTTTATAATATATGGCTGAAACAAAAGGGGATGAATTGTTTTCGCAAAGACTAGTGTTATATTGAAAAGATCAATTAAATCAATCAATTGATTTACCTGTTCAACTGGTTATTTAAAAGATTAACAATTTTGTAATCAAAATATAAACATGTTGCTTTTAGAAAACAACTGATTATTTTATTCAGAACACACAAAACAAAATATAAAATAGATTATCAGAGTAAGGAAGAGAGAATTCACACAGAGAAATTATACTAGTTCACTCTTAACCAAGAGCTACATCTAGTCCTCAGCACACCACTGAGAATTCACTAAGAAATCAAAACCAGGTTACAAAACAGCTAAGAGTATTGATCTTGAACCATTCTAGAACACACAATACTCTAAAAAACAACACTGATTTTCGAAACATTATCTACATCAGTTTACAACTCAATACAGTATAAAAGAATGAATTTAGAATACACGTGAGCTTTACACAATTGAAGAACAGTAAAAGAAATAACCCATAATCCTATTTCACACAATAGCAATCATCCAAGATATCAAGAATTATTCTAAAAGCTTTATGATTTTCTCCATAAAAAACATTTTTAGTAAACTCTCTTCTTGTTATTAAAATGATCATAAAGAAATATTCATATAGACATCAAAATATGGTTAATTCAGTTTGATCATTTAATCAAATTTGTTTACAATATTTAAAAAATAGTTTGAAAATCATAACAACATTTTGTTAAAATACTTATTTCGTTTTTAAAACAAACTTATTGTTTTCATTTTCTGTTAAAATCTCAACATAAAAAAAAGTTCATTTATCGAAATAACTGATTGATTTTGCTTTACAAAAAAGACAAAAGAAAACAAGTCATTTTTAAATCCTTTTTAAAATCATAAGTGTTTTTCAATCAGTTGATACGATAAATCAATCTGTTGAAAAACTTGTCGTAGTCATCAGACTTAAACAAAAACTATTTCAACTGATTTATAATACAAATCAACTAACTAAAATTATAACAGATTTGAAAAAAAAAACCTTTTAAAAGAGATTTCAAATCATATGAACTTGGTGATAAGTGTTAGATTTCAGTAATGCAAGCACTTAAAGATATTAATTGATAAAATAACCATAAACCTAAGAGCTCAAACCTAAAAGCCACTTGAGAACTTCCCAAATCACTCAAGATAAGACCTCAAACCTAAGAGGACATAAGCCTCACTAAGAGCTCACACAATTTGTGCAGAGTTTCTTTACTCATTCAAATTCAACTTGTAAAATACAATGGCTAGGCTTCCTATTTATAGGTGAAGGAGCCTTGGAAAATAAACAAGAGGGGTAGGATGGGAAAAGGGACATCCTTAGGGTTTGACTAAGTCAAACCCGCACCCTAGGCTTGTCCTTTTAGAAACTAAGTTAAAACTCCTTCCAAAAGGGCTAGGAACAAGCTAAAATGATAACTACACCCCCTATTATGCTTAAGAAACCTTATTCTAGCCTATCTTTGCTATTTGGACCCCTAAAGTGAGTCCAAATTATTTACAACATATTCTATTCTTTAAGAAGACTAGCAGGAAAAATATTTGGTGCTCTGGTTTATGCCCATTTCCTCTGGTCGGGTTCATGAGCTCCTTGGTGGGGTCTTGAATTGTTTGTTGAGATGACTGCTCACCATGTGCTTTGTCTTTTGCTTCCTTGGTCATCTTCATAGCTACTTGGTTTGTATCAGAAACCCTAGAGGAGGCAGCCATCAAGGAGACACATTCTTGATCTTCTTTTCTTGCTCTCCCTGCTTGTAATAGCCAACATGTGTGGCTAATTCTACCCTTTGAGATTGAGAGTAATATATTCAAACTCTTATGTATTGAGTTAATATTTAAATATAATATTTTATTATTGGTTGACGATTGGTATTATCATTTTGTTTGTAATGCTTGTTTACCATGATTTCGATCCTTAGATTTGACTAGAAAGTATTTATAAGTTTCTGACCTAAATGATAATGCTTAACATATTTGAATGCTAGGAATAGATTTAAAATGTTAATTTTTTATCGTAATGATAAGAATTTTTTATAAGTATATGAGGAATCGATATTTAAGAAACTTCTTAATAATTTTATATACGAGGAATCGATATAAATAATTTTTATGCGGGCATCAATATCAATCAAAGGATAGAATATTATCATGCTAATAAAAAAATAAAAGAGTAAGAAGGATCAAATCAATCCCAATTTTCTCAATTGAATCAACTAACTCTTTACTTTGTTTTTATCTAACTTTCATGCAAACTATTGTCAATATCAAATCAATTCAAATTATTATACATATTCTTATACGTAGTGAATGTTATTATTAGGATTTTAAACAATTGTTCCTTGTGGGTTTGATATTCGCCCTTAGGGACAAACTATTACTTTTGACTCGGTACACTTGTCGTTAAAAGAGTCATCACTTGGATCATAACTATATCCAAATTAAGAACTCAAAATCTACCTAACTAGACACACACACATCTGCAAATTCTTCATGACATATTTGGAAATCATCAAAGCCAACTTATTCAACAATCTCCCCTATTTAATTAAGACAAATCCAGGTGTTGTGTTGTAGATTTTGACTTAAGCAGATCCTGCAAAGCAAAAAGATATTCCATGCAATACAATTATAGTAGGATATCCAAACAAATTTCACTAGTGGAAAAAAGTCCATTTACGACACCAAATACACATCGTTTTACTGCCAAACGTTGTGCATCAAAATGCGGTGGCATTTGTAAAATTAAAACGAGTCTAAAATGGCGATTTTACCTAAGAATCGCCGTTTTAGATTCGTTTTATTACCCTCGTTCGAAGCGCACCACTTATGCTTTCATTTTACGTTTTGTCTTTTCGCAAACTTGCTCTCTTACTCACTTTCTGGTTCTTCGTGTCTGTTGCAACATTTTTCATATTGTAAGTTCTTCATCCTTCACATTCACTCATTGCATTCCCAGTTGCTTATTATTTTGTCTTTCTTTTATTGGTTTCATTGGTTTCACTCTCCCAGCATTGTTTCATTGGTGAACTTCCATTGTTGCATTTTCCTTCGTTTGTGCTTTGCTGCCACCACTGTTTCGTTGTCGTTGCCCTTCGTCGTCGTCGCCGCTACCCTTCACCACCGATTTTGCCCTTCACGCACACAAGGTTGGTTGGTGTTTTTAATTTTTTTAATATTTTTTAGTATTATTAATTTGTATATTTAGTATTTATTATTAATTTATATTATGTTAATTGTTAGGTTAGAATAGAACTATTAGTTTGTTACATTGTAGTTAGAGTAATATTATTTAGTATTTATAATTAATTTAATGATTTTTAATTAGATTTTGTAATTAGATTATAAATAATATATTGATTTTTAATTTATATTTTTTATTATATATAATTGTATGCATGATTAAATTTGTTAATTTTATATTACATTTATAATTCTTGGATACGTGTTGGTATTGAATCCGGGTGTTCGACCCTCGACAATTGTTTCATGTAGGAGAGACACTTAAAAATTGTTTTAATATCAATAATATTTTAGTTTATAAAATAATATATAAATATTTAGTCACTATTTATATAGTGACAAATTATTTATTATTTCTAAAATAATTGTTATTAAATAACTTTTTTGTAGTTATATTTTTTTTTCTAATTAGACATTTTTTATGCTTTTAAATAGAAAAATGTGTCTCTAAACAGAATATTCAAAGATTACTCAACTACCGTCATTTTAATTATAGTGAAGAATTTGAGTTTTGTCTAATATTTGATGAAGATAATGAGAAACAAAGTAATCCATGGAAAATGCAATGCTGCGCCGGAATTGACTATGGAATGAAGAAAGATTAGGTTTCTTTCCATATTTATTTTTCTTTGAAAATAAAAATGCTAATTGTAATATGTGGATGGAAAATTTTAGTTGCATGAAACAAGTTCCATGTGTTAAAAAATTATTGGATTTTGTTAATGACGTAGATAGATAATATGAAATTAACGTAATGTGAATGGCGTCATATACTCTATATAAAAAAAATAAACAAGAGAAGAAATTATCAAATGTTAAAAATGATATGTCTAAGTCTAACAACCCTCCTCCAACAATAATTAACTACCACAATAATATTTAATCACTAATTTAATGTACTTTTATCATTTAATGCACAAATGAAACTCATAATAAATAAAACTGTGTACATTACATATCATAAATGAAATTGAAATTACCTGTATTTTTTATTATTGCTAAATAAAACTAAGAATAATTATACTATATGAGGATATTGATACAAAAATTAATGTATATATGAACTTTTATACAGATGTAATATATTAGATAAGGTTAATTAAAAATACACATAAATATATATATATATATATATATATATATAGTAGTTTTGTTGTTGAAATTAAGATGGGTTAAAACATTTTTTATGTTTATTTTTTTATTTTTGTTTCTCGCATCATTAACAAACATGTATAGATATGGTTTTGGCACCACAACGTTATTTCATATCTCTGTAATTCATTGAAGTTTTTGTAGAAAAATAACTAAGATTCTGTCATACTATGGGGTTATTTTTTTATTTTTGTTTTGAAATATTATTTAAAAAGAAAAAAAAAGATATGTGACTTTTTCAACAAATTATGTAATGATTTTAACTTAAGAAAATTATGCAAACATCTAAACAAATTATAGGTTAGGTATACACAATGTTTTTGCGGCATCCCATAAATTTGTTAATTTCATAAATGTTTTTTTGTAAAAAAGAGTTAAAAGATTAGATATTTTGGATATGGAGGTTTGGTGGTGCATGCAGTTGTTGGTAGTGGTTTCCGGTGGTCATGGTAGTTTGAGATAAGTGTTTAACGTTGAATCTTGCGTTTATGCATTGTTGATATGTGTGTGTTTTTGTATGTAATTTTAAATTGAATAATTTAGTGAATCTCTAGATTATATAATTTGTAATTAAATTTAAAGTTAATGTATCTTTCAAATTGGATAATCTAAAACTCTCTCTATTAGATCAGATAAATATTTTATATTAAGTAATTTTTAATAATGCAATTTTATGTTCCGGACTATTTAATCTGAAATTTTGATTATATCGACTTAAGAGTCATGAATTATCCAATTTCAAATGCACATGGACTTTAAATTTAGTTACAGATTATTAAGTGCTTCTAAATCCAAAATATGTTATTTTAATAATTGCTTCCGGATTACATTGGCATTTCAATATTGCCCTCCAATTTATGTAATTTGAAAGGTTTTAAAAAACAGAAAAACCAAACAATGCAATGAATGTTCACAAACTAATGCAAGAAAAGAATGAAAAAGAACTCAAAAACTAACATTTTTAACCACACCATCACAAACGTATCATCACAGACGTACTGCAAAAGCTTTCAAAAATCCTCAAGAACCACACAAAACCTGAACAATTGCATGCTTGGGGGTACCGTGGTGAGAGAAGAAACAAGAAAGGTGAATAATGGTGTAGGGTTTTTGGGATTTAATTATTTACTGAAAGGAAAAACAGTAATTTCATATTTACTATTCGGGTGCTACAAGAACGTATGGAGTGCAAAAAGAAGCAGCCTGAAAAGGTTTATCGAAGAAAAGGTCCATTATCTCACTCTGGGCTTAGAGAAAAATCATTGAAAAAGAGACTTCTCCATCAAATTCTTGCTATTCGCACGCAAGATTTTAGTACTAGCACCTTTTGTTTTACTTTTTCTTTTTTAAGGATGTGTTTTTTCGTTGATCTTAATACACAATTTTTTTATTGCAGGTTATCAGCACGCAGTTTTACTCGATTTTGCTGATGGTTAATTTTAGAAAAAACTTAATTTGTTTTTTATAGGATTTCTTCTTTCAATTATATTTCTTTATTTGCAAAACTTAAAACTTGAACCCTTATTTAAAGGGTTCAATTAAATACTCCTCCAACCAACAACTTTTAGTGTCATAATTGTGCTAAGACCTACATTTTATACACAAAATAAAAACATACTTTTGTTTTACATAACTTACTTTTTAAAACTAATTTACTTAATAGTATTAAAAATTATATTTTTAATTAAAGTTAAATGAATTACTATAAACTTGTCTTTTTTTATAAATAACAAATTAGGTAAGATATTTGTTTATTTTTTAATTTTGATACGACAAAAGTCACTATTTATAAGTAATAAGATTAACTATTACTAAAAATATATTTTTTAATAATAATCAAATTTATAGGTAACTTGTGTAAAGTTACTTTTAAAACTAATAGTAATGTAAATGACCTTTTTTAATTAAATTAATTACAACAAAAATTATCTTTTAATAATAAACGAATGAGGAAAATATTTGTTAGTTTTTTTAATTGTTAATACTAGCTACTATTATCAAGTAATAAAATTAATAACTATTATTAACACTAGTGGAAACACAGGCATAAGGCACATGTGCATTCACTTTTTTATTTTTATCATTTATATATAGTTATTGATCCTGCATGTTGACTTAGCGCTAGAGCGTTGTCTCGTCACGAACCTCCTCACCAGCTTGACTCCACATGCCCTTCAAGTCCACACCACAGAAAGCCTCTCTAAGAACCTGAAAACACAAGGTGGCGCCTCTGCGGCCGGTGACGCTCCGACGCTCAAGTCAGTAATAAGAACACCCAAAAAACTGAGAGAAAATATGTTCTGTAGAACCGTACTAAAGGCACACAACCCTAGCAATGAGCCGTAATGAAAAAACGTACCTCTGCAGGCCGTTATGCTTTTGGGCGCGTGGCTCGCATCCAGCCCTGCACGTGTCGCCATCTGGGCTGGGATAGCAGGTAGCGCCCAGCCCTACACGTGTCATCATCTGAGCTAGGATAACTCGAGCGTCATTTCTCTATTGCACCCAGCCCTACACGTGTCATCACCTGGGTTGGAGTAACTGGTAGCATCCAACCCTACACGTGTCGTCATCTGGGTTGGGGCAACTTGAACGTTATTTTTGTGTAGTAACCAGCCGCGCAGCTTAGTCCTCTACTCAAGGAGCAAACTAGCACACAATATGCCCTAGAACGCCACCTGACAAGGCGAGTATCGGGAGCAGCAAAATGCACCATCTCTATGACATCGCTTGTCGTTAGTGGTACCTTCCTTATTGCTACACCATGCATGTTCTAGCTGGGGGAACCTTGCCACCAGCGAATGTCCACTCTGGGAATCCTGTCGTTGA
>Ga0123342_1010167_pt1 | contig 10889 bp, 5 predicted proteins | sample Turbeawhitnodule_FD_89960 | JGI IMG/M metagenome (GOLD analysis project Ga0123342, IMG submission 89960) | Root nodule microbial communities of legume samples collected from Mexico - Turtle bean Mexico white nodule | ecosystem: Host-associated > Plants > Roots > Nodule | place: Mexico: Nepantla... | reverse complement strand
CTATGCTTATAAACGGTTTAACTTTCAAATTGGGCTAGAGGAATTTCAAAGCCTTCTTTCTGCCCTTTGCCGGTATAAGAATGTGCAGGATGCTGAGAACTTACTGTTCTGCAACAAAAATGTATTCCCATTTGACATTAAAAGCTTTAACATAGTTCTGAATGGATGGTGTAATTTGATTGTTAGCACTAGTCAGGCAGAAAGAATATGGAAGGAGATGAGCAAGAGAGGAATCAAACACGATGTTGTCTCTTATGGAAGTATCATATCTTGCTATTCAAAATCTTCTACACTTTACAAGGTGCTTAGGATGTTTGACGAAATGAAGAATAGGAAGATCACTCCCGACAGGAAAGTTTATAATGCAGTAATTTATGCTCTAGCAAAGGGTAGGCTTGTGAAAGAAGCTGCCAATCTTATTGAAAAAATGGAGGACAACAACATTATTCCGAATGTTGTTACATACAACTCCTTGATCAAACCTCTTTGTAAAGCTCGCAAAGTTGATGAAGCTAAACAACTTTTTGATGAGATGTTGGAGCGGAGGCTATCCCCAACAATTCAAACTTTCCATGCTTTCTTCCGTATGTTAAGGACCAAGGAAGAAGTATTTGAGCTCTTGGACAAAATGAGAGAGTTGGGATGCTACCCAACCAATGAGACTTATATAATGTTGATAAGAAAGTTTTGCCGCTGGTGCCAGCTTGATGATGTATTTAAGATATGGGATGCAATGAGGGAAGATGGACTCAGCCATGATCGTAGTTCATATATAGTTCTGATTCATGGGCTCTTTCTAAATGGAAAACTAGAAGAAGCATACAGATATTATGCAGAGATGCAAGAGAAAGGCTTCCTTCCTGAACCAAAGACGGAAGAAATGCTTCAGGCATGGGTTTCTGGGAAACAGGCAAAGGAGGACCAGGTGACAGGATTAGAACCTAATCAACTTGAAAATGGTAGTCTTAAAAATATAGTGAAGGACATACCCAGTAAATTTGATAGGGAAAAATATTTTCTTCGTCAACCTGAGATCAGAAGGGTAACAAGAGAACGAGGTTTTTCTTTATGGGATTAAGACGAGGTCCAATGATACTTATTGGTCAGCAGCATACCTCAAATTCCATTTTGATTACCCCAAAGAGGTGGATGGCATGCGGGTGCACAGCCAGACATCAATTTCCTCATCATAAGCAAGAGCTGCAAGGTTAGTGCAATTCATAGACTACCAAAGTTTGTTAATTTTTATAGGATTGAAGACTTTTCAGTTAAAATTTTTAGGGATCTAAATTTAATTGCTTCTTTACTACTGGTTAACCTTGGTGGTGGTATTAATACTAGAGCTGAACTCAGGTGCTTCTATGTATTTTCATGAATTTGTTATAAATTCCACTGCAGCTAGAAACTCAAACCACCGTTGTGATTGTTTAGGTTACAGAGAAAAATGTGAATTGATAGTTGCTTGTTGGTCATCTTATTATACAATCTACTTCAGAAGTAAAATTAACCCAAATGAAGTTAATACATCGACGAAATAAATTAATTAACTTATGAAGTTGCACGTAAATCTAAGTACTGACCTTGAGTTGAACTTCCATTAGTTTTTTTATGCTGCAGGGTATAACAGAAGATCTTTTATTTTCATGTCTTTGGCCCTGGGACATAAGATCTTCTGTGGCCTCTGTTTTCTTATAGTTAGCTCTTTTGGTCTTATGGGTTGTTAGAGTCCCTGCAAACATTATATTTTCCCGTGAACCATCATTCAACTATCATCGAGACTGGAGATTATTTGATCCTGGGGTTGAAGCAACTCAGTCTTCTTATAAGAGTGTCATGATTGTCAATCAGGTTAACTGGATAGCTGAGGGTTATTTTGGTTCTCTTTCTGTTTGTTTTTATTTTGGACCCTGTAATATAAGATTAAATTAGTAATGCTATTTCTATCTAACCAACTTTGTATTTAAAATTTTCATATGACTATTTGAATCCAGGTAGCATGATTTAACATTTTTATATTAAACCTCTAGATGGAGGGAATTCTATTGTTGGATGATTGGCTTGCAGGTATTTGGAATGAAATACACACCAAATAGAGCAGAAGCAGGAGTTCGCGAAAGAGAGTTAGTATTAGTGAGGTGCATGAGTGAGCTTACTGTACAGAATCTGTAACTTTTATTGATAGGTTGATTCTTATCAAAATGGTTTGAAAAGAATTTGTGGATTCTTAATGGTGTAGGTAGCTTGAATTATGGGTGAAGTTTGGTTGGTCAAAATGAAGAATGTTGAAAGCTATGGTTCAAGTTTCTAAGTGTCCTTTGCTTGGAAACTTGATTCTTTGATGAAGATCTTGGTTTGGTCAAATGGACAGTTGGTTTAGGAAAGGAGGGGGAGTCTATTGTGTTCTTCAAAGATTTCAAGAAAGGAACATGAAAGAAAAAGGAAATGAACCAAGGACGAGATTGGTTCTTACCAACTCAACTAGTTCATGTAACTTAGGATAAACTTTTACCAACCTCTAGCTCCTACATGGATAAAGCTTATGAACAACACCAAAAAGATGACAAGGGACCTCTAGCTCAGCCTTAGATAAGCTAAGGAGCTACTACCAAAGGAAAACAATAGGAGACAGCCACCACTTGAACTTAGATCTAGCTAAGAACTCTAGCAAGAAGAAGATTCACACTCTTTTCAAACTCAATATGATCATGTATTATTCAAATCAAAGTATATACAAAGTTGATTGATACCGGATACAACCGGTCAATCTAAAAATCTCATGTGCAACCTTTCTATCTCTCTCTTATACTTGAATATATCTTAGTTTTTTTTTTCCAAGAATCCTAAATTCTGAATCAAGTGTTCCAATAAAAGTTTTCAAAATATGTTAGTTGAGAAAAAAAGATTTGCATGTTTAACATGTCTAGATTATAACTACGTTGCACATGCGAATCATGCAATCACACTTAATATATCTAAGAAAAATTTCTTCATCACTTATGGAATCAAATCTTCCCAAATTGTCTTTGATATTTAGGATAAAACATTGAATTCCAAAAGGATGGAGATAAGAAATGTTTGACTTTCTATTTTACCACAGTTCATATGGAGTCTTCTTTAACAAGAGTCTTATGTAAATTTGGTTTTGCAAATAATAGGTTGTGTTAATTGCTTTTTTCCAAAAGCATTTAGTAGTGGAGTTAACATTTAACATAGTCCAAACCATTTCTTGTAAAACATGATTCTTTCTCTCAACAACACCATTTTGTTGTGGTGTTTTAAAAGTATAAAAATTAAAGTAAATATGTATTGTAAACCCAACTTATTACTATATATGTAAATGATGTTCTATTGTAGTTACATTTTGCATGTTTGTAATTTTCTGTCTAGACTTTATTGCATTGCATTTTTACGTTTCTTTTTATATTTCTTGTTTCAATTCCAATATCCCCTTTAATTTGTGAAGAAAAGAACAATTAACATGTTTTCTTTGGGATTCAACTTTGGTTGACCCTATATTACATTAAGGGGAAAACTTAGTATTTTTGTTTGAAAAACTGAACATGCTGAGCAATCATCGAATCCCCACACTTCTTTCTAGCCAATTCTCAAAACAATTCCAAAGCTCTTGTAATCCTTAAGGTTAGGCATACCATGATTTTTCAATTTCAGGGCTTGTAATGAGCTAAAATATCATAAAGAAAAAGGTCGGGCTTAAAGGGGCGTACAGGTGAAATTAATGCAAGGTAGGTCAATTTGGCTCAGTAGTTGAAACTAAAAAAATAACTAAATCATGTCAATAGTGCATGTGAACAAGTGGCGTGAAGAAAAGTCAAGTCAAGTTCTAGAAAACCTACGAACATGAGTGAATTACACAAGAAAGAAAGTAAACCCAAACATCACCAAGGTATATTCTATAAAAAATTATCCGTAACCTAATTATCATACACAAATTTTTACTAAAATGTAAAAAAAACAAATCTATATTGCTTGATAATTCTAATTAAGAATGATGAAACTAATATTCCTCACAATTTTTTTTAAAAACATAGGTATCCAATGAAAAATATGCTAAACAATACAAAACCCAAACTAGCAATAACAATACACTCTCCTACACAATTAAATCAAATATTTTCCTCAATGTGAGAATGTACTCCATAGAGAAAACAAAAACAAAACAAATAAAAGAAAGAAAAATAAAACTCCAGGGAACTTAAGAAATCTCAATCATCAGCTAGAAGAAGCTCCATCAAAGATATGTCCATCAAATCATGGGCCTCATCCATATGTATACTCTCCTAGAATAACTTTTGCAATATCAATTTAATCTCTTTGTTAAAAGACCCCAACTTGTCCATTAGTGTAGGGGTGATATGATGTATAACTAATGTGTAACCCCATACTTCTTGAACAAACCTCCCTTCACAGAAATGCTCTTGATCTCTTAAGTAGCTTTTGGCACGCCAACCTACAAAAATGTTAGTTGTAACAAAATATGAAACAACTTTAAAACCATAGTCCTAGTGGCCTTAGCCTCCACCCATCAGGACACATAATCAACAACAAGTAAAATATAAGAGTAACCATAAAAAAAGAAGGAAAAAGACTCATAAAATAATACCCCACATATAAAAACATCTAAAAAAGTATAATGGTCTACTGTGATGTCTCCTAGTAATAGTCCCTCCTTCTTTTTGACACCTTTCATAAGTGATGGTCATCTAATATGCATCTCTGAAAATGGTGGGTAAGAAATTCTACTACCAAGAACTCTTCTGTCTATTTTATAGGGACCAAAATGAGTGATCTCCCCCTACATTTATGGAATGAAAGAAATAAAGTATAAAATGAAACTCATTCTTAAGAACACAACACTTGTGAAAACTTGATCACAACAAAAACTGCACAAATATGGACCATCTCACAATTAATATTTTGCATCACTACGCATGTAGGAGTAGGTACAACAAAATGAACTAAAAAAGGAGTCTAAAGAGTATAGAGTGTAAAAAACACAAAGCAACTAATGTAAATTGAAGAAAGAAAAATAATGAAAAATAAAATCTTCTCTCATACTTGAAACCTGTAAAAATGTCCAATGAAAAGTGTATTAATAATGTAAGCAAGAATCAAATGGAGAAGATACAAAAGAGAATGACATCTAACTCAATTTGACTATGTTTTAAAGCTTACTTTAATTTTATGTAATACAATTTACCTTTTATACTATTTACTATTATACTATTTTTATTATTTCAAATTGCACTAACTAAAGGATATATCAAAATTCTACTACTGCTATCAATAAATATTGGAAGTAAACATTGAAGCACATTTAACTTTTGCTTAACAACTTTCTCAAAATTTATCCATGCAAGCTTGAGTCGGTTCTATTTGAAAACTTCTAGTAGCATCTCCTCCTTCTGATCTTCAAGAAGCCTGCTAGATATGACAACTAAAAGTATGCAATTGTATCCAAATAAGTACAAGACTTCAACTTTAAGGAAGATAGTTGTTAAATGTATGGTAATGGAAATGTTAGAACATCATCATGAGCATCATCTGCAAAATCGTCGACAAGAATAGGTATGTCAATATCCTTTGGTGGAAAAAAACCAGCACCTACAAGTGGAATAGAAACTAGATGCATGATAGATTTGATCTCAATACATATTATACACATGTCAGAATCACAAGTGCATCCTATATCATTTTTTGAAAATTGTAATAAATAAAAAATTAAGTCTATTTGCTTTTAGATTTTTTTTTCTTCTTCTTATTTCTATTTTTCTTTATCTTTGTCCTTTTGTACTGATACAAGCTCTTCAATCCTTTCATTTGTACTACCAGATGACATGATACTTACATTACTCGTAGGATCAACAATTTTATGCATACAACTAGTCAATTGACCAACTTAATTTTCTATTATCATATGACTATCCTTATACTATGTTGAAATTTCATGTTGTTCACATTCATTTACCTCACAAGCTCCTCCAAAGATGGTTTTTCAAAACTATGAGTAGTAATATCTATGATAGTCTACACAAATTTTTGATATCGTGGCCTTATATATTGTTGAAATGATGATTGAACTTCCACACATTCATCATAATAGGATTGCAAAAAATATGGCTCAAAAGGCTGTAGTGACTACTTAAAATATGCTCACATTTCATAATTGTATTATTGAACATGTTGAAATGAGAAATAACTTCCATATGAAAATTGATTAATAAAAAAGATAAATCAATGTTTACAAAAAAAAAAACAAAAACCATGGAAATTCAAAAACTGGAAATTTGAACCTAATGATTTATAAAAATTGAAAAGAACCTAAAGCAATACAAAACACATATTCATGGGAACTAAAACCAAAACATTTTTTTTTTAAAAATGACAAAAAATAATATGAACTATGTTACTAGCTAAACGATAAATACGTGTATTTTTTTAATGTGATTTACCAAGCCTATAGAATGTATTAGCAATCTCATAATCATATGTATACAATGCTTAAGTCTGTAGCAAAAATCATGAATGCTGGAAGCTTTTTTCTACCAAATTTTGTATCTAAAAATTCATGACTATTATATAAAATATAAGGTCTCTACTAGCAAATATACAGTAAAATAAGTCACCACAGAAAACTTGGATAAAAGAACAATCTCTAGCAATTTTTTATGATTTTTACAAAACCGGGTGAATAGTAAAAGAGCAAAACAACAAAGGATACAACACAAAACAACAACTACCACTAAAAAAAAATAAAAATTAAAAAACAATGACAGAGATGAAATTCAAAATCAAAGAAAAAACAACAATATACTATACATAAATGAATGAAAATTACTGAAAGTCAAGATTCTTAAATCAAAATACGAGTTTAGAATGATTTATAGATCCTCGTATCTTTGGCCTAGAATTAAGCAATTTTATTCTACTATACTTGATTATACTTCTTGGACTGTTGGTATAAGTACTTTTTTATTAATTTATGGAATGATAAATGGTGTTCTACTACTTCTTTAGTCAATATTGCATGGTTATCTAATGGTGCTAGCATTCCGGATACAGTCTCTCAGTTTTGGATAAGTTGTGATTGGAATATTCCCTTGTCTTTACAGCAAATGCCTCATTTTTTTAATCATATCATGGTTAGGGAGGAACAAGATATTCCTAATTGGATTCTAGATGAGTCTGGTCGTTTCACTCTTGAATCGGCTATGACTTTTTTTTGGAACCAGGAGTTCCCTGTGGTTGGTATAAATTCATTTGGTCTTCATCTATTCCACATTCCAAAACTCTAGTATTCTGAAAAGTTTTTCATGGGCGGCTTCCTACAGATCAACATAGTCAGAATAAAGGTTTGCATATATGTTCTATGTGTACGCTTTGTGAAAAACATGAGGAATCTATTCAACATTTATTTTTTGAATGTTCTAATGCTTTGCATATTTGGAGTTGAGTTCGACAGATTTTTCTTACTTCTCATTTCTCTAATAAGGATGATCTTCTTTCTTTTATTAAGAGTGATGGTAGTCCTTCGGTGAAATTGATTAAGATTGTTGTGATAACTTTTTCTATTTGGATGATATGGTGCATATGAATTATGCTAGATTTTAGGATAAGATTGATGTTTCTAGGGATATTTCGGTAATTAAAGATTTAACTTGTTTAGTTGGAAAAATTCGTTTAAAGCTTCAATGAAGAATGATATGTTGGATTTCAATGTGATTAAAATTTTTGGTATTAATACTCATACTGGTAAACTTCTTCGTCATCTTCCTATAAGATGGGAGTTCCCTTCACCAAACCGAGTTAAAATTAACACTGATGGGGCAACTAGGGGATATATTGGTCTTGTTACTTGTGGAGGTATTTTTTGTGGGAGTATGGGGGAGTTTATTTGTGCTTTCTCTGTGTTTCTTGAAGTTCAAACTGTTATGGTTGTTGAGTTTTATGGAGTTATACATGCTATGGAGGAAGCTCAAAAGATGAGGCTTACTAATGTATAGCTTGAATGTAATTCTGCCTTGGTTTGTGTTGTGTTTACTACTAGGACTAATGTTCCGTGGATGCTTCATAATCGATGAAATACTTGTCTTAATTACTGTGGGAAAATCAGGTTTAGGGTTACTCATATTTTTCATGAAGGGAATGCGTGTGCTGATAAGTTGTCTAATTTAGGATTTATTCTTAAAGAATAATTTCATTGGTATAATAGGTTTCCATCTAGTATGTTCTTATAATTCTTTATGAATATGTATAGTCTACCTATGTATTTTTTTTTTAACATACGGGTTTTGGTCTAGTCCCCCCATATTTTTTTTAATAATATTTTTTCATGTGATGACAAATGATTATTGTTACTTGAGGTGTCAGCTGGATGTCAAGTTGCATAGTGATGTCTAACATGAAAGCTTTTATAAAAAAAATGAATCAAAAGTAAGAGTATATACTATACCAACTCATCAACAACAATTAACAACACGAAACACAAAATAGAAAACCACAAAACAAAATTAAAAAAAAACAATGAATTATTTCTTTTCTAAAATTGAGAAAAAAACTAAAACAAATTATGTTAAATCAAATTGGGCATAGAAAAATCAATAATCCAATCAAGATAAGAAAATAAAAATGGACAAACAAAAATTATAAAGAAAAAAAATGGGGCAATTGCTTCCTGCACCATATCACTGCACCCGATCTTAGCGGAAAAGACGAAACTGTCCTTAAAAAAAATTTCCGAAATATGTGTTCCGGATATTTTTTTCTGGAACAAAATTTTATATTATGGATTTTTTATCCGGAATGGATTTTTTATTTTTGTTTCCGGATTTTTATTTCCAAAACACAATTATTTCTTTTCCAGATTTTATTTTTGGAATGTATTATTTTTCAATTCCGGATTTTTTTGTCCGAAATAGAATTTTAATTTTTGTTTCCGGATTTTTATTTCCGAAACTCAATAATTACTTCTGGATTTATTTTTCTGGAATATATTATTTTCAATTCTGGATTTTTATTTCCGGAATTAAGGACATTTTTGGAAATTAAAAAAAATATGTTGGGTGCAGGTTAAAAATGATTGGGTGCAGGGAGTATTTGCCAAAAAATGGTATACATAAATGAATCAAAAGTAAAAAAAAAGAAAAAAATATTCTTAGTTTTCAATATAGAACACAACATAGGTTGATTATGATTATTAGAAGACACATATTGATTATATTCAATTTTTAGTATTCTTCATATACAAATTAATTTGAGGGTTTAGAGATCGAAAAATATAAAACACAAATTGAAAATGCAACAAAACCGATAAACAAAAATTCAAGAAGTAGAAAGGTCAATTCATAGATTTAAGAACCATATAGTTGTCTAAAGATTCAGATCCAAGTTTGAATAATTAACCAATTTAATTAATCAAATAAAATAATTTTATTAAAAAAATTAAAGTATTATTCAATATATATATATAATTATCAAATCAAGATTTAATCAATTTTTAATTTAATTTCTAAAATTAGAAGTGAAAATTATAATCATAAAGTACAAAATCAAAATTAAAGAAGAAAAGAACAAACTCAGAGCTTTTAACAATCAATGCAAAACTCAATTCGGCTTTATTGATCTAGATTTCATTAATTAGTTCTCAAGAATTAGTTCTCTATTTATGAAGAGCAGAAAACAAAGTGTATAGAAGAAGAACAAAAGTCAAAACGAAAATAGAGAGAAAAAAAGAAAAAAAAAAGAGATGAAGAGACAATTCCTAAAATCGAAGAATAAAGAAAATGATTTATGTGAAAAAGTTTATAGAATATTTAGGCTATTTAAATGCTTTGAAATTTGAAGTAAACATTGGCCTAAATGTGGGCTCTAATTAGATCCATAAGCCCTATTACAAAAGTCTAAGTTAACTATTAAAGGCATATCTATGATTAACTGGGCTAAGATTTTTTCTTCTCTTGAGAATGAAGGAATGAAGATTAATAACTTTCAGTATGAGAATAATGCTTATCTTCTCAAGCTTACTTGGAACTTTGCTTATAGTAATAAGCCTTGGTCTTTTCTCTTGAAAGCCAAAGTCGTAAATCTAAGTATTAGCTCAGCTTGGCTTATAGACCCTTTTCTATTTGGACTAGGATTAAACAGTTTTATGACACTATTCTTGAGCATACCTCTTGGGCTGTAGGTATAGGTAATGATATTAATTTTTGGAATGATAAATGTGTTTTCCTACCTGTTTATCAACCATTGCAGGGGTACCTAATGGTTTTAGAAGTTCTCTAGTGAATACAGTTTCTGAAGCCTTAAATGGTAGTGATTGGATTATTCTCTAAACTCTTCAATAGGTGAATCATTTTTTTAAGATATCATTATTAGGTAAAAGCAAGATACTCCCAATGGGACTTTGGAAGACTCTGGTAATTTCATTCTCAAATCTGATAGGAAGTTTTTCTTGGATCCCAAAGTTCCTTGTGGTTCGGGTAAGATCATTTGTTCTAAATATATTCCTCCTTCCTAAACTCTAGTACTTTGGAAACTTTTTCATGGGTGGCTTCCTACTAACCAACACATTCAATATAGGTTTGCATATATGTTCTATGTGCACTTTTTTTTGAAAACAAAGAAGAAACCATTCATCTTTATTTTTTGAATGTCCTCATGCTTTGTATATTTGGAGTTGGATTTAGCAAATTTTTCTTAATGCTTCTCTAATGTGGATGACCTTGTTTCTTTTATTAAAAGTGATGGTAGTTGATCCTGCCTGTTGACCAGAACGCTGGAAACTGCCTCGTCAAAGGATCGACGTGTGCACCGCTTCACACCTCCGTTCCTCTTCGAGATCCACCTCAAGAACCTGCAAAGAAACAGAGCGG
>Ga0123342_1010166_pt1 | contig 10889 bp, 3 predicted proteins | sample Turbeawhitnodule_FD_89960 | JGI IMG/M metagenome (GOLD analysis project Ga0123342, IMG submission 89960) | Root nodule microbial communities of legume samples collected from Mexico - Turtle bean Mexico white nodule | ecosystem: Host-associated > Plants > Roots > Nodule | place: Mexico: Nepantla... | reverse complement strand
CTAAAGGGATTTGTCGAGCCTCTCATCTCTTTGTCTCTCTACTCACATAATTCCATTCTAAGCGATACACCCTAAAGGAGAACCCGATCAAGATCATGTCTTCGTCCCTCAGCCATACTATCATGGGTCTACCAAGTATTATTTAATCATTATTCTCGTTTCATTATATGATTGAGGAATTCTAATCCAACACAAAAGAGTAAAAGAAAGAAGAGATATTCATTCTCGTATCCTTTTACTCTTTTGTTCATGTTTGTTGTCTTTTATTCGTCTATGTTCTATTTTATAATAAGCTTGTTACTCCAAAATCTCATTAAACACAAGAGATGGATTAAGAATGTTAATGCCATAGTTTAAATCCACAATTCCAAAAAATATATGTCCATAATTCATATGTAACAATATAGAAAAACACATGAATGAAATAAAGAAAGAAAACTCAAATATAGAAGATTCTATACACAGAGGACATGTAGTGTACAACGTACTCCAAAGAGTTTAACATTACTTTATATATAGAATTAGAACAAAAAAATTATTAAAACAGTTAAGACAACCATCATCAAGAAGAAACACGAGATACATGGTCTAGTTAGGAAACAATATATAGATGATAAACATATACACACATTGACAATAAGTTATCATCTATGTTAATCCCTAGTAGATACATCCTAGTAGAAAACCTCCTTAATTCTTCATAAGACATTTGTGGTTTTAGAGTCAAACATCACAATTTTTCACCTTCTAAATCATGGAGGAAGCCTGTTTTATTATCCTTTATTCTCAAACAAAAAATTAATCAACTTCATACAATGTTTGAACCTTAATCTTGGTAGACTTTGTAAATACATATACATGTTTCTTTTTTTAAGCTACCTTCACGATCCTAACTTCCATAAACTTAACAACGTCTCTTTTAAAGTGTAGTCATTATATATTAAGTAAATATATGACATTTGTACAATATTCAACTTTTATATCATCCTCTTTAACCATAAAGCCTCATTTAATCCATTTAAGTGCAATATACTTTGTTCCCTTTAAGTGCAATATACTTTGTTTGAGTAGTAGATAAAGTCACAACTAAATGAAAATTGGATTTCAAACATGTTGTTGACCATATGGATCAAAGCTTCATTTGATGTTTCCAAATTTCATCTTTGAAGAATAGAATAATTTGTATGTGTAATTGTCTGGGTAGATTTTGATGTAATTGTGTATGCTTCTTTCAATATATTATGATCCAAGTCATCTCTAAGAAATGGTTGTTTTCTAAAAATTGCTAAGTATTTTTAACCGATTGATTTGTTGTATCAACATGTTAAAATTACTTAAACTTGTTACTAGTTTTAAAAGAGTTTCTTTTCTAAATTTTTACTCTCTGTTAAAATCAACAAGTTATTTCGAAATATGAATTTGTTTTTAAAGTTATTGATTTTTCTATTAAGAGAAATCAGTTTGTTATTTCGAGAAATCAACTTGATGATCTAACTATTTTTCTGTTTTACAACAAAATTGTTTTAAATTCTTCAAACTGTTTTTGTGTTTGAAAAAAAAACCCTATGAAAAGGGTTTTCAAATACTTTTCAAGACACGAAATTCATCAAAGAGAAAATATTTTTTTTTCTATTGAAATCTTGGAGAAACTTTTTTGCATCTTTGATCATTCTTGTGTTAGAAAGTTGTTGCATCTAAATCTGTACAACACTGGTTTACTTCTTACTTCTCAAGTCTGATCAATCCTTTTCTGTATTTTTCTCGTAGTTTGCTAAGAGTTGGTTTGTCTGTTTGAGTATAGATTCTTGTAGGGTTCAATAATTGTTCTCTTGATTGTCAATCTTTGTCACATTCAGCTTTAGTGGATTCTTAGTGGTTTGACTCAGGACTGGATGTGGCTCTTGTATTAAGAGTGAACCAGTATAAAAGTTAGGTTTGATTCTCTCTGTCTATCTCTTTACTAGTTCAATTCTCTATATATTTGTTATTCACTGAACTTCAATTGATTGAATTAATATAAAACTAATTGATATCTCAATCAATTGATTTTATCATAATTTTCAATATGACTTCTACTTCTGTGAAAATCTTTTTGAAAAACAATTTACCCCCCTCTTGTTTTAGGTCATCTATTCTAACAATTGCAATCCCAAACAATGTGAAAACATACCAAAAAATAAACTTTCTAGTGTCTACATTTCTTACATATTTTGCATCTAAATATCCTTCAATAGTTTTTTTATCATGGGTTGTCCGCTTATAAACTAGTCTAAGCGATATTGTTCAATTCAAATATCTTGGCATCCTTTTCAAAACCTCCAATGAGCATTTCTAGGATCCACCATTAACCTACTAATCACACTAACAATATGTGTCACATCTGGTCTACTACACACTGTTTCATGCATGATGCTTCTTAATCAATTAGCATATAAAACTCGTCATCTCCCTCTTGTCTTCCTCTAAAATAGGAACTTGGATAATTGAAAGCTTCATACAATGGCCAAAAGGTGTACTTACAAGTTTAGACTTGTGCATCATAAACTCTCAACAATCTTTCTCAAATAAGCTTGTTGAGATAAACATAACACCTCAATCATTTGATTTATATATATATATATATATATATATATATATATATATATCCCAAGTATTTACCTTATGGGACCAAGATCTTTCATATCAAATTGAGTTATTTTATCTTATATTTATATTGGTTGGTTATAAGGATATTGTCTACATGCAAGAGCAATAAAAACATACTCTTTTTTTTCTTTTTTTTAAGATGTAGGTGTAGTTATCATAATTGCACATCTAAGCTCTATATGCCTCAAGATATCATCAAATCTATTGTACAACAGCCACAAGACCTAAAAATGTTTAAAATAGTTTGATATAATTTTATAAAATACTAAATCAAGAAAACGTACATTTAAATAAAAGAAGAGCAAATAACAAATTAATAGAAATTTTTTAAAGAGACAAAGCTTTAAGAAAATTTTAGATAAAAAATAAGGAAAAGCTAAATAAATAAGATTAAAAGATGTTAACAAAATACTCAAACAAGAAAACTTGAAAAAAATTTAGGGATAAAATTAAGCAACTACAATTACCACTAGATTCATGCTCAGACCACTGATGAAATTTAACCAAAATAACAAAGTTATCAAAAGACAACACTCGTAATTTATTAATTCAATTTGACCAATTTTAAATAAAAACAAATAGAACTTGTGTCCAAACATTTATTGGACAAGATATCTATGAAAATTTTGTTTTCCAAACTTTAAGCACTTTGTTTCTCACCTTTTTATTCTTGGTTGTTATATATGCAAATAGCTCCACACTTTGGCTTGCTAAATTGCTCCTTGTGAATTTTTTTAATTCTCACTCTTAAAACTCAAATCGTAATTCTCCAATGTAAGAAATAACACTACTTGAATATTTATGTTTGCGTGTTTTATACCAATTTAACAAACCCAAAGAACCTTGTCATGCAAGTTCTCCAAAATTTTCCTAAACAAGATTGTTCAAGCACTTTTATGATAAGGAAAACTCAAGAATAAAGACAAACAATCCAGGTATACTCAAACTAGATTAATCAAGTAAAAAAATATACTAAAAGCTACACATATGTTTCGACCAAGAAAAAGGAAGTAGGTATAAAACATTATCAATGAATTATCATGTAAAACAAAGCAAAATAAATGTACATGGAAATATTACAATGTATGAGCCTTAGGAATTTATCAAAGAATATTCAAGAATCACATCACATACAAACTCGATTGGAACAAACTAGAACAACCCATTTTTTAAAAAAATGACTTATTTGTTGTGATGTAACACCTTCTAAGTTGATTTGAAACTTGGATATAATAGAACTTGATGTATTTCTTTCTTTGATTTGGAAGGATGTTTCAACTCAAAGAGGGATTTGGAACTAAAGATGCATGCAATACCCTATGGAGGAATGTCGACCATGACTTAGAAAACAAGGAACAAAATATTAAAATGAAAAATCAAATGGACAAGATGAAAAAGAATGGAGAAGATGTCACCTTGAATCCCTTCAAGGTGAAGTGCATAATTAATTTAGCACTTGAAGAATCTATTTTAGATAATAACCCAAGAAAAATAGTATCAAACTCTCAAGAGACCTAAAATTCCACAAAATTCTTATTTTATTCAAATTCAAGTGTACATTGTACAAAAGAGAGACCCTTTATTTATAATGTTAGGAAAGAGTTCAAGAAAAATAGTAAAAATAGGTAAAATAGAAAAATAAAAAACCAATGGGTGATGAACCCACATTGGAGATATCTAATGATAATGGGTGATTAATAACATTGTTAAATCCATGCATTAGCTTAACTACCAAGTAGTTAAGTTAGTTCATGAATTTTTTTTATTTAATTTTAAAACACTTTATATGCTTCTAAAATCTTCTAGAATATTCCTTGACATATTTAAAGAATGTATAATTTCTTACAAAAACATAGTATGCTTCATAATTTCATCTTTAAGCAACTTCAATCTTCCTCTTATCATCATTGTCTTGTAGGATCACTTTATTTTTTCTTCCTTTGTCATGTTTCTTGTATGAATTTTTTAAGGTGTCTCTCCACCTTTCAAGCCCTATCTTCCTTGACTTGTTTCCTCTCCATCCATGATCACATCTAATATGATCCTAAATAAAGGAAAATCTATGTTACAAGAAGATGAAGCAACTACAAGAGCTCAAGAGAAAAGAAATCAAGAAGAAGAGCTTAAAAGACAACATAAAAAATAAGGAAAACTAATAAGAGGAATGTAAATAAGATTAGAAGGAAATATCAAAAGTATTTATCTTAATATTTCCTCTAATTTCCTTGTAAATAAAAATATAGAAACTATATTTTCTTTCTTTGAAAAATAATTTTAAGATACTTTAGTATGAACATAAGATAACTCTTAAAAACAAAGACCTTAGTTGAAAATTATGTGCATCAATCAAATAAGTTCTAGACTCTTCATATTTCAAAGGGTCTTGTTTGTAAAAGTGTTTGCAAAAATCAAACAAGTTTTAAACTATTATTATTCTTTAGGCTATCTTATATAAGCATGTGTCCTCTCATTTGTAACATAATATTCATGAATTAAAATAAAAGCTTGAAGAGAATTCTCTCAATTTTGTGAATCTTTATGCACCTCTTTTCATGGATCTTATTTTGAGTTTTCCAAAGTAAAGTATGTGCCTCTAAAAGTCATAGGTCAACCTCGATTAGTTTTATTAATGTAGAAAATAAGAAAGTTACGAGAAGGGAGTGTTGAATTTTGATTTAAATAATTTTAAAGTATTTTTGCAAATATCATTTGATTAGATGTTCTAAGCACATGATTTTGTTTGTTACCCAATAAGATAAAAAAAAAAACTTTTCATCTAATGTGTTATATCAAAAGCATTTGACTAACTTTAAGTGAATCATTTATCTATGTTATTTTCTTATTTATCCAGTCTAAAAATCAGACTAAGAATCTTTAGTCTAACAAAACACATTTGATGCATATGACCTATGAAGATATATTATGAAGGCAATACTTAAAGTGGAATACATTTCAATCAGTTTCACCCGATGAATTTTAAAACATTTCTCTTGAAGAAAAACTCATAACAAATATAATACGATGAACATAGTTAAAAACTCATTTTATGATTAGCTCATCTAGCTCAATAGAATCAAGTCAGACGAATATTTTACAACTTAGTTAAATCACTTGACTAACAAATATTCATGTTTACTTTAACAAGTGATTAAATCATAATTTAGTGTATGCTTAGTCAAGACAAAGATATACATCAAGTACTTAACAATAGGAAAGCTCAATAAAACATTTTCATAGAGTTCTCGTGCATTAGCTCTTCTTCTTAGATTAGTGTAGACGATAGTATTCTTTGGGATGATAGTCACTTCTAGCTAACCCCTTTAGTATTATTTTCTTAAGTCACTCCTAGCTGACACCGAGTATCCTTTAATCAGTCACTCCTAGATAGAACTGAGTATTATTTGCTCAAGCCACTCCTAACTAACTTCGAGTATTCTTTGCTCAAGTCATTCTTGGCTAACAAAAGTATTTTTTTTCTCAATCCACTCCTAGCTAACATAGGAAAGGTTAAGGGTTTGAATGTGTCTGATGAGTGCTAACCAGACTGTTTCATTTAATGCATCTTGTGCCTTTTTAAATGATCTTCTTCTTTAAGCAATCTCCTAGATGACTAGCGATGTATGTTTCCCTCATTATCAATGCCTTATGTACCATAACATGGTAAAAGTGCATACTATACAAGGCAAGTAGTTAAGCTAGAATTTGAAAGTAGTTGTGTCAGAAGAGTTAGTGCTTCTTGCATCTTTAGGTCATGTCCCTAGATATATTTGACTATTAATGTTTGGCGTGATTCTTCTTAAAGACAGATGTTGAAGGCAATTTCTAAAAAATAGACTCAAGATTCATAAATATTTTTTGATCTTGTGTTGGCTTGAAGTCTGCACTAAGTTTATCATCTTATGTTCTTTCACTTCTTTATCATACATTTTGGTTTATCTTTGTAATTCTACTTTTGTCTAACATTCATCAATGCTCATCGGATGAAGTAAACAGTATGCTCAATGTTTTTTCATCTATTCTTCATTCTTCAATGGACAAACATTGTTATTGATCATCAATTTCTTATCATCTAATAGACGATGCATTGGGATGATCTTATCTTCATCTTAACAGACGCAACTTCATACTTTGTTGGTTTAAGCACTTAATCAAAATTGCAAGGTGTTAAATTTTTACCTTAATAATTAACCATAATTAATATATATATATATATATATATATATATATTAGTTTTAATTAACTCTAGTTGGTTGTCTAGATTCAAGATGAGTTAAAAGAGTAATCTTCTACACTTTTCTTATTCTAGCCAATAAATTGTTAATCTCATATATATTGTAAAGGAAATATGTGTTATTTATAAAATATAATTTCTTTTAACTTGTGGGAGTGTTTTCTCTCTTTAGAGTGTAAAGACAGTTTCTCTTGATACTTATCTTAAATTGCTAGATTCAAGTGGTGGTGAATCTTCAAGACAATTATATCCTTTTATGTTTGTGTTTTTTCATCTCTAATTTATTCCTATTTTGATTTCATTTCATGTTTTTTTTTCTTTGTGTTGGTTGAATCTTGTTCTACCTCATGGTTTCCCTTTCTTGTCTTGGTTGAAATCTTGAAGTTGTTAAATCCTTCCTAACTCAAAGGATTTCTCATCAAGTGACTATGAGAGTTAGAGTCTTTCACCGTCAAACCTTCTGCATTGGATGTTTCACCAAGAAGTTTATTTATCTTTGTTGTAAGCTTATATTGCATATGTGATGGAGGATACTTTGTTTGGTGACTTTAAGATATTCCAAGTATTGAGATAGGAATAGAGTTAAGGAAGTCTTGTTTGTTTAGTTGTGAATGATCCTACTATTAAATGTTAGATATGTAATTGATATGAATGATAGTACACACTCACTTTGATTAGAAGCACAAAATAGTATGTGAATATAACAGATATCTTCCATCTTAATGAAACATTTCTTGAATAGCACATGATTTCTTCCACCATTTAATGAAACCTTACTTGAGTAGTTGAGTAGGAGACGACAAGTTATAGGGATGTCTCACATAGACGTTAGGTGATGTCTACGAAATTGAACACCAAATCCTATCCATGCAACAAAATTATAAGAACTCGGTCAAAGAAGAGAATGTTCACATCACTACATGGCTATTACAAATGTTGGTAAACTTCCTAATGTGACAAAATCACATCGCCAGCACACATGATATTAAGAACAATAGAACATGATTGAACAAAAAACACTATTGTATAACAAATAGCATGTTTCTGCGCCCACTGGTGAGTTGTGATCAACACTAGGGTTTCAGAATACAACAATCTACAAGAATTTCTTAGCCAAACAAAAGCAACAACATGCCTACCATTTCTCTTGCTCACTGAACAATTTAATATAATCATAATGCAGCTATAAAGTCACGCTAATTGTCTATATGTCATACAGAAATCGTCTACTTGAACAAATGAGCAAGATCAGGATCATCTAAATCCACGTCCAACCATCCATTCAACTTCATATATTCTACATAATCATCTGGCGGCTGCACTGGGCGAGCACGTTTGGGAGTAAAGCTGTGAACTCTTGCAAGGTCCTTGGCAAGCCATTTCACATATGTCTGGTCCACAGGAGGAACAATCTTGAGTAATATTGTGTCATTCTTTTCTTGCTTCTCAGTTTTGTGTCCCCTGACAAATTTGTTTCCCATGACAAATTAACCTGAATGAAGATTTTTAAAAAATGAGTTGTACAAGGTATTTGAGTGTAACTAGCAGAGGCGTTGCAGTTATTAAACACTGAAATCGACGTGTTCAATTGGCATCTGCTCCTAAATTAAGCATGTGAAGAGAAGACTCAACAAGCAACACTAAAATTACTTTGGTCCTGTTTTGAATGAATTGTTTCAGTCAAGTACATACACGAAAAGTGCTTATCATAAAAGCATTAATATCAAAAGCTACTTCTCTACAAGTTATTTTGGGCTTGGATGTACTCTTCCATGAGTACGTAAATGATAAGTTCTGTTAGGAGATTTTTGTACAAAAGCTTCCATTTGATGAAATTACTAAAAGGTGCATATTTGAAATTACAGTATCAAACGTAGAGAAGTTAATAATCACCAATTTAATAATTTTATAAAGTTTATGTAATATCCAACATTATAGAACATCCAAAATCATCGCAAATTGGTTTATGAAAGACAAGTACTGAAGAAACACATGATAGCACATTTGCCTCTACCGTGGAGTTTGATCTCTATATTTATATACATAGTTGAGACGAGTGTGACCTTGTATGGACAGTGTGAACCATGCACAGAATGTTAAATCCAAATATTCCTCTCTTTGACCCAACAATTCAATCTGTCTGCTGGCAAAAGATTATCATACAGTTTAATATTGCAATCATTAACACCACTAGCCAGTTTTAGTAACAATACTGTAGCTTCTAGTTCCAAAGTAATTACAATACAACTCGTATTGTAACTGACACCTTCTACTACCTCTCGTTGCTAAACTGAGCAACAAGCATTCACCACACAGTCTATACTTCTAGCAAGATGCTAAGTGGACTTATTGTCACTGAATCTTCCAAGCAGTCTGATATAAATCAAGGGGTCCAAGGGTACAGTTTCTTGACTTACATATTTATGCTGCTCTTCTCATCTCAAAGGCAACATTACCAAGATTTTGGTTTTACAAAAGAAGCTAGTGTAATTTAGATAATTCTTTTACATAAATATCATGGTTCTCAGAAAGAATTTTCCTAGTTCTTTTTCTTTTCTGTTTCAACTCCTCCAATTCAACATGGTACTATTCAATCAACAGAGGCTACTGCTTCATATTAATGAACCCGGTTTCTTCAAAAACAACTTGTCAACATAGGCACCAATATTTAGTACTAAAATGTTTCTAAACAAAAGGTTGGCATACAGAAAATTTTTCTACCATAAGCATTTAGATCAGAATTTAACAAAACTGGTTTTGTAAGCATGGTTGATAGAATGAGATGCTCATAGTACTCTCAACGCACTTAGTGATTTCTTGAAAGTGGGAAAAAACGATGCCTGATGCAACATCTCACAAAATCATACTTCGGAAAAACCCAAATCAGATCCTAACCTAAGTCCCTCTTTCTAAAAACACAGAATAGTTCAATTCCAATCAAATACCAGCAAGCTAAGCTACTGACCTAAATCATAAAAGACAAACATGAATGTCTTTCATGTAAATCAACATTAAGCGAAATTCATTCCTGGTTTATAGTTCAATTTATCATATCTGCGGTTTCTGCATACACTAATTCATAACACCACAATCACAAAATGAAAAAATACGCGAAACAAGCAACACAACCAATTTAACAATTGAAATTACAAATACTAACATTCTTGGAAGCAATAATCAAATTGGAAACTTAGCAAGAATATGAATTGCATTGGAACGTACGTACCTTCACGGATTATTCGACAATAACTGGTTCCGAATTATACAATTGGTTTAGGAATGGATAATATAGGGAGGGAAATGTTCACCTGCGCCACAAATTCACTCCTACCATTTATTTTCAATTCCTTATATTTTTTTTCCTATTCTAATTTGCCATTTATTTGTTTTATCACTACCAGTGAAAATTTAGGCGCAACCGTATAAGAAAAAATATATATTTCATTTATTAGATAATTGCGTGTTTTCTTAATTTTCTTTTTATGTAAATAAAGAAAGTAATAAATCTTCATCAATAACTCGCATTCTCTTAAATGATGTGTTGGTGTCGGATACTCATATCAAACGCTGATACTTGTAAGATACGTATCCTTGAAGTATCTAATTCAAAAAGTATTTGTTAAATTTTTAACAATTCTAATACAGTTCTAACACAATTTTAAAAAGGAAAAATACATTACTTTTCTAAAAACTCAAACTTATTGTATAAATTTTTATTATGATTATAAAAATATAATATATACTTGTTGAATATACTTGTGCACATAAATCTTTATTGTCAATTTATATAATTCATAATTATATAATATATAGATTCGTGTCCTTGTGTCCTATATTTGATATATTATTCGTATTTTTTTGTTTGTATCTGTGTCGTATCAGTGTCGTGCTACATAGATCATATTAAAGATAAAATAAAATAAAAATCATGGTTTTCTTTGTTGATTGTTATACATTAATTATATATATATATATATATATATATATATATATATATATATATATATATATT
>Ga0123342_1010165_pt1 | contig 10890 bp, 6 predicted proteins | sample Turbeawhitnodule_FD_89960 | JGI IMG/M metagenome (GOLD analysis project Ga0123342, IMG submission 89960) | Root nodule microbial communities of legume samples collected from Mexico - Turtle bean Mexico white nodule | ecosystem: Host-associated > Plants > Roots > Nodule | place: Mexico: Nepantla... | reverse complement strand
CACCATATCATTTTTAACTAGCACCCAATCACACATAGGAAAAGTCCAATCTACCCTTAATGAATCATAGGAAAAGTCCAATTTACCCTTAATGAATCTTAAAATGTGATAGGCACCCAATCTCATGCACCCAACCCTATTCTTCTTCTTGTTCATTTGTGCTTGAAGCAGCAGCAGCCGCAGCCACCCTCAACCACCGTCATCCACCTTCGTCTCCCTTGGTTTCCTTCACCATCAGTGAGCTTCATCATCGCAAGCAGAGCAGCAGCCGCCACCGTCATCTTCTGAAGTCGGAGAAGAAACCATCGTCAGAGAAAGATACTCTGTCATGCCTATCGGATATTTTTATCCGTAATTCATTATTGAGTTTCGCACGTTTTTATCCGTAGTTTACTATTGCATTTAGGATATTTTTATCCGCAGTTCAGGACTGGGTTCCGGATATTTTTATCCGCAGTTCAGGACTGGGTTCTGGATATTTTTATCCGCAGTTGGGCACTTGACTTCCGAATTTTTTTATCCGCAGTTGTGGAAGAATCGCCTCTGGATATTTTTATCCGCAGTGGAAGAATGGCCTCCGGATATTTTTATCCGCAAGAGACATTTGACTTGCGGATAATTTTTTCCGTAGTGTTGTTGTTGTTATGTGCAAGACAAGGGCATAATGAGATTTTAAAAAGTTTGTCGGGTGCCAGTCACAATTGATCGGGTGCAGGAAGCAATTGCCTAATTTTTTCTCTACACTCCCATATTTTCTTCATGTAGCCTCATGTTATGAAATTTTTAATAACATATTATTACACATGTTTCATGAAAATAATATTATGAAACTATTTACCTAATGCATCTAAATAGAAAAAATTCAAAATTTATTTAAAAAATTATTTTTTTTAATAAATATTTCTTTTAATAAATAGTTCTTATGTGAACTGGCCCATAGACTCACGGACCAACCCTTATGCAGAACGGGTTAGAAAAATCAACCTACAAATTCTATGCGGGAAGGCCAACACGACCCGATTTTTGTGGACCTAGAGACAGATTAACCCCCACATTGCCATCCTTAGTGACACTTCTTTGCGTGGTAGGAGTACTTCTTTGCCTGCTAAAAGTACTTTTTTTTGCCTTGTAAAAGTACATCCACATAAGCCATCATACCCTTATTGATATTTTTGAAGAGAGTCATTCCTTATAAAAATTACAATTTTAACATTTTTTAAAAATATTTACGATGAATCACATAATTTTTATAAATTCAACTGTTTTTTTCCATTTTAATTTAGTTCATTTAAAGAATATTATTTTTTATTTTAATATTATTTTTCTTCCTTTTTCACACATCATAAACAAACTATTCACTTGCAAAAAGCACACTGATTTGCACTATTTGGAGGTTGGATTGCGAGCAAGCAAAGCAATGGCATTCTGGGAATTTGAGTAACACGGGAATGCAATGAAATGAATGAAAATTCAAAATTCAAAATGACGCAACGGTCAGTAATTAGTAGTGAGTGAGGCAATCCAGTTGTCAAACCAGGGTTAACCCAGCCCTAGTTAATTTCTAACCGCACATTTCAAATTTAGGCAACCCCATTTCTGCGACTATATAAGCCCAAGAACAAACCTCACCACCTCACAATCCAACGGGAAAAGGCGTCTTCATAAACGCCTCCCAAATCTCTTACATTTTTTTCCCAACCTTTTTCAATTCATTTTTTAGGGTTTCATATTCTTTGTCGAGAAGATGAGAGAGTGCATTTCAATCCACATCGGTCAGGCCGGTATCCAGGTCGGAAACGCATGCTGGGAACTCTATTGCCTCGAGCATGGCATCCAGGTATTTTTTTTTCAATTGATTTTTTTTTTTTTTTGGGTTTGGATTTTAATGTTTTTGTTTTCTTGTGCTCAGCCCGACGGACAGATGCCCAGTGACAAGACCGTTGGCGGCGGAGACGATGCCTTCAACACGTTCTTCAGCGAGACCGGCGCCGGGAAACACGTGCCACGCGCCATCTTCGTGGATCTTGAGCCCACCGTCATCGACGAAGTCCGAAGCGGGCCCTACCGCCAGCTCTTCCACCCGGAACAGCTCATCAGCGGCAAGGAAGACGCCGCCAACAACTTTGCGCGTGGCCACTACACAATTGGCAAGGAGATTGTCGATCTCTGCCTCGACAGGATCCGTAAGCTCGCCGATAACTGTACCGGTCTCCAGGGTTTCCTCGTCTTCAACGCCGTGGGTGGCGGCACAGGTTCCGGCCTGGGATCGCTTCTCCTGGAGCGTCTATCCGTTGACTACGGGAAAAAGTCCAAGCTCGGTTTCACCGTTTATCCATCTCCTCAGGTTTCGACCTCCGTGGTGGAGCCGTATAACAGTGTTCTCTCAACTCATTCTCTTCTGGAACACACCGATGTCGCCGTGCTTCTTGACAACGAAGCGATCTACGACATTTGCAAGAGATCCCTCGACATCGAGCGCCCTACCTACACCAATCTCAACCGTCTCGTTTCTCAGGTACATTGAATCCTAAATTAAACAGATGGTTGATTGATTAATTTATAAATGCGTGTTTTAAATCTGATTTGTTATGATATCATTCAAATCACTCGTTCTTGAATGAATTGGAATTGAATTTGGAGTTGGATTATGATTAGTTTGCAATAACTGCAGGTGATTTCATCCCTGACTGCTTCTTTGAGGTTTGATGGAGCACTAAATGTTGATGTGACTGAGTTTCAAACAAACTTGGTTCCTTACCCGAGGATCCATTTCATGCTTTCCTCTTATGCCCCTGTTATCTCTGCTGAGAAAGCATACCATGAGCAACTTTCCGTTGCTGAGATTACCAACAGCGCCTTTGAACCATCTTCCATGATGGCGAAATGCGACCCTCGTCATGGGAAGTACATGGCGTGTTGTTTGATGTACCGGGGTGATGTTGTGCCGAAGGATGTGAATGCTGCTGTGGCGACCATCAAGACGAAGAGAACCATCCAGTTTGTGGATTGGTGTCCCACTGGGTTCAAGTGTGGTATCAATTACCAGCCTCCAACGGTTGTTCCCGGTGGAGACCTTGCGAAGGTGCAGAGGGCTGTGTGCATGATTTCTAACTCAACGAGTGTGGCTGAAGTGTTCTCCAGGATTGATCATAAGTTTGATCTGATGTATGCTAAGAGGGCGTTCGTGCACTGGTATGTGGGTGAAGGTATGGAAGAGGGTGAGTTCTCAGAGGCTCGTGAGGACCTTGCTGCACTTGAGAAAGACTACGAGGAGGTTGGTGCCGAATCTGGCGATGCAGAAGATGGTGACGGAGACGAGGATTATTAGAATGTGGAATATCTGTCTGTTTGATGTGAAGTTTGACGTTTTCGTTGGGATCTAATTCTATGTTAATTTGAATTTAATGTTTGTTTGTTACCCCATGTGCTGAGTATAGCACATTTCTATATACTTTGTTTATGTGTCCAACTGCTTTTATGCTTTTACAAATTCAAATTATTAGTTGCAAATGTCTGACAAGTTAAGGAAAAAAAAAAGTAGAGTAAAAGTTCTTTTGTTATTTATGAGGAAATTTACAATACCATTTACTATGTTTTTATATTAACAAACTTTTTTTGATAATAACTGAATTTTTAAAAAAAAATCTAATTTTAAACTTAGAATAGAGTAATGAAAATTCAAATTAGTTTTTTTTAGTTTATGGTTTAGAGAGTTTAGAATTAATAATAACTATAATAAAAAAAATTAGTGTGGACAATTACTCCCAAACTTTTTTTAGGAAGAGAGATGAGCAAGATGATGAGTAACACCATAAATAGAATAAGGACACTGTACACATTAAAAACACATTCTTAAAGTACAAATAAAATAGTATTTTAAATTAAAATTATTTTATTTGCATGTTAAGAAGAGTGTGTTTTTACTGTGTAATGTGTCCAGGTCTTAATTTGCAAGCCTATGAAAACTCGTTTCCTCGGACACCTTGTGAGGGGGCAAGAGAGAAAGTTGGTGAAAAATTAAATAAAATGAGATATATAAAATAGCAGAAAGTTATACAGAGTACATTCATCTTTCTTTTTGTTTTTTCTTTGTTCATGGGGGCAGAAAAATAATAATATCAGTTATAATAACTTCTAATGAAAGTTCTGAGTGAAAAAAATATGACGTTGGATGAAGCACTTATTGTTAGGGCCGAAAGTTATACTGGATAAGCAATAATACATTTTTGAAGTTTTAGTCATATTTTGGCTTGGAGTCGGTGGTATAACCTTAAAATTTACTCAATCATTGATAAAATGGAGGAGGAAAGTTCAAACACCATGGATGCAAAAATAACTAAACATTACTATCGCAAGAGAAAGAGTATAAATCTCAGAAGGCCAAGTTTAAAAAGCGACCTTTTGTTCTTTTCAACTTTCAGACTTGAAAGTTTTGCTTAAACTTCAGCAACCAACTTATGTATAAATTAACAGCGTCCAAGCTTTTGGACAAGACGATTCTCTATCTCAATTCTCTTTTTCATGATGGATGCATACTTGGAAACCAGCTCCTCATCTCCAGCATTCACTGCAAGCTTGCAGCTCAGAGAAGTTTTCTCCGCTTTGTCCATGTACATTTCTGATATGGGTATAAAACTGCCCTTCTTTTTGCAGAGCAAGCCATGAGCAGCTCTCAGTGCAGCTCCAAGTGAAGCTGAATCTGTGACCAAGTTGAAGATTTTTTTTATGTAATTAGTTTAGTTTGTCACTTTGAAACAAGGATAACAACAAATCCCCATTTTATGAATATTATGAAGTATTTGCAACAGAAATAACAGTATACATATGTTTAGAAAAAGGAGAACACCAACTATCCTCTTTCAATGAAATGTGCAAACTTAAAAATAAAAAACTCGATCAAATCTTGTTAAAAGAAATGCACAAACTTGTTGAAAGGAACCTATAAAAGGGACTTAGCAGAGAATTCAGAGATATCTAAACGTTACACGATAACATGTATATAAGTGGGCCAGTCACCAAACCTTCACATCATTAAGAGTGTATAAAGTTGGCAATTTTTGCTTACCAGGTCTTTCAACTGTATAGACATCACAGCCAAAAATTGAAGCTATTGAGCTAAGGATGCACTTATTTGCTGATGCTCCACCAGTGGCTATAATTCTCTTTGGAGGAGAAGGCATTCCAAATCTTTCAGCATGAGCCCTCATTGAGAGAAATTGACCCTCAACTATTGCTCGTACCTGTAATTTAACTTCTTGCTCAATGGAAATATTCTTTTAGGATTTTAACTACCCAAAGAAACTGTCATAGTTTTCCTAACCTCAGATGGAGGATCAAACTCCTCCTCCACTTCCCGTTCCTTGAGTTCATGCAGTGAATCTGAGAAATTTTCTATAACATAGCGGTGGAAACCAACTAAGACAATAAAAATTAGTCAGTAACTTCTTGAGGCAAAGTCAACTTATTATCAGTGCAAGTACTTTATTAGTGCAACAATTAAACAGCCACCTGGAAGAGGAGGTATAATTTCATGCTCCTTGTAGTAGAAACCTAACTTTCCACCTATCAATGAAAAAACATTGTGAGAAAGGAGAGTGGATAACATAGGAAGAGTTTGTGATATCTACCATTTAGGGGTTGTGTTTGCTCCAGAAATTTATTGAAAACATCCCAAGATTTATCTGCACAACGGTTGCGAACATCTGACATTTTGAAATAGAATCAAGAATTAGAAACTGTAAGAAACATTTGTATGGGTTTATAAGCAAACAATTTATGTTTCAAACAAAGAATCACTACAACAGTACCTTCTCGGGTAAGGGACCCATTTTTGTATACCAACATTACCATGTAACCTTTTGCATCAACTGGATTAGGGAAGACATGTCCCTCCAATCCTGGATTAGGATTTTCTGTGATCATAAATACCTGAGGTAAGCCAGAATGAAATTGTCACTAAAAGCAAAGGTGTTAATGGACATTCTTTAAAGATATAGCTTCAATACTAGAATGGAGAGCATAAAATGAGATTTAGTTATAAAACAGTTTCTATTCTTCTACTGGCAAAGCTAAAGGTAACCCTATAACCTACAGTATCACTAGTGCCGAGGCTGATGGCGAGATCTCCAGGAGTATTTAGTGTCAAACCTGCAGAAAAAATATGGTTAATTTTTTAGATAACCAGGGAAAATATAGACAATATGAAAACTTTTTGAACAAAGATGACACTTAGTAAGGTCGCTTTTTGTCTTTTTGTTTCCCTAGGAAAAGAATGGGATATTAGGAATCCAAGAGTAAGTTTGAGTCCAATATTGAATAGAAATGAAAGAGTTGAGTAACATATAAGGAAGATGACCAAAGATCCACTGTTTTAAGATTTTGGGATTTTGGGTTGAAGGTAGTGTTGTAGTTTTTATATGGATTGACTCATGACTTATTGGTGTCGAATCTTTGCAGTGAATCCCTTGCTAGACCATCAGGGAAGGGTTCATCATTTAAACATGGAATCCCACTATAAGAAATATACAGAAGCATAAATAGATGACAGAATATGTTAATGAAGAAATTAGGGACCTGCCAAACTATTGGGATTGTCTCCTGACCATTGAACAACCAAGCAATCTTTGTTAAAGTGATATCTAATACAAAAAATAATAAACATTAGTCATCAATTATTTTGACATATCTCGTGCAACAAGTAAGTGGGTAAAGAAAACCACAATTCCATCACAGAATATTTTGGCCAGCAAAGGGTTGAGGATAACATTTGTTGATACTTATTTCATATATATAGCATTCAAATAGCATCATATAAATTGTTGAAATGCAGATTATAAAGAAATATATTTTATAACTAAGCTACACCATGTAGGAGGTAATTAGAGTAGTAGTCAAGAATTGGTCAGGATTATGTGAGCAGTGAATTTCAAATTAACAAAGTCTCCATAATTATTTCAAATTTTAACATAGGCAAATTTTCCTTATACAAATAAACATACATTCCAGCATGTAATATTTGGCTCTGTGGGTTCTATGTTGGAGTATCACCTGAGTGTTGATTTGTATGAATCTAGTTGGTGAACAGTAAAATACAGATGAAACAACTACCTTAATTTTTCATGTTTTTCAAATGTGAATATGTTATGAAGAAATATTCAACAAACCTCTGCACAAAATATGAAGCAATATTTCCAGCCACAGCATAAGCAGGGGCTAAAGCTCCAAGTTTTGACTCCAAACCAGGGGCAGTGGCCTGCAACCATCATTAGAATCCCCATACATAGGTTAAGCAGAAACTTCAAAATATCAATCAGTCACTAAACCCCCCATACTTGGAGGCACATCAAAATCAAATTCAACAATCAATACTTAAGCTTAAAGTTAATAATGGCAATACAAACCTCGAGTGCTACTTTAGACCATGTTCTTTCTTTTAAGTCCATCAAATTCATGCCTGCACCATCAGAATGATCAATGGCAGCATAAACACCAACAAAAAGAGACGCCATAAATGAGCTAACAATCGAGATCCTTTCAGTGCTGTCATAAACTTCTGGCTGAGTATCAAACATTTTCTTGATCTGGGGCCCAGTAAACCTCTCATATGCACGCGATCCCGTTATGCGGGCAAACTGCAAGGCCCCTCCACAAGCCTTCTCTATAGCCCTACACTCAGCAGTGGTGCTACAATCCATCCAAACTGGGGATTCATTGATGGAAAAAGCATGTTCAAGCTGATCCAACAATGTCCTCTTAGGATCCAAGGATGACAGAATCTGAGAACTACCATTCTTCCAATACACGCTACCATGCTGTTGGCCACTGCCAGAAACAGCAGCAACCTTGGCCAAATCAAAACCTGATTTTGAAAGCTTCTGAAGCATTAGGTCAAGAGCTTCCACCCACATCAAGGTGGGTGAAACAATTCGGCCACTGCCAGAGGGGTCTCTGTAAACCCCATCTTTGGTTTTGTAATGGGGCAAGTCGGAATCAAAATGAACAAGCTCTGAGGCTACGATGTGGAGGTTGGAGTCCAACACTGTGGCCTTTAACGACCTTCAAAACAATCAAAATTGAAAATTTAATTTCTTTCTCATGAAATTGAAAGTGAAAATAATGATGGAATTGAACTTACTGGGTGGAACTATCGAATCCCAGAAAGTACGAGTCCTGAGGAAGAGTTAATTCTGCCATTGGAGCTATTCACAAATCTCAGTATAGTGATGAATTTGTAAATAAATATGCATTGTGATTATTATTTATAGAGAGTTTTGGATTGGAATTGGATGAGAACAAAAATTTGGATGAACATGAAACAGGTAACATCCCATAAATTGAAACTGTAAAATCTTTCTAACCGTTTTATCTGTTTTACGGGATTCACTTGAATTGTTGTTGTTCGTAATATTCTTTTAATAAATGTTGTATTCGTAATTAAATTTTTAATAAGTTTAATAATAAAAAGAAATATATTGTTAACACTTTTGGTATTTAATAATTAATGCATAATAAACTATTGTTTTTTCTGATCGTTCTTTATAAATAGGTATAATCTACCTATTATTTATTAATATATGAATTTTGGTCAAGTTTTATGTATTTTTTATTGATGATAAATAATTATTATTATTTGAGAGGTCAGTTTAACTGAGATCTTTAGTTGCATAGTGATGTCTAATTTGAAAATTTTTATTTTAAAAAAATTAATATACACTAAATTGACATTTTTAAACATTAATGATTTTCATTAAGAATTAAATTGGTATGGTTTTACCTTTTCATAGATTAAATATGGAAAAGAACATGTTTATATGAAGGATTATTTGGTAACTTTTCTTCCTTCAATGAATAAATTGGGTTAAGCCATTTTTGTCAGAATAAAAAAGTATTTTTAATCTTTTCATAATTTCAAAAGACGATATTTTACTTATTTACCATTGTTTTTAATCTTCCACTTTTTAAGAAATGAAATATAAATGGATAGATTTCTCAACACTATAAACAAACAGCAAACATAATAATTGATATCCCTGATACATAGTGATTCTGTCTGCAGATAAGGACCTTCATTATAATTTTTATTGAATAGATAAAGAAAATTATTTTTAATAATAAAAATTAATTAATTATTATATTAATTAAATTATATATTAATTTATATACTTAAAAATTTTATTGATAAATAAAGTAATTTTTATTATTAATAAATATTATAAATTAGTTTCTTGATAGTTAAAATTGTAATCAATAAATTTTAAAGATTAATTTAACTACTGATTAAAAACCAAATTCTAAATTTTATTAATAATAAAAATTACTTTAAATACCAATAATTTCTGTAATCTTTAAAATATATCTAATTTAATTGATATAATAATTAATTAATTTTGTTATTAAAATTAATTTTTATTTAATAATTTTTTTATAATAATAAAAACAAAACAAAAATATCATGTTATAGGAGTTGTTGGATTTGGGGGAAAAACATGTTATTAGATCTTTACCAGTATAATTTTGAGAGTCTAGCCCTTTACAGTTAAGTTTTTATAAAAACTAAAATATTTCTACTATTTTTATTCCACTTTATCTTTTCATAAGATTTATGAAAGTACAAAAATACATATATGTTATCAGATTGTGATAAACTAAATTTACCGAAATATGAATATAGATAATAAATTTTTTGTACATGTGTAAATGAGAAAATACTAATTATTATATTTGTTGGTTCCTAATATTTGTCCTTAATAAACCTAAAATTAAAAAAAAAAAGTAGACTCAGTGAAAACATATTTACTGAAATAGGTCTATTTATTATTATGCTTCATTGAAATCGGTCTAGGGTTTGTGATTTCCCCTGCTAGAAAATGGTTATATGTGAGTGGATTTTGTGCAGGATTTTTTTAAAATGCATTTAAAAAGTTATATTTGAGAAAACTAAATTAAAATAGAAAATAAAATATTTTTAAAATAAAAATGTAATATTATATTAAAATATTTATTTCTAATATAAGGTTATGCATTGTGCAATGAGAAATGCATCATTGACCTTTCAAACTATACAATCTATAATTAATTACATTTTTTATTTGAATTTTTTTTAATTAAAATTTTTGAAAATCTAAAAGTGACTATTTAGTTCAGAAACATAAGTAACAAGAGACAAAATAGTATTTTAAAAAAATGTGTGGTGTAGGAGGAAAATATGAAGTTGCAAAATGTAATAATCCAATTATGGATATGCTCACAAGAGTAGTGACACAAACTAATCCATTTCAATGTCTAGCTATTTAAAAATTTGAAGTTACTATATTATGATTTCTTCCTGCAACTCCATATCTTCTTTTCGTACCTCCATACTTTTTAAGAAAAATCTAATTTATCTATCCTTTCAAAAAAATTTGGAATGATTTTTTTTGAACAGTTTGAAACACAAAATTGCATTCTAAAATTACAGAGTTCAAAATATCTACTGATTATACAATTAAAAAATGAAAAAAAATTCAACACTTTTTTCTTAAATCTAACACTTTTATTTTTTAAGGATAGTTTTTGATCCTGTCGGTTGACCTAGCGCAAGAACGATGCTGTTGGGAAAAACGGGTAATTTTCCCACTAAAACAAAACCCTAACAGAGCTACCCGACAAATAATATTGAATAAATAAAGCGGAATAATAAAAGAGATAAAGAAGAAAAAACACACCCGAAAATTGTTAACGGAGTTCGGCCAATTTAGCCTAATCTCCGAGCACAGCAAAAACAACTCTCTTTTATTATTATGAGAGAAGATATTACAAATTGGGATATATAACAGTGAAGGAGGAGAGTTTAATTTATAACCCTCAAACCTCCTTCCCAAACAATGAACCCACCGATGTGGGACTTGGGAT
>Ga0123342_1010164_pt1 | contig 10891 bp, 8 predicted proteins | sample Turbeawhitnodule_FD_89960 | JGI IMG/M metagenome (GOLD analysis project Ga0123342, IMG submission 89960) | Root nodule microbial communities of legume samples collected from Mexico - Turtle bean Mexico white nodule | ecosystem: Host-associated > Plants > Roots > Nodule | place: Mexico: Nepantla... | reverse complement strand
CGCCACTTGAGGAACCAAGGCACTCAAGATGAGACTAGGAAGAGGAGAAGGCAAGTTCTCACTTCACTCAATCACCAATTTGGGAGAGTTTCATTACTTCAAAAATCAATTCTATTATTTGAAGGACCTAAGCCCTCCTTTTATAGGGAAAGGACCTGTCATGAAGCTTACAAAGCTTACACAACAAGCTAACCAAAAGTCTCTTTCATGCTACCCATTACTAACGCCTATAGTGAGACATGAAGGTCACCTTCTAGAAAATTCTAAACTAATGCCTAAAGATGCTTTACAAAAGAGGTATCTAAGGTTTCCCTCTAAGCACCTACCTAAACGGTTGAGGAATTCCTTCAGGGACTCTCCCTGGTACTGTCTTACGTCAAAGAGATCATAAGAAATGGGTGGGGGAGCCCGATTCGCGATGTACTGCTCTCTGAACAGCTTAGAAAGTTGCACGAACGACGTTATGTGGCCATCAGGGAGGCTGATGAACCAATCCATCGCCGTGCCCACCAGCGTGCTCATGAACAGTTTGCACCGCACCGCGTCAGACCACCCCCCAACCAGCATCATCTGCGGATGGAAGGCCGTGAGATGAGCCTTTCGGTCCTCTACACCTGTGAAGGTGGCTTTAGGACCCACGAACGTGGCTGGTATTACGACGTCCATGATCGTCTACGAGAATGGCATTGGAAATTCCCTGGGTGGCATCGTTGATTCTTAATCTTCTACCTCACGTTCCCCCCTTGATTCCGCAACCCCCTACGCAATTCTTCATTGGTTCTTTGCAATTCTTCATTTCTTGCCAACGACGCAGCCAAATCAATCTGGATGCGTTCTTGATCTGCTTTTGATCTAGCCACCGTTTCTTGGAGAGCTTGCATCGTTTCCATGATCTGTTGCAGGGTGAGGCTTTCGCCTCCATTCGGTGCAACAGATCCTTGCCTCGTATATCTGATCTTTCTTTATCTTTCTTGTTCTTGCGGATGGGACAACGTTTTAGATCGTGCCCCACGGTGGGTGCCAAATGTTCCTGCCTGTTGACTCAATTGTCTTCGCGCGCCTATGACGATCACATGCCCAAGTATCCCTAGAGGCCGTTTGCACTCCGACGCTCAAGTCAGTATAGGGCTAGGAAACACCAAAGGTAAGCCGTAGAAAGCTCTCTGTGTATCTATGTGTGTTAGCGTAAAAGCTCTGTATGAATCGCGTATCAAGAATAGCGTAAAAGCTTTGTACAAATCGCGTATAGCGTACCTTATTACGTTTGATACTACCCTTTATATACTCTAGAGTTTCCACTAATTCCGCTAACCATAATTAGGTTTACTGAGGGCATGCCTTAGCGTCGCTATCACCCACTCTTAGGGCAATCTAGCATGTAAGGCTCCCTTCCTGGAGTGCAACCTCTGACGGGATGACCACCTGGGTACCAACTTGTGCACCTAATCTCTGGGGCCATCCGTCCTAGGAGTGCCCTAGTTGTTCACGTGCCATGCATGCGACTCACCCCTAGAACGTGACCCTCACGGTTCGTATCTCTTCCAGTGGCTCTTTACTTGTGTTATGCCTGAACACGTCATCCACACCACATGCATGGGCCCCTCGTGATCTAGGCTTCTCCCTAACTGACAACTGGTGTGTGGTCTGGGATCCACCTCTCGTGGCCCAGCTCTGCTGTTCGAGTCACCGATGTCCGATCTCTCTACACTGCCGAGGACACATCAGCACATCCTGGTGATCGATGTCTGACCACTCTTCGGTACCTTGGTGCACGTGCCTTGCGAGACACTAACCCATGCCGCTCGTGGGACCCACCTTACGTGGCCCCATCATTACTAGTGGTCAAATGACGCCCGAGAACTGGTTGATACAAATATTATTAATATTATAAATAGTGTTAATATTATTAATAATATAAATAATATTAATTTTATTAATAGTATTTATATAATTATTCATATTATAATAATATTTTTAATATTATGTATAAAATTATTATGATAATAGTTGGTAGGTAATAGAGATCCGTGAGTAATAGTTCGTAGGTAATAGAGATTCCCGGGTAATAGTTGGTAAGTAATAGTGATCCGTGTGTAATAGTTGGTAGGTAATGCTGAATTTACCTACGGATTCAGATCCGTGGGTAAAAATTTGTAGATAATACTGATTTTTTTTGTAGTGCAAAACCATTTGTCCTCAGTCTCCAAGGCGAGGCTCTTACTAGATACCAACTCAAACAATTGGCATACCTCAGACTCTTCCCAAACAAAAAGCCCCATTCTCCAAGTTAAGTTCCACTACCAAACATTATTGACCGAAACTCCGTAGACGCTTAACTTAGCCTCCTTATTGTAAAACAGAGAAAACGACCTCGGGAATCTATTTAGACTCCAGATCCTACGAGTCGTCTTCCTGGAACATAATATCTCTCCATTTTCAACCTCCCAATTATAATAGTCTTCAAACTTCCCTCCCCTTTTCTCTGACTTCCAAATCTTTTTCAAATCTCTCCACCACAGCGAGGCTTTGTTGTTCCTGACTCTCTGATCTTTCATAGTTCTCCAACCCCCATACTTATACTCAATAACCTCCCTCCACAACACACTCTCTTTCGAATTCAGACACCAAATCCATTTTCTCAACAAAGCCATATTGAACTGCCTATCATCTATATGCAATCTTCCTCCTTTTATACACTCATCCCCACAAAAAATTCCTATGCAGACTCACTATCTTCTTTAGCACAATAAATGACAATCTGAACAAAGAGAGATAAAACAGTGGGATAAACGACAAGACAAATTTAATGAGAGAGATCCTCCCAGCCATCGAGATGAATCTACTCTTCCACTTGCCTAATCTGCTCCTTTTCTACTAACCACTTTGTTCCAAAACACTCCCTTCTTATGACACCCCTATAGACATTCCCAAGTATTTGAAAGAAGTTTTTATCACATCACAATTTAAAATAGCCGCGAAACGTAGAATCTCACCTTAAGATTCTAATTCGTTGCAAGAAGTTGCTACTTCCATATAAGAAAATTTCTTTGCTACTTCCATATGAGAAAATTTCTTCATCCAGCTTGAGATTAATTAGTGGTGTGTTAAAGTGATACGGAACAAACCTAAAGGTTGGCAAGAAGATATTAAGAGTGGAATACAACGATGTCATGAAAAAAAATGATACCAAATTAGAAAAGAAATAGAGAGTGAGAGAGAGAAAAAAACTATACTATAATAACAGAAAAATATAAATACAAGTTATATATCATATAAGCATGACATACATGTACCCATGAACTCGACCCATACATATGGCTAATATTATCTGTTATCTAGAAATGCAAAAATACTGCAGTGAATTTTGGCACTGGCAAGCATTAACAAAGCACAAATGCCTTTAACCACTGTGAGGATCAGACACCATTGATGAGCTTATGACACCTATGTGTTTCTCTGTCTTCATTTCGAATATGAGTGTGCACATAATTACAAAAAGTTCACGAGAGCACTTGTAAGTGCATTTTCAAAAAATAAGAGAAAAAGCAAAGAAAGCCCTTTTGATTGTTCAAAAAAATAGCATCCACAAACTATAATAATGCAATATAATGGATGCAGAGCGACAGTACAAGTAGCACACGCACACTTTGCAAACGAAAAGCATAAAAACAAAACTCCCTCTAAAACTCGACCAAAACAAACTTGTGGCTGAGATCCAATCTCCCTTCTCCTTCACAGCACTTCCAAAAAGGGAACATCACATAAAACCATTCCACACACCATTATATGTAGCTCAATTCTTTCACCTCACTCCTTCAGATTCAACTCAAAGCAGAATTTCCATTACCCATTTTTTTTTTTTTTACACTTTGCCTCGCCTTTCTGAATTACATTTTTATTCTATGCACGTGAGTTAGTGTTATACATACATGTAGCTAGCTAGCACTGATTCAGAAAAAGGGTACGCTGATATATAGTTTCTGCTAACACATATCACTGGAGTTTCCAATTTGGTGTAACATAGAGTGTTCATTTGGATTTGATGCTTGCCGTGGCACCTTTGAGGAGCATCAAAGATGAAAAGAACCAAGGAGAGATGGAGGGTTTCTCGATGGCCACAGCAACAACACCAGATGATGTTGACTTTGTTGATCTTTCTGAAGGGAACTTGTTGGAGAGCATCAACTTCGACGACCTCTTCGTCGGCATCGACGTTGATGGAGATGTCTTGCCGGACTTGGAGATGTTTGGTGAGTTTTCCGTCAGCGCCGGTGAAGAGTCATCGGAGATGAACTCATCAGCAGATAACAGCAAGGAGGAAAATGATAAAAATTGTGTTATCACTGCTTCAAAGACGGAAGAGGAAGATAAAAGTTCTTGTGCTGCTTCGCCTCAAGACTCGGGGTCAAACCCAGGAGAGGAGATAGTGAGCAATAAGAATGGTGAATCCGTGGTGGTGAATCCGGCTCCAAAGGAAGGTGGAAAAGGAAAAAAATCTTCATCGGCTCAACTGAAGAATAATAGTAATAGTAATAATCCTCAAGGGAAGAGAAAACTGAAGGTAGCTAGATTGTTTGTACTTATAACTTATCTTGTAATAAGTTGCTTTTATTTTTCTTTCTCTTCTACTTAGGGAATTGGTTTCGGTGAATGTCATGAGACACGAGTCATGTGCAACTGAGCTAACACTTAAGGTTCTGTCACTGTCTCACTTATGAGTCTTGACAAGGTCCCTTAGTGTAAAAATTCACGGGTACCCTGGGGTGTAAAGAGAGAGAACATTCAAAGTACCAGTGTTAGCATTAGAAAAGAAAGAAACTTAGATTTAATTCTACAAGAGCTTTTAGTAATTTTCTTATATCAGAATTGGGGGGTTTGTTTGGATAGTGTGTTGACCTTATATGCATTTCTTTACAACAACAAAAATCCAATTCAAATTAAAAATATGAAGAGAAAACAGCATCTAAGTTTTTTTGATGAATTACAAATTGATAGTGAGAATTTTTTAGAGGTTTTAATGTTGAAGTAGTCATATGGGGCAGTATGGACATGTGTGTATTTATGTTTTGTTTTTTCCTGGTTATGTGTAGGTGGATTGGACCCCAGAATTGCACAGGAGATTTGTGCAAGCTGTGGAACAGCTAGGAGTGGACAAGGCAGTGCCTTCAAGGATTTTGGAGATTATGGGAATTGATAGTCTCACTCGTCATAACATTGCTAGCCACCTTCAAGTACATCCTCCAACATATTCTTCCCTTGTGTACTCATTATTTTTAATATTTCTGTAAATCAATTTCAAGGTGCAGCTAGTTAAGCTTAGGGTTGATTCTAAACTTGTGTGGTCAAGTTCATTCACTCACGTGACTAGATACTACACCTTTTTATGGAAGCAAAGTGGAATTCAAATTTTGAACTTTCTACTATATAAGCATGTGGTATACACCTCCACACACGAATGGTAAACAAAGATCGGGAGAATTCACAGAATAAGATTGGAAACAGTAACCTTTCCCTCATGTCCAAGTTTGCTTCTCCAATTCTTGATAATTTTGTAACAACAACAGAAAGGAACTCTTCTCTGGTTCTTTCCTTTCTCTTTCTATACAATAGATATTCTTGAAGGAATACAAAGAAATACACCCTTTCGTTAAAAGCTTAAAATCTCTTACCAAAAGTTGTGCTTTAATCAAGATTATATTAGCTTATATATATGACATGACACATTGGTTTGTTTACATGTAGTGGTCAGAGTTTGGTTGGACTTTTTTGTTTGTCTTATGGTTCCACACATTGGATGCTTGGATTTGAATCAATGATAATAATTGAAAAGCAGGATTTGAGAGGATGATTTCTGAAACATGTGGGTTTTCTGTATTTGAGTGCAGAAATATAGATCTCATAGGAAACACTTGCTGGCTCGTGAGGCTGAAGCAGCAAGTTGGAGTCAAAGAAGGCACATATACGGTGTTGGTGGAAGTGGAGGGAAGAGAGAGGGGAGTCCATGGCTAGCACCCACCATGGGATTCCCTCCTCCAATGACCACAATGCACCATTTTAGACCTCTGCACGTATGGGGACACCCCTCCACGGACCACTCCTTCATGCACATGTGGCCTAAACATCTTCCACCTTCACAACAACTCTCATGGCCATCACCTGCACCACCCCAAGACCCTTCTTTTTGGCACCAACGGGTTAACTCTCTCAACTTTCTCTTACCAATCAAACCCTTCTTCATTCTTATTTCTCTTTTTTCTCAACAACTGATAATTGATAATTGTTCAAAATTTGAACTACCTTTCAATAATTATGCAGGCACATGTGCGAACAGTATAAAGTACTTTTACTTTATCAATTAATCATATTTCACTCGTACTATATATTATATATTATAAAACTTTATAAACCTATGTGCACAGTGGTTTATAATTTGATATTGTTTTATATTGTTAATGAATGCCATATTTTTATATTCAGAAATTACTTGTCCTTTCTATCTCCATTTAACTAAAATATTTCGTCACTGTCCAGGTTTTATTTTCCTTATTCAAATAGAATAGTTTAAAAAATTATATTATTCAAATCATAGTTTTTAAATTAGTATTTTTAATGTATAGTTGTCAAAATAACATTTTATCTTACGAAATATTATATATTTTATTATTTTAGAAAGTTTTATTAAAAATACTTTTAGTATTTAACTAGAGAGAGACAGAAAAAAAAATACTGATAAGAAAAACTAGTTTGAGTGGTTTATACCAGTCAATAAGCCTCTAGTTGAATACATAAAAGAAATAAAATGACTGATTATAAAAATCATAGTATCTTCTATATTTCCGTCATACATATACATGTTATAGTGTAACTTTTCTTTTTCGCAAAAAACTAAAATTAAATCTATTTATAGTTCACCTTTCTTTATTGGAAAAAAATTCTTTAACATTCAAAAACAAAACACATACACCGACAAACTATTATAATAATCTAACAATATAATAATATTTTAAATTAACTGTATGCTTTGTGTGTTAAAATATTACCACCTTTTTTATTTGTTTAAAATCTGATATATGCCTTGAAACAGGCTCCAAGTGCACTAATACCAGGAACAGCTTGTTTCCCACAACCTCTGACACCAACGGTAACTACTCATTACAGCCTTACTATTTTGGAGCCATGCACATTGTCTTCACCTTTATATTCTTGGATCATTTTACAAGCATTACTAGTGTAAAGTTATTGTCATATTTACTTGCAACCACAAACACAAAACTATATATATAGTAGTATAAAATCATTGTCGCATTTTTTGTCAACCAAAACCACATACTATATTGCAGTATAATTTTGGCTCACTCACCATAGAGAAAATACAAATATATCATGCAGGGTTTTGGAACTCACCTTGTCCCTGGCATCCCACCTCATGCCATGTACAAAGCAGATCAAACCATTGGCATCCAGGGTCCCCGTCCCCTACTAGATTTTCATCCGGTAAATTTCTCTCTTTTTTTTTTTTTCTCTTTTTAGTTTAATGGTTATGTATAAACAGTATAAAACATTTTTCACTGTTAATCAGATATCATAAACCTAGGGATATATAACCTAATTCTTTTGTTTTCTTTCCTCACATAAACATATGTTTGCATGTGGAAAAGTTCATTGAATTGTGTACTAGGTTTTTCTGGTTAAATTTCATTTCATTTTAATAGTGTCTCTTACATGTACAAGGTACGAGTAACATTAGCCTAACACTCTTGTATTGTAGGTGTAATAACCTTTTATGATGAATTATTGTAGAGTGAGCACATACCTCACTAACCTATCACCAGTGAAGGTTTCTTTGCTTTTGCCTTTCATTGTGCTTCATCACTTCTTTTCCACAAACATACGCACAAAATTTGTCCCTCTATCTAAAATTTGTCTGTTCCCTTGGCATGTTTCAATTTCAATAGTAAATGTGTTGAACTTGGAGGCTAGTACAAAGTGGTAGCATATAGACATACATGCATATTCTATACATAATTTTGTATATTTTCACGCTTCAATCATTGCATTTCTCTTTATTCTTCTCTTCTTTTTATTATATTATTTTCTTCCATTACATTGTGATAAATAACCACACACACACATTGTGATAAATATATATATATATATATATATATATATATATATATATATATTTGCTGTACATAAGAAAAGAAAACTACATATGACTAATTAATTTCTTTTGTATATTTTTTTTATTGATTTACAGTCAAAAGAATGCATAGATGCAGCTATTGGAGATGTTTTATCAAAGCCATGGCTGCCCTTACCTCTTGGACTGAAGGCTCCAGCAATTGATAGTGTGATGAGTGAATTACAGAGACAAGGGATTCCAAACATTCCACCAACTAGTGCTTGAAATTAAGCAACCATTGAGGGAAAGTTCTTCCTTTGGTGTCCTCTGAAGGCCACTTAACCCTAATTTGACGACTTCTCATCCATTAGATGTTGCATTTTCCTATATGTTACATCTAAGCTACTGTGTGAGTTCATTCAAATGCTTCTTGTTTTGCTTTCAACAGCAAAAAGAAAAGAAGAAACTTCAAAAACTTTTCGAATTTTCTGGAGCTATAATGCATGAGTCAGTGGTTTCATCATGGCGTGGTGAGTATAGCCATTTTGTATATGTACGGTTGTAAAGGCAGCTATTTTTGTAATAGCTTCATGAGCAGAGAAAATCTCAATAAAGTAATCAAAAGTTTCTTTTTTCAGGTAAACCTCTAATTAGTTAAGTGATCACTCTAGGATTTCACCTCATTTCTTTTACACTATCATTCACACCCTACTTTTGAGAATTCTTTTAATCAGCAACCCTACATTTGAGAATAAAACTGAAGAGAAAAATAATAATTAAGTTTTCCTTCCCTTTTATCATAAAATATGAGATTTTTTTAATCACTAATAATAAATAGATAAATATGGATCACTTAAGGTGAACCAACCTTAAACAACTCCAAATACAACAAGCCAACATAATACTAATTGTTCTTGCTGGTTGATCTTGACAACAAGCTCTAGCCCAGGTCTGCCTCTTCTGGAATCTATTCTACGTCTTGTTGTACTGGAATGTGCCTCCTTTGAAACAGAGGGGGTCCTACCTGTTGATTGCACTTACACGATCAAGTCAGTAAAGGGCTTGCTAAAAATCAAGAAGTTTTCAGGTTTAGTCCTAGAAACAACATACCTTTACCTGGGGTCTCTAGCCTATTTTATAGCTTATCTTTTGTAACAGCTTTCTCTCACGGGAATATAATCTCAACTGAAAGCATAGTCAACATGAAAACATTTTGTTTAGGGGTGCCCTCTTTAGGTGCAACAACAGAAAGGAATCTTATATCTAAGGAGTGCATAAAATAATAACAGAATAATCACTTGCCAGTAGGGCACACTAGTGCAAAATGAAGAAAAGACTGTTATTTATTTAGTGCGATTTTGCGCTTACACACGCATTCGTAAAAAACGCGGTGGCATTTTTTGAAATTATGTTGATTTACAAATGCGGCTTTACCTAATAGCCGCAATTGTAAATCTTTTTTACCCTAACATTTGGAGCGCACCACATTTTTTCATACTTTCTTTCTCCTCTCCGCGTTTCCTTTCACTGTTCTTGTTCCGTTCCAACTCGCGTTTGCGCCATTTCTGCTCCATGTAAGTTCTTCGTCCTCATCGTTTTGTGTTGCGCCGAATGTATTTTTCGTTTTTCTTTGGTTTGGTAGTTACTGTTACATTGCCTTCGTGTTTGATGGGTTTTTCTCTTTGCTCCATCACAGCTTCATTGTCCACCACTGCCTTCGCTGCCGCCGCCCCCGCTTCCGCTCCTTGTGCACTCTTCACCAACGAAGCCTTCTCACACAAGGTTGGTGGGTTTTTTAAATTTTTTGATTTTTTTGAATGTTATGAATTTGTTTTTTTTTATGTATTAATTATAATTTTTATTTTTTAAAATTTATATTATTCAGTAATTATTATAATTTGTACTTATGTTATGTTAGTTGTTAGTGTACCGACCAGGTCATCGGGTATGATGACGTGTCTAGCACGTGACTATGTGGGGCGTGCTCAGCAGAACACGTGGACAAGAGGAAGATGAATAGTTCAGAAGTGAGCATAGTCGCCGATTCGTGGAACTGGCGTTCTATAGCGAACATGATCGGTTGTCGCTGGATTTTTGTGTGATCGACGTAGTACGTAATGGAAGATCGGCTGGCCGGACATCGCCACAAGGAGCACGTCGCCGGATCTCCCAGTAAGCTTAGTTGAAGCTGCTGGAGGCTCAGAGGAGTAAGTTCAAGCGTATAAGCTCAGTAAGATGATTGTTGCGCCAGCATAGGGCGAGAAGGTCGTGTGGGTTGAAGGGAACAACTTTCCCATCAACGACAGGATTCCTAGAGTGGACATTCGTTGGTGGCAAGGTTTCCTCAGCTAGAACATGCATGGCGTAGCAATAAGGAAGGTGCCACTTGCGACAAACGATATCACAGAGATGGTGCACTTTGCTGCGTCTGATACTCGCCTTGTCAAGTGGTGTTCCAGAGCATATTACGTGCTAGATTACTCCTTGAGTAGGAGACTTAGCCGCACGACTGGTTATTACACAGAAATAACGCTCAAGTTAACCCAACCCAGATGACGACACATGTAGGGTTGGCTGCAATATGGAAATGACACTCGAGTTATCCTAGCTCAGATGATGACACGTGTAGGGCTGGGTGCTACCTGCTATGATGGCATTTTCATGTGTTCTTCTTGAATCAAAGTAGAAAATAAGGTGCGGAAGCAATGGGTGAGATGATCAAGACCCTCCTAGGAGTTGTGTTGGTCTTGTAGGTGCATGATGAGTATG
>Ga0123342_1010163_pt1 | contig 10891 bp, 2 predicted proteins | sample Turbeawhitnodule_FD_89960 | JGI IMG/M metagenome (GOLD analysis project Ga0123342, IMG submission 89960) | Root nodule microbial communities of legume samples collected from Mexico - Turtle bean Mexico white nodule | ecosystem: Host-associated > Plants > Roots > Nodule | place: Mexico: Nepantla... | reverse complement strand
TGGGTTTCATTTTTATAGTAATATTTATATTTTATTTTATTCTTTAACATATATCTTTTTCATTCTCGGTTTAAACCTCTCGGTTTCAACCTTTTTCCCTCGTTTACTCAATGTTGTTCTCGGTCTAAACCTCTTGGTTTTAGCCTACCAGTACAATTATTATTACGGAAGCCAAATATCACTGATCATTAAAAAAAAGTTGATTTGATATAGTCTTATAAAATGTACATTAAGCTTAAATTCAATTTCATAATATCACTGGGTGAGATTTTTAAGATACGTTACATAATTTTAATCAAATTTCTTTGTTTGAAAGATTAAGATGACTTTTTTCTCCGGTTAGTAAATTTAGGATATTTTCCAAATTTATTATGTAAAGATGTTTTTGTTGAATTCTTGCTTCATGCCATAAAAAGGTTTTAGTAAATTAAATTATGGGTTACTTATAATGAAAATATCATGTCTATTTACATGTGTGTCATATAATGATTTTGTAATTATTTTTACCTTTTTTAAAGGATGAGGTCTCTCGGGACGAAGGAGGAGTGATGCTTGTTGCACCCTACTAACGTGTTAAAAATATCTGGAATCCCACTTTAGAATTTATAGATTTTTATTATGTATGTGTTCTATAATTCAACATTTAACTAGTTAGTCCTGAATTTTGTAATAATTTGTGCATGATATCTAGTTTCTCCATCTTTTTTAGTTTTTTTTTGTCCTATTTTCTCTCTTGATTTCCTTTTCACGGATTCTCTCTTGCTCTCAAAGGAATAATGAACAATGATTTTCAATTTCAGGGAAAGGATGATTGAGCAATGGCATTTATGCACCCTGAGTCTTGTGTATGTGGCTAGCATCAACATTATCAAGAACGACTCTGTTTGATTCCATTTTCATTTTCTTATTACATGTCTAAGTCCAACATATTTGAGCTCTTGCACCAAGCTCGTGTAAGTGTCGATGATTCAGCCATTAAGAAACTCCACGCTCAGCTACACAGAACAGGCATGATCTTCTCTTCCATCATCTCCACACCCAACTCATTGCCACATACGCAGCATGCCTCCCTAACACCAACCTTAGCATACTCGAAAACTTGTTCAAATGAATGAACTCCACCAACCCATTACACTTCAACGCCATAATATCTGATTTCTGTCGCAAAGGTTTCCCCTTTCTCGCTCTCGCCTCCTTCTCCTTCATGCACACCAACGGTGTCCCCTAAGATACCTACGCTTTGTGTAGCACGTTGACCGCCTCGTCCAAAGCCAAAGAACTTAATTTTGGAAAGCAGATACACTCCCAGGGGGTAAAATCAGGTTGGTCTTCTATAGTGTGTTTGTGGGTAGTGCTCTCATCGATTTCTACTCCAAATTGTCGAATGTACAAGATGCAGCCCTTATGTTCGATGAAATTCCTGACAAGAACACTGTGTGTGCGTATGCACTTTTGTCAGGTTATGCCGAAGCTGGGCTTTGGGCTCGAGAACTTGAACTTGTTAGGAAGATGAATGTGTTGAAATTGAAGAATGATCATTTTACTCTATCAGCAGCTTTGCGTGCATGCACTGGATTGTCTGCTGTTGAAATGGGTAGGCAAGTGCATGGTTACTTGCTCCGTCCGATACCTGATTTAGAGAGTGATGTGTTTCTTCAGAGCGCGTTGATTGAGATGTATGGTAAGTGTGGATTAGCGAAGAAGACTTGGCACGGGTTCGAGTTGGTCGGGATGGAGATTAGGAAAGAAGGAAGAAACAGGGACATTGTGTTATGGACTTCAATGCTTGGTGTGTACGGTAGGAACGACCATTACAAGGAAGCGGTTGATTCGTATGATGAGATGTGGATGGAAGGAATCCGGCCGGATGGAATAACATTCTTGACAGTGATATCTGCTTGTGGTCGCACTGGCCAAGTTCGTGCTGGTGTCAAGTATTTTGAATCAATGGCTAATGAGTTCAAGATAGATCATGGTCCAGAACATTACATCTGCCTGGTTGATTTACTTTGTAGAGCTGGTGAATCGCAGCGGGCGTGGGAATTTCTGAATGAGGCACTCTATAAGGGAATGGGAAGCTGTACTATTTCAATGTGGGGAGCTCTCTACTCAGTGCTTGTGTGCATCGAGGGGATTTAGACATTGGAAAATTAGCAGCTCAGAGGGCTCTCGAGTTGAATCCTCAAAATGTTGGGATATGCATTATGCTGTCAAATCTGTATGCTCGGTTTGGCATGTGGGAGGAAATTGGAGACTTGAGAGCATTGATCAAAACAAGAGGGCTAAGAAAAGATGTTGGATGCAGTTGGGTTCAGGTGACTGACTAGTTGAATGGATCCTCTCTAGTTAACAACCAGAAGGAAATCACAGGATTCAGATATAGATCATTGATGATATTCTCTTTCGCTTAAGTACTGTGCAATAAACAATCAATGGTTGTGATTTGGTTGGATCTGGACTGCATTGGTGAAGTTCTATTACACCAAATTAGTGGGAAAAAATTATCTATTTTGATGACGAGTTCCTACTGCAAATTCTGAAGATGCTCATCATAACAAGTCACAACATGAAAGTATTGTCCCAGCAGGGAAGTTTAGAAAGAATAAGAGACTGTGTAAAATTGATTTTACATGAACTTGATCTAACATAATGGATTTTAGTTCAAGTATATATAAATAAATTAATTTATTTTTTACAATATTTGGGAAAGAAGTGTTTTTAATTATAAATTTTGTTTGGATAATATTGATTTAAAAAAAATACTCTTAGATGTATAATTATTAATATGCATATGTAAATGTGGATGAAGTAATTGGGTTTATGTATTCTAATGTCTAAAAGGTAAACTTGTATAAAAACAAAAATTTCATATGATAATTAATATTTCTAGGTTTGTGCATGTCAAGCACAATTTTGGTGTAACACTTAATAGTTCAAATTCAATCTCACAGTCTAGTCACCTTTAAGTCTATAACACCAATAAAAATCAAAATCCAATTTAAAAGGAATTTTATAAACTAGCTTAGAGAATCAAAGTTCTCATCTACTAAAATTAAAGAAGCTTAAGAAATAATCATATATCAAGTAAATTGAAAAAACAAAAGAAATTACAAAATAAAAATGAATCCACTCTTATTTAAATTCTAAATGAATAGCTGTCCTATATTATCTCTAATATAGTGAGATCTAGGCATAAAACATATAAGAATTGGAGTTAGAATAAAGAGATAAACGAAGTGAGAACTAAAAAGAGAAAAAAAAAAATACAAGTTTGTTTTTATTTTTGAAAAGCAAAAACAAAACACGAAAAGAATAAAAAAAACAAAAGAGAAGGAAAAAAAGGATTGGGCCTGGAGCTGAAAGGTTTCACCATTTCATCCTATGAATCAAGAGTTCAAAAGTTATATATACGCCATCACCATTTGATAAATTATCTTAAAAAAAATAATTCATAACTTCATAAATATTTTAGCATGATAAAAAAATATGTTTAAATAAAATGTATGTGATTTGAACAATGTTCTGAGGATTTAGTTAAATTTTTAAAAAAAATCAAAGAACAATTTAGTTTTTATATATTCTCACTTTTGCTTTATATAAAACTCATCATGATTATTGCAAAACTTTCATAAAACATTTCAGGATAAATTTTTCAACTTATATGTTGTACAATAATAAATAGAAATATAAAAATCATAAAAAACCAGAATAATTAATCAGAAAAAAAAAGTATCACAAAAATGACTAATTAAAAAGTGATCAATATTTAAATAATATTATTAAATTCTTAAAATTTGTCATAAAAGATAATAATATCAAATTACAATTAATTCACGTACTGTAATCTAATTTATTTTCCTCCTCCAATGGTGGTTGTCCCCCCATATGTAAGTATGTTTGAGATGTATTATTTTTGTGGTGAGAAGAATATATATATATTAATCTGAATTTCCATTTTCTGAAGGCATGCTGTTTTTATCTGATGGTTCCCCATGGATGTTGGTTTATGTGGTACCTATGTTGTTCTACCATATCAATTTGTACTTTATAAAATAATTCATATTCTCGATCACACAACCTACTTAGAACATATCTTTCTTTTATCCAAACTCTCTTACTCTCTTCTTCAATCCAATCTGTACCAAATGTATTATGAAATTAAAAAATAATAGTATTTTAACAAGTACCAAATATAATTATCTCAAATCCCTAAACATATATATATATATATATATATATATATATATATATATAATATACTAACCAATAAGTATGGATAGTAAAAGCATGTAACTCAATTACAAATAACAAAAGAAAAATAAAAGAATGTAAAAGATAATAATAACAATAATTTCTTTTATAACAAACTAATAAGTCGAAGGGGAAATTTTGTTAAATAATATTATTGCTTTGACTTTAACTTCTCGTAGGAGCTCCGTTATTTCAAGTAAATGTTATTTTCAAATGTTTTTTTTTTTTGGTCTTTCAAACCCAATTTTATGGGATGTAATATATGTTGTGTTTTCTTTTACAGTTTTTGCTGATTTTATGGTTGGTTTTTGCACGGTTTTTAAGGTAGTGTCAGTTGTTTTTTTTGGATATTTATTCATGTGGATCTGTTTTGGAACATGTTTTTTTTTAAGGATAGGTAATATTTCTATAAGAATTGGAGTATCTTTAAATACTTTTTATTTATTTTTTATTATTGATAAATAAATAAATATATCTATATTGTTTCTTTAATCTCCTTCTTTACTAGAACGAAATATATAGTTAAATTCGTCGTTAAATCTTTGTAATGTTTTCCTAATATGTGTATGATCTAGTTTTATATGGTAGTTCATTGATCAATACATGTTCCTGTGGCTATTTTGGATTTTCTTGATCTAGTTTGAGTGCATATTTCTTTTTGAGTCATTATCTTTATTTATTATTTTTCTTTTTTTAGTGTTTGAACAATGTAGAAAGATATTAACTTTTCTCTCATTAGAGAAGTTTATGAAGCTTTCTAAAGTTTGATTGCTATTGAGATTGATTTGAAATTTACTAACATGCTGTTATTGGGATTGATTTTAAATTTACTAATATTATATTCAAGTGTTGTGAATTCTTACATTAAGTATAAGAATTTTTTATTTTTATTTTTATTTTTTTTCTTTGATCAGCAATGAATAAATAAAATTAAAGGGGATACTTTAAGGGTATCCCAACTCATATACAGTAATCAGAAGTGGACTTCCTATATCATCCACAAACGAAACTCTCTTTTATGGTTGGAGCAGAACAACCTTAAAGTGAGAAAACCATACCCAAAAATATAACCAACAGGTTACCTCACAGCAACATTCAACTTTTCTGAAACACCCAGACCCGAGGCCACCTACATTCACCTCGCCAAGCGACGAGTTACCCATGCACGTTGCATTACTTCGACGACCACTGACTACAGTGTAACCGTTTCATCGACCGGCGATCATGTTGACCTTTGCATAACATTAAGTATAAGAATGAACTTTAAAAAAAAAGTACAAATGATAAATAAGCATCAAGTAGACCAAATGGGAAATGGAAAATGGAAAATGGAAAATGGAAAATGGCATAAAATAACCAAGTTTGTGAAAGAAAAGTAAATTAAACAGAGTGATTTAAAATAAAAGTTTTTAAAAATATTTTTTCCAATAGAATTTAGAGCACAAATTCTTAATTTTTTTAAATCTTGGCGGAACAGATTAGTTTTACCTTCTGGAGTCTTTTTTGTGTTTTTGTTTTGTCTGATAAATTTTGTCAATATCTTAATTTTTTTCTTTACTTTTTTATTTTTAACATTCTTAGTGTGTCCTTAAATATCTTTAAAACGTTTTATCTTTCTAGAAATTCTGAGTTATTTTTGTTAATCTTTATTTTGTAGAAATGACATTAAATAATCTTCATCCATAGAGGTTCAACTGGTTGAGATGTCTACTGAATTTTATAACAAAATATAAGAAACACATGAAAAGGGAGAAAGAGAAAATATAACATAAGAAAATGAAGATCAAAACTCCATTCCTTTTATGAAAATGGAGATAAACACGAAATTAACTAAAAGAAAGACACAAATTCTATATAAAAAAAAAAGTCGTGAGAAATGTAAGACAAAGCACGAAGAATATCAAAGAATTAAAATTTAAATCTGAAGATGAACATATCATGTATCATTGTCTCTGTGTATGCATAATTGGAAGAGCAAAGATTGAAGATGAAGTATTTTGATCTAAATATTGTTCTTCTCTCGTGTCCATTCTATGCTAATTATTTGTGTTTGTTTCTTTGTGCTACCATATATAGCAAATTCTCGCGGATTATTTTTTTAGAAAAATTCACATCTTATTTCTTGCAGAAAAATCCGTAAGAAATAATTGATTTTGTAGAAGAGAAATTGGCATTTTACTTATGATTTACGAGTTTATAATCATAGTCTTTCGAAATAGTATCTTAATGGTTTAATCTTCTTAATTTAGTAGTTGAAAATTCTAACTTTTTTACTTTGTACAAATTGACATGTTTGTATATAAAAACTCGGGGTGCAGAAACGAATAGTAAAGTTATTAAAAGGATTGTAATCATACCACGAGACCCTGTAATTTACCTCACTATGTTGTGTTTGACAAGAGAATTTTAGGGGCAAGAGTAACATGGCTTTCATGTGCCAAATGAAAGGTGAAGTCCCTATCAACTTAAAAGAATATCCCTTATGCTGAATTACTCTGCTTACCACATATTTTGGTTAAAATTTATGAGCTTTCAATATTTCCCATTTTTCTCCAATTAATCTCATTCACAGAACATGAAGTCTCTGCAAGGAAGGTACATCCACTAAACTGGTTTCCCATTAGAGCAAGAAAAATAAGATAACTTTTTCCCCTATATAATAGGGAAATATTGAATGAACTACCACATTCCTTAAAATCTCACTAATATTATTTCTTCTATCTCTGTGTGAAACTGTGAACAAATAACTAATGCAGTTGGAGTATATTTTAACTTGGTATATTCTGGTACTGGTTTTAATTTTTGAACCAGCAAAATTTAAAGGCAGTTAGAATTTGTCCTGTAAAGTGGTGTGTGATCGTAACATTATCATTGATATTTGGCATTGAGGAAAACAGAGGGAGAGGAGAGATCACAAAAGTGATAAAAAGAAACAAAAATGAAGGAGTTAGAACAATAAAATATGGTATGCATTTGATATAGATTTCTGGTTACAAAATTTGTGGTAGTGTAGGTGTTATATTCTAAAGTTTTGGGATTTGATTAATATTATTATTGGGTTGTTAAGATTTAATTAGTTAGGATTTTATCATTTATTTAATTAGTTAGGATTTTATTAGGATTTTATTAGAATTTTATCATTTATTTAATTAGTTGGGATTTTATTAGGATTTTATCATTTATTTAATTAGTTAGGATTTTATTGGAATTTTATGATATTTAGTACTCTATAAATAGAGTATTGAACTATTATTTGAGATATGAATAATATATGTAGTTTGTTTCCTTTTCTCAATTCTCTATCGTTGTTCTTGTTCTTGGTATAATCGGAAGTCACCAGCTACCTAAAGGTTCTCTTTGTCCAAAGCTTAATCGTTTTTCGAAATCTCTTACGAGAGGACCTAGATGCTTCTACACACGATCGTTCATATCAGTAAGTTGTTTTAGACAGGATCACATGGGGAAGTTGCAGTATTGAGACACTTATTTTGTAGTAGCAAACATTGAAGTAGTGATATGTAGGTTGAGAAATTGACAAGCAAGAAATAGCTTTAATTACCACATTTGTTATACTTTGATCTTATCCCTTTTTGTTCTCCTCTGAAGCAATTAATATGAATGTCTTTCCAAGAAGAGAACCATCGTGGCAACCAACCACGTTGAGCATGACCTCTCAAAATCCATCTTCATATTCAAAACTTACATGACAGCTTAGCTTGTTTTGTCATGCTTTTCCTCTTCATCAAACATTTAAATAATCACAATATAGACATGTGCAATTACTACTCAAATGCATTGCTGTATAATACTCAAATTCTTATCCAATAATTCCTGCAACTCAAAGGTGGTGAAGCATTTTCTCGAAAAATCAGTAGAATTAATAGATCAAAACTTAATTAGTTATAGCCTTATAAGGTTTGCTTTACGGTTCGTCTCAATAACTGAAGTTGATAGCGATATTATGAGATAAAGATAAATTTTGATTGAAAATTTAATAAAACAACACGGTGTATATTTTTTTTATTAAAAAATTGATAAATTAATTAAAGGAGATATTTTAGGGTTTCTCAGTCCTTATACATAATTCAAAACATGTTACTTAAAACAACAGAATCAAAACAAACTTAAACATGATTTGAAGGAGATCGTAGCTTGAGAGTGCCTCATTTGAAGACCGTGACAATTCTGCATTTCAGGACCTTCTTTATCTTGCTATAGCTGCAGAGTTAATTCTGCACCAGCTGCAGAATTCATGGTTGCTGCAGAATTAGAATTATGCAGCAAAGTGGTTGTCTAAAGAGTCTATAGAAGTAAATTGGTGCATCATAATTTCTTGTTATAGTGCACCATAGTTTCCTTTCTTGTCAGCCAAAACATATAGTGGGAACATTTGATACAGACTCGATACGTTGATCTTGTGCTGTCTCACTCTATTACGATTGAGGTTTATCCTTATGTTCATGCAGATTAACTGTTGGTATGACACTGAACATGTTGAGTTCTGCATGATACTGACATGTTCATGAAAGTGGGACATGAATATATTTTTTGGTGGAAAAACAAGTGGGAAGCCAGCTGCAGGCTTATGAATGCAAAAGATCAATAAGTAAGTTAATTTTTATTCTCAAAGAATTGATTAAACAAAAAGGAGTATTTAAGGATGTTACAACTTACAACTCATACACACAAAAAAAATAGAAGCTAGAAGCTCTTCAGGACCAAGTTCCTATCCAAACTAAGTTTATTTAACAATCCAAAAAGGTATTTCCAAAACTTCCAAACCTTAAAATGAATAAGTGAATGTATTGGTGATTATTATTCGATTAAGATAAAGTGAGGATTTGGTTGAAAACGTAGAAAGTAGGAGAAATTAGGAACACATGGGTTTCTGCAAAGTTGGTTTTGTTTGCATTGAGTGTAATGTCGGATTGAAGTTGATTTCACGTGTCATTCATGAGCTCGCAGCATCACAAAACAAAACCAACAATCACAAAATCCAAATAAATACCATCACCAGGTTGTACCGAAGAGTACTTGTAGGTCCGTGTCATCAGTGGATACTATTTCCACTACAACCTCTGTTTACATTTTATACAGTTAAACCAAAATATCATTATATTATATTATATATATATGATGCTGAATATTTTCTTTATTTAATTTGTGTGTCTTCATCTCTTTCCTGAGTATAAGTTGTTAGAAAAATTGATGCATATAAGACATTAGTCAAAATATAGTGGTGTGGCATGTCTTGATTTTTGCGTGCTTGTGGGGATAGATGCGCAGAAATAAAATAAAATTTACAAGCTTGTTGTAACTAAAGAATAGCCACTGATGATATATAAATACCCGAAGTGGTAAGGGTCGGTGGGGTTAGGTGTGCGATATAAGCCACACAAATACATATACATTATTTTCTTTTGGCATATACGTATACATATATTATATTATATATTTATTAATCATTAATAATCTTCCTTTGTATGAGTTAATGACGTTCTCTCTCTTTTTAATATATATTTCACTATTCCTCCATCGAGCTTATTTTATAAACAATGACAATCGAATATAAATTAAGAATCGAGCTTAGTTTATCAACAATTACAATCAAATATAAATTATGAACTACGACATCATCTCTTTTTGATGTTAAGTGTAATCACTGCATCTTAAATATTTTTTGTTTTGAAATTTAGAGTAGAAACATTTAAAACGTTTTTTAAGACAAAATTATAAGTTCTAAATAGACAATATCTCAAGTGTGTTAATTGACTTTAACGGTATTATTTTAATGGATTTTAGATTAGAACATTGACATCTTTTAAGTACAAAATCGTACAAAATTTCAAACTTTACAACAGAGAATACCAATCAACCCTAACAATATTATCTCAACAACAAAAGATTACTTATTCTTAAATATGCATACTATAACATCCCTATATTTTTCTTCCGCATCTAATATTATAATATGTGTGAATTTCCAACATAAAATATTTACATCTATACATATATCATATGTATAGTAGTTCAAAATACATCTCTCTTCATAGAAAAATAATATTTATAAACATTAACAAATTAATAAAACAAAAATATATATCTTTTATCTACTCACGGAGGATCTTTCTCACCTGCAGCCTCATCTGCTCCCGTGTAAAATACACGATCATCACAGATAAAAAAAAACAACCACAAAACAAAGCAAAGGGTAAGCTAGCTATTTTTTAGAATTCCAATATAAATATAACTTTAAATATTCACATAAAACCATCAATTCTCATGCATTTCCACATAACCATAAAGTGGGGTTTTTGATCATCATGGGGCATCTTTTTTCCGTTTTTACCAAAACGGGGCCGCTTTAAAAAAAATTACAAATTTGGGCAAGTTGTGCCAATTTGGCACGACTTCATATGTAGAAGTCATACCAAGTTGGCACGACTTTGTCATGTCAGTCTGAAGTCGTGCCACGTCAACCCCTGAAGTTGTGCCAACTTGGCACGACTTTGTCCACGTCATATATATATATATATATATATATATATATATATATATATATTTTTTTTTTTTTTTTTTTTTTTTTTTATATATTGTGTAGTAAGTTATGTAATGTTTAAAATTAATTTGATACATAATT
>Ga0123342_1010161_pt1 | contig 10892 bp, 4 predicted proteins | sample Turbeawhitnodule_FD_89960 | JGI IMG/M metagenome (GOLD analysis project Ga0123342, IMG submission 89960) | Root nodule microbial communities of legume samples collected from Mexico - Turtle bean Mexico white nodule | ecosystem: Host-associated > Plants > Roots > Nodule | place: Mexico: Nepantla... | reverse complement strand
TTTACCTCATCTGTAGTAAACGCATTTGTACATTCATATCCCTTCGATTTAGATAATGACTTCTCAATATCATCATCATCCCACACATCCACACCATCATATAATTCTTGTTCAAATTCTTCATTACTGTCCATGCTTCTACAAATAACAAAAATGAAACAAAATTATTGCATTTCGGATCCATAAGTCAAAAAAATCATTTCGGATCCAACAATTCATAATTCAAAAAGACCATTCCGGATTCAGGAATCCATAACACAAAAAAACAATTCCGGATTCAGGAATCCATAACACAAAAAAACAATTCCAGATTCATGAATCTGGAATATTATCGGATCCCGATATCCGGTAATCCCGAAATCTTCATAACCATCGTGCTCCTTAAAAAAAAACTTAACTCTTACCTCTATAACCCAAACAACACTTCGGCAACGTTGCGTACTCCTCCACCGTGCTTCCAAAAATTACGAAGAACCTCCATAACAGTTGATACCCAAGGATAAAGATGATCAGTGACTGTGAAATGCAGAACGGTGCCCTTTTCAAAATATAGGTCAAGGTTAATGTTGGAATATTTAAAATTGCGAGGGTGCAGGAAGAAGAAGCCTTAAACTTATGTATATGGTAATTTATACACTTGGGCTAGGTGGATCCCTACCTGAAAACCGCAAAACCAAGCGAGGAAGGTAGAAAACAATAAGACTGCTTCTTCTTGCACCTCCTCTCCTCCATATGTTCTTGTACCACCCCTTACAAAATGGAAAAATACTTTTTTATCCTTTTTGTGTTATTTTTATAAATTTATAAAATTCAGAAGTAATTTAAAAAAATTATATATATTCTGGATTACATAATCCGAAAACTAATCTTTGATTCGGAAATAGCTTATGAATTATGTAATCTGGAATATATTTTTTAAAAATGGTATTCTTGATTATATAATCCGAAAGTTTTGATTTAAGAGTAGCTTCCGAATTACGTAATTCGGACAGACCTTTGAAAAAAAGCTTCCAGATTACATGATTCAGAAGCTAATCTCATATTAAAAAATACTTCTACATTATGTAATTTGAAAACTTATCATGCATATGAAAACAAACTTCAGGATTTATATCAGAAAGTTAATTAAAATTTTTTTAAAAAAAAGACTTTAAAATTACGTAATCCAAGATATTAAATAATTTTAAAATATAAAAACATTATGAAAGTGACATAAAAACATATGATACAGGAAGAAGCATTCAAAAAGGAAAAAGCATTAAAAAAATAATGAAGGATTTGGTTTGAATTACTATTTACGGATGCAACTTTTGTTGTAGAATTAACAAAGAAAAACAAAAGAAAAATAAGACGAAGAATTGTTGCAGTTGCTTTGGCGGACACTTATCTTAAATGACGTGTTGGTGTCTGATAATTGTATCAAACACGGACATTCGTATGACACATGTAGAACATGTATCCGTGAAGTGTCTAATTCAAAAAGTATTTGTTAGATTTCTGACAATTATATTACAGTTTTATACAATTTTAAAAAGGAAAAATACATTAATTTTCTAAAAATTCAAACTTTATTGTATAAATTGTTATTATGATTATAAAAATAAGAAACAAATCTTTGTGAACCAATCATGAAAAACATCTTTCTGTTCCAAAAAATAATCTGGAACATACTTGTGCACATAAATCTTTATTGTCAATTTATATAATTCATAATTATATAATATATAGATATGTGTCCACGTGTCCTACATTTTAGAGATTTTACATATATCTGTATCCGTGTCTATGCTAAATAGCTTCTCAAACTTTAGACATTCTATTTTTAATTTAAAAAATAAATAAATAATAATCATCTAGAGAATAAAATGTACGCTACAAAATACTAGTTGAAATATGCAACTAGCGTATCCACCTTTTTCTTATGATAACCAAAGTTAAATAATTAATTCTTATAAAAATTATTATTAAATTTATAAAAACATATGTTCATAAAATGTGATTATAAAATAAATAAATAAATTTTATAATTTTACAATAGGTAAGGTTTTTTTTTATTGTAGATAGTTAATTAATTTTTAAACAATTACAAAACTTAAAAGATAAAAATAAAATGAGATATTGATAAGAATAAAATTAATAATAAATTATGCATACTAAAATAGTAAGTACAAAACAGTGACAAGAAGAATCATCTTTCTCATCTTTACTAGTAGCTATAGACTTTAATAATTTGTCGAGAAAAATATTTATTACATAAGTACATATCTCTATGATTATATTCATATATGGAGTTTCAAAAGGCAAATTTTTTTTCTTAATATTAGAAATGATTATACCAATTACCATAATTTTATTTAAGTATATCTAAGTATTGTATCACACTGAAAAGTTAAGAAATATGGGATCAAATAAGATGGTGGCCTCAATGGCCTAGCCATCCTCATCCAAATCAAGCAATACTTCGCCAGTATTATGTGCATAACCATGGTTTTCCACCCTCTTCATGATCTCATCAAGTATTCTATACATTTCTTGCGTTTCTGGATGAGAATTATCTCCCGCAAAAAACTCAAGAAAAACGCCATCTATCTCAACCAAACTACACCCTGGAAATTTCTTGATGCCCCGAATCTCCATAAGATCTCTCCAATGCCTCGCTTCCTTCCTCCGTTCCAGCTTGGTATACACGTTAGAAAGAAGCACGTAGGCACTACTATTTGTGGGGTCCAACTCAAGAAGCTTCGTTATCGATACCTCACAAGTTTTAATGTCCTCATGCGTCCTAGCCCCACTAAGCATAGTTCCCCATATCATCACATCAGGTTTCATAGGCATTGATTTCACCACATTCCAAGCATCTTCAAAACGACCTGCTCTGCTGTATAAATCCACCATGCAACCATAATGTTGAATCGTAGGACTAATACAATACTGATTCAACATCCTCTTGAAATATTCCTCTCCTTCATTAACCAACCCTCCATGCACACAAGCACAAAGAACACCGACAAACGTCACAGCATTTGGCCTCACTCCATCATTTACCATCCTCGCAAACAGTTCAAGGCATTCATCCGAGAGTCCATGCATGGCAAAAGCAGCAACCATGGCACTCCAAGCCATTACATCCTTTTCATGACCCATTTGATCAAATATGCATTTCGCCCTTTCAATGCTTCCACATTTGGCATACATGTCTATCAAAGACGTCCCTAACACACCAAGGATTTCCATCCCACTTTTGTAAATGTAAGCATGAAGCCACTTCCCATGCTGAAAGGCACCTAACCGCGCACAAGCTGAGAGCACTGATGACAAAGTGAACTCATTGGGTCTGAGTTTACTTCCTTGCAACGTGTGCAGACTACGAAACAGAGAAAGCGCCGCCTTGTACTCGGCACAGGTTACGTAACCGTGAATCATGCAGCTCCAAGAAATGACGTTCCTTTCAGGCATTTGATCGAACAGTTTCCGCGCAATGTGAATCAAGCCGGCTTTGGCACTGGCGTGGATGATGGCGTTCCATGAGGGTATGTCAGGTTGTGTAATTTCATCGAACACTTGGCGGGCGAAGGTAGGGGTGGGACAGGAAGAATAGATATTGATAAGGGAGGTTTGAACGAAAGGGTTGTTGGCAAGGCCAAGGAGGAAGATTTGAGCGTGAAGTTGGCGTCCTAGAAGAGGGGTGTTGATGGATTGGAGAAGGAATGGGAAGGTGTGAAGATCAGGGAGGACGGCATGGAGGCGCATGCGAAGGTAGAGAGAGAGTGGTGGAGGAAAGACTGAATTTGGAACTCTGGTTCTGGAGCTGGCTCGAATGAGGTTGTTCCACACGAATGATTGGATGTTAGGGTGGGAAAGGTGAAGACTCGGGTGTGTATGTGATATCGCCTTATTCCAACCACGCATTCTTCCTAACTGCTTAAGCCAATCATACTACTCCTCGTTAAATTTTGGTTCTGTTTGGTTTTCCGAATTCGAGTGACTGAATATTCAAAGATTTGAGAGAAAAGTTTAAAGAAATAAGTGTGGTGGATTGAGATTCCTATGGTCAGTTTGGTTTGGTTCTAAGACGAATTTGTGAAAGCGGGAAAGAGCACAAATCTCATGAAAATCAATAAATTAAAAACTAATAAAAAATACAAAAGAAAAAAAGTATATTGATTTGTGTGTTTCTTCTCCCAAGGCAGCTTAATTTTTGTTATATATTGTTTTTATTATATACTATGAAAACAAAGTGTATTTTTTTTTATTATTATTACAACACATAATGTCAATGGTTCAATCAACATTAATCATTAAAAATATTATATAAAAAAAGAAAATATAATGAAATATATTTTTTTTCTTTGTTTTGGATTCGCAAAAAGAGTTAAGTTAAATCGTTTTTATCATTTACTACCACCGTCAACCACTTTTTCTCCATATTCTCCATCACCACCATCTCATATTCTTAACCCTCCCAATCAAATCTAAAAATCGTAAGTGTTTGGCTTGTTTGTTCTTCTCTCTCTCAATTTATTTTCTCATTAACGCGCCTCCCTTTTTCTCTTTAAGCTCTCTCTTTCTCATAGACTAACTTCTCTCACTCCCATCGACACACTTTTATCTGCTACATTTTTTTATTGAATGAACAAAATCATACTATTTTTGTTGTTGTTGTTGTTGTTTTCTTTAATAATTCTGTTATAAGTTTGATTAAATTTTTGTCTTCGTGTATTTTATGGCGTTACTTGTGTCAGCACAATAATAACAATATTGCCATCATATAATGTCAAAGACATGCATAAATGAATAAAAAAGAAAAGTAAATTTTGACATTGCATTTCCATCTTCTACTTTATAATTGAAAATCAACACTTACTGGTTGGTTTCGTGGTTCTAGAAGGAAACTACGACTTCACATATTTTATATTTTGAATTTTGAATATGAAAATAGAAAACAAAAAAAGTGTTTGATAGCATAAAAGTGAAGATGAACAGGAGAAAAATATGCAATTGTGCAATTCTCTTCGGCAAGCCTTACTTTGCAATGTTTAATTTTGAATTTAAAAATAGTGTTATCTCTTCGATTATCCTTTTGAGATATAAAATTAAAATTGCTCACAAAATGACAAATATCTCCTCTATGTATTTTTAAAATAATAAAATAAAATATAAAGATAAATAAGATTGGAATAAAATAAAATGACATTTAAAGAGAAAATTCCCTTTATATATCGGTATAAATTATGTTATATATATATACACACACTTATAATTATTATATTATATATATAATATTTTTATATTATTAATTCATTAATATTTATATTATAATAAAATAAATATAATTAATCATATAATATATAAAATAAAATAAAATATTAATAATAATAAAATGATTAAGAGAAATATAAATAATAAAAATTATAATTATATTTATCACATCAGTCACAAACTTTCATAAAATTTATCTATAATTTTAATCATATCTATCACATTATTTACAAACTTTCATAAAATTTATCTTTACTCTCCACTCTATTTACATTAATCCAAACAACCTTACTTTTATCACACTTTTCTTTCAAATCCACTCCCTCAAATCTTCTCCCAAATCTAAACAAACCATTAAAGTGAATTTGTGAGAAAAAATATATTTTTTAAAGATGTTAAATTAAGTCTATAGATTTATCCTTGTATTAAAAATTTAGAAATAATAAAATATTGAGGAAACTTTTAGTATATTTGAATTAATTAAAAATAAATAAATATATAGTACTGTTAAATTAATATATTCGACAAAAATACGAGTTATCTAATATTGTCAGAACATAGAAAATTATCATAAAAAATATACAATCATATTGATATAAACATAATTTAAAAAAATATGATTTATTTATTTGTAAATTTTAATATTCATAATAATGTAATGTTGTGTAATCGGTTATTTTAATAACATAATCGATTATCACATGCTTAAGAAACACATATAATCAAGTATCTTAGTAAAATACATAGGTAATTAGTTAGGACATGATTAAGGCACACATGACAGTCCATTATCCTAAACAAAAGCACAACTAATATAATATGTTACAAAGATAATTGATTGGGTGTTGATATGTTGACACTGTGAAGAGTGAAAACACACATCTCACATTCCAATAAATTAATAAGTGTTTGTTAAGTATATGTTTTTTTTTAGTGTAGATGATGTTAAAGAAACTTTTCCTAATCGATTATCAACTAATTTTAAGCACCTAATCGATTATGTAACCTTTATTATTCTACACATAATTGATTATAGGACTCTCTAAGCACACCAAACAACGACCCTACCTTCAACATGTATTCTTATGCATCGGGTCCTTTAGCATGTATTCTTATGCATCAGGTATGTTTTTACACTCACCACACCACCAACCACTCATTAAGAACCTCACACACACACACAATTTAAATAGTTTTTTTTTTACCATCATGCGGTCTTTATTTTTTAGTTTTTACCAAAATGGGGTCACTTTTAAAAAAATTACAAATTTGGGCAAGTCATGCCAACTTGGCACGACTTCATATGTAGAAGTTGTTCCAAGTTGGCACGACTTTGTCACGTCAACCTGAAGTCGTGCCAACATGAGTTTGATCACATCATATTTTTTTTAATTTTCTTGTAAAATTTTGTTGTTTATATATGGAGTAGTAAGTTATGTAATGTTTAAAATAATTTTATACATAATTTTCTAAGGGTGTTAGTTTTAAGCAACAAAAAATTGGATAATCGTGTATGGATCATGTTTGACACTAATGTAATATATTAATTTGGTTATTTGATTAATAAAAAATATTGAAAAATTGTTATTGCATTTGGAAATAAATAGAGAAATGAGAATTAATTATTTGGAAAATAAATAGAGAATCGTGGGGAGTTTCAAGTTATATGTCTGCCATGTCCACACGTAATTATTGTTTGCTCATTTTGTCATTTATAGCTAACGAAATTTGTGGCCTCAGTATTTTCAAGGCATATGAGGTCCAATTTAATCTAGTTCGAAATCAGGATTATTGTTCTACTTACACGAGACCGAATTTCTTACCTAACTCGATGATGTGTCGACATCAATCAGGAAGACCTAGCAGTCAACGTATTCGTAACAAAATGGATGATTCAATTCCAAATAAAAAAAACATGTTCATATTGTAGAACCGAAGGTCACAATAGAAGCAATTGTCCGCATAGACAAGCTTGATAATAAAATTCAATTTCAAGTTTGATTATTAATTTCCTCATTTTCTTTACCTATGTATTTATTCCTTCATAAAAAATTTATTTATCAAATTAATTTCAAATATTACATAACTTATAATTTTAATTTTAATTAAATAATTATAATATATATATTTATTTAAAAACAAAAACAAGAAAAAAAATTTAAAAAAATATGACTTGGACAAAGTCGTGCCAACTTAGCACGATTTCAAGTTGACACGACAGAAGTCGTGTCAAGTTGGCACAACTTTAAGTTGATGTGGCACGACTTGCCCAAATTTGTAATTTTTTTTTAAAAACAACCCCATTTTAATAAAAAGAAAAAAAAGAGTTGCTTCATGGTTAAAAAGACATTTAAATAACTTTTGTTTTTTACACTCATCACACCACCAACCACTCATTCAGAACCTTCACATACACATACACACAATTTAAATAACTTTTGAAACCTCACACTAATAAGTTCAGAAAATGCATAAGAAGAAAGCGTGAATGTGGAAGGTGAAACTGTGATGTGAAAATGCAGCTACCTTTTTATTGAAGTTTTTCAAACTTCAGCTACCGCATTCACTCATCCTATTCAAACTTGGTCAATATTTCCTCTACAACCTCTGATGGAATCTCTTTTGTGTATGCACAAATGAACGAGTGATGAACACACTAACTTTCACATGCTTTGTTTTTTAGGGCAAAAACATAAATCTAAGGTGTCTACGCCTCTATTTGTATCCGGGTGATTACTGTTCACCTGGATTGAAAAGGAAAGAAACATCACGTTTGTATCTGGGAGTTTGTGGGTATTAGAGGGAGAGGAAAAGCGAAGAAAGTGAAAAAGGCTTCTCTACTGGGTTGAGAAGAGTTGGTGAGAAAGTATTTGGTTTTACCATATTACCCATCACCTACTACCTATGTGCCATAGCAGCCCGTGCCATGCAGCTGCAATATCCCCTCCACATGAGATTCTATCTGCATAAACAAAACATAAACAAAGATTCGTATATTGTTTGGTGGGTTACTTCAAGTGTGGTGGGTGATGAATAAATATGTGAGGGATGATAAATATGGAAGAGGAGTGGAGGTGAGTTTTTTGTTTTGAGTTGAGGGAGTACCTTAGAAGTGGTCGGAGGTGTGCAGTCGTCAGAGGTGCGAAATGGCAGGAGGTGTGCGATCGTCGGAGGTTCGCAAGCGTTAGAGGTGCACGATTGTCGGAGGTTCACAAGCGTTGGAGGTGCGCAGTTGTCGGAGGTTCGCAAGTTTTGGAGGTGTGCGGTTGTCAGAGGTGCAAGGTGTGGGTGGGGTTCCGTAGGTGGCGTTGTTGGTGATTGTTGGACGGTGGATGGTTTCGCTGGTGGTGGTGGGTGGTGGTTCCGCTGGTGGTGTTCGGTGGACGGTTGTAGTTCGCGGTGGTCGTTGGTGGTTGGGGGTGGCAAAGTGGGAAGGGCTGTGCGGGCCGGCCCGTAGCCCGCTGAAAAAAACGCGGGTTGAGTTGCTTATTTCAACCGCCCACCTCGCATAAGTCGCAACCCGCGCGAGCCAAGTGCGGGGTGGGGCGGGTTGGCCCGCATAACTTTAAAATGTATAATTTTTTTTTACACCCCCTATATTTTCTTCATGTAGCCTTATATTTTACATCCCGAAATTTTAATAACATCTTACTATGCATGTTTCATGAAAATAATATTATGAGACCATCTACCTAATGTATCTAAATAAATAATTTTTTTATTTTTTTTAATAAATATTTCTTATGCAGGCTGGCTCGCAGGCTCGCGGGCCAACCCTTATGCGGGGCGGGTCGAAAAATCAGCCCACAAATTTTATGCTGGGCGGGCCTATGCGGGTTGGGCCAACCTGCATTGCCACCCCTATTGGTGGTAATGACATTATTATTCTCTACGTTTCTGCAGGTAAATTTCATAGATAGATTTGGAATTTAGAGAATGAAATCAGGAGGAGAAGAAATTTTAACGTTTACTTATTTATTTATTATTTATGTTAAAAGATGTATGTGGCTGCCCTTTGATTTTTCAACTTCTTTGCTTAAACACATTAATGAGTATATTAATGACATTAATAAGCATTAATGAAATTTTGAATGAGTTTTCTGCTAGTTAAAATTTTTTTATTAATATTTAAATTTTTTATGGTATTTGAAAATACATAGAGTTTATGTATAATATATATTTTTTTAAAAATAAAGTAAAAAACTTTATCAATATTATTTTAAATTTATAAAATAATTATAAGTACACAAAATATTTAAATATTTAATTTTTTCTAAAATGAAGTAAAAAACTTTATAAATATTATTTTGAACAGGTTTAAAATAATTATAAGTATACAAAATATTTTAAAATACTACTTTATAGATAGTTTACATATAATATTTATTTTTTTCCAAAATCAACTAAAAGAACTTTATAAATCTTATTTTGAATTTGTAAAATAATTACAAGCATTTAAATATTTTAAAATATTACTTTATAGATAGTATACATATAAGATTTTATTTTTTCTAAAATCAAGTAAAAGAATTTTATAAATATTATTCTGAATTTATAAAATAATTATAAGTATATAATATTTTAAAATACATAGTCTACATATAATATTTTATTTTTTCTAAAATCAAGTAAAAGAATTTTATAAACATTATTTTGAATTTATAAAATAATTATAACTATACAAAATATTTAAATATTTTAAAATACTACAATAGTCTACATATACTATTTATTTTTTTCTAAAATCAAGTAAAAAGAATTATAAATATTATTTTGAATTTGTAATACAACTATAACTTTACAGGTTTTATATATAATATTTTATTTTATTTTAAAAAAAGTAAAACAATTTGAGTACTATTGTTTCTCTAAAATGTGGTTCTTTAGACCTAATAGTTAAAGTTCTATTATTATCAAAGATTTGTGACCATGGATAACGATAATCATTGGTCTATGTATTTTGAAAATGTCGAGATGTCTAGCACGAATGATATGAATCTTGATGTAGTTGGTGTTGATTTCACACTAATTTCACAAATACAAGAGCAAATCAATTTGCGGACACAAGTAGCAGCAATGACAATTCTTTGCATGATTGGATATGGATTGAATGTGTTGCGTGTGTTAACCGAGACAAATAATGCAATACCAGAGTTTATTCCACAAAAAGAGCATTGTCGGCAAGAATTGGTGTCATACTTTGTCCATACTGAAAGATGTCGTGACATTATTTGCATGAGTCTGGAAGCATTTATTAATTTATGTCAACGAATAAGAGAAACGAAGATGGTAAAAGATGCATTCCGATCTACTGTTGAAGAACAAGTGGCTAAATTTTTGCACATCATTGGTCATAACGCAAGAATCAAATCGTTCTTCTTTCATCAGTCCGGGGAAACAATGTCTCGTCACTTTCATAATGTTTTTAAGGCAATATTGATGTTGCATGGAGAGTTCTTAATTCGACCAGTTGGGACTGAGCTTGAACCTCATATCTTAAACAACAATCAATTTTTTCCATACTTTAAGGTATGAATATGAGAAACAATAGTTAAATATTTAATTCATGTTGTATGCAATGCAAGTTATTTATAAATGTGAAGTTGTTGTGTATTAGGATTGTTTGGGTGCCA
>Ga0123342_1010160_pt1 | contig 10894 bp, 7 predicted proteins | sample Turbeawhitnodule_FD_89960 | JGI IMG/M metagenome (GOLD analysis project Ga0123342, IMG submission 89960) | Root nodule microbial communities of legume samples collected from Mexico - Turtle bean Mexico white nodule | ecosystem: Host-associated > Plants > Roots > Nodule | place: Mexico: Nepantla... | reverse complement strand
CAGCAAGATCGAAGTTGGATGATAAGGCAGTGAAGACCATTTTCATTGGATATAAGCATGGGGGATACAAATTGTACAATCCAATGACAAAGAAGGTGATTGTTAGTCGTGATGTTACATTTGTCGAAGATATGGAATGGCAATGGAATGCAGCAACTGAAATGGATTAAAAAAAAACGATATATTTATGTTTTGAAAGATGATGTGGAAGATGGAGTCACTCTTGAAGCACCTGCAGTTCAACCTGAAGCACCTGCAGTTCTACCTGAAGCTGTAATTCAACCTGAAGCTGTAATTCAACCTGAAGTTGCAACTCCAATTGCAACTATGATGGAGCGACCAAGAAGGCAACAACGACAATCTGTACACCTTCAAGATTGTGAAGTAAATCTTGATGGTGAAGTTGATGACAATGGAGATTTAGTTCACTTTGCTTTTCTTGCAGAATCAGAACCTGTGAGACTTGCCGATGCCATTCAACACCCGAAATGGCAAAAGGCTATGAATGAAGAATTGATGGCGATTGAGAAAAACAATGTCATGACTCAAATTGGGAAGGTTGTTCCAAATCAGAATTAAGGGAGGATGTTGGTTATTAATTCATATTTTATTATTATTAATTCAGATTTTATTATTATTAATTCAGATTTTATTACCCTTAAACTATTTTACCGTTATATTGCATTAATGGTCAATTTACATGCCTGTTAGTATTCCTATTTTATAGCTTCCAGTAATTGTAATTTTATTATATATATGATTGAGTAAATCAAAATGAATAACTTTAGTTTTGTAATTTTTTGCAATTACGTTCAATCGGTTGCTATAACCTTTTGCATTCTCTTATTTCCTTCAATTAGTTCCTACACACTCACCATTTAACGTTTTGTATAAAGTGACGTTTTATGTGTATAATTAAAATTGTCGTAATTTATTTGATCGGAAAACGATTTCAGTGAAAAAACAACACATAAACATCACTATATACTATACAATATGATGTTTTTAACTATCATTATTTTAAGAAAAATTTGAAAAACAATACTTAAGTTTCAATATACGTAAATTGAATACTAAATAAATAGAATTCAGTCACCAATTTATAATCTCATTATTTAATAAATTTGTTTTCATAATTAAACAACTAAACAAATTTATAATACCATTTAATTAAATCTATTTTCACAATAAAAAAATTAAATACTACTCATAGTTATAATAAACATTCATTTATTGCATTGAAAACTGAACACAAAGTTAATAGTTGTTCAAAAGTACACCAAGATAAATACACAAAATATTTTTAAATATGATAACATCTTATTAGACTATTACAATCATCTTCCTTAATTTTTACTTCCACCACTTGATTCTATTATTTTGTTGGGTGATAAAGCACAATTTCCAACCTAAGGTGCCTACATCTAATGCTTAAAATAGATAAAAAATAATTTCAGATTATTCATTTTCAATTTTTATAATTATAAAATAAAAGAAGACATTAATAATAAATATTTAAGTATATTAAGTTATACCTCATTCCAATTGACATAATTTTAGGTTATTTGAAAAACCTTTCTTTAACATCATTAAAAGTTCTAGATGTATTATAAACTAGAGAGTTATAAAAATAAAGAAATGTATTTTTCTATTCAAGAATAACAATTAAATATACAATCATTGTAATTTTGAATTTCTTTACAGTTTTTATTAAAAAAAATTACAATTGCAATTACAACTACAACTAATTTATTTTATTGTTATCCTTAATGGGATGTTTTTTCTTACTCTTGAAAGAAATAAATAATGTATATATTTGTAGTAGGCAAAGCTGTAGTAGGCAAATATAGGTTTCAATATTTTTCCATCTTCTAGCCTGAAACAATCTCAAATTATAGAAAAGCTTAGCATTTAGTTTGCTAAAAGTAGACAACACTAATAATTAGCAAGATATTGATTCTAATTATCTAGTGGTCTGTTGGATAGAGTTCATAAAATTTAGTTAAAGCGAGATTGTAGATAATCTGCTGAAAAGAGTTATTTATGTATTTTTCATTAATTTCTCATAGAAATTAATAGTAAACGCTCTCTCAACCATTTAAACAAATGTCATTTTAATGTACAATCAACAAACCAATGTCAATGAAGTCTATGTTTCGTTAAAGCCACGTAAGATTTTACTTGAGTGAATGAATATTATGGTAAAGAATACTTTGTTTTAGATGATTAAGGCAAGTAAAATAAGAATATGGAATGTCTGCACGGTAAGTTCGTTAATTTAAGATTTATTCATAAAGAATCATTTCATTGATATAATAGGTTTCTATTTAGTTTGTTCTTAGATTTTTTTATGAATAAATATAGTCTATTCATGTATTGTTTTTGTTAACACATGAATTTTAATATAGTTTTTTATTTTTTTTTTGTATTTTTTTTAATAATATTTTTTTTCATGTGATGACACTCACAAATGATTTTTATTACTTGAGGTGTCAACCTAACTGAGATTTCAAGTTATATAATGATGCTTGACATGAAAGTTTTTATAAAAAAAAATAAAAAAATTATATTTGGTTCATACATATACATTTGATCCATTTAGATAGTAACGTTCTAATGAAAAAGTAAATTTAATATACTTAAACAAATATCAATATATTTGGTTGTTGGAGTTGCTAAATATAATGTGTTTCTTTTTCCTATGCCACAAGAAAATTTTGTCTTTAACATTGGTATACATATCTTAGACCAAATTGACAAATGGTTACCGAAATTGAAAAATATTTTTTTAGTAAAATATGTTTTTCGTCATTCTAAATTTTTTTAAACAGTTTTTCTTTCAATTATTTTGACTTATTTTCATACATCTGTTTGGAATTTGAGTTTTGGTTCTGGAGGTAACATTTAATAGCGTTTATTAAGCACTATTCAAACTACTCTAAATATAAAAGTGGTATATTTTAAAAATAATGGAAAAAATATTTAGAGTGATAAAAATATAATTTTGAGAAATATAAATAAATAATATTTTTTTTCTGCGTTTGTTTATTGTAACGTAGGGATCAGAATAAACAAATTAAGCCAATTTTATGTATGTCCACTTCTTTTACTGCAAACTAAAGCATATAAAAATTATTGTCCAGATGAAATTAAAATAAAAAAAAACTGTGTAAATTAAGTTGTTGTAAAGTGTGTGAACTTTATATATATCTCTTATAATTAAAGCATAGGTAAATTAAGGTGATAAAAATTGTAAATATAATTTTAAGGAATTAGTTTGAGAACCCAATTTAAGAAGTATTTCATGACTTACTTAAATAAAGACGAGACATAAATATATTATAGTAAATAATGGAAAAATGATCGAAATAAATTTTTATATCCTGATTGAGAAACAATATTAATAATGCATTTGATTTTTTTTGTACTTTAAATATATGCAAATTATTGAAGGACTAAAAGTTCCACCACATGTAGAACTCTCGCGGAAATATCTTTCCATTAATATCGTGTTGATAAGCTTTATTGAGCCACAAATTCTAATGAGTTTCACAGGTTTATCTTATATAAATACTTGATATGCACGTATATAATTGACGCAGTCAAATGACAATATACGTTGAAATTAATAATTATTGATTTATTTTTATCAATTGAACGTAGGTATACACTAACATTTAATGTGTTAAAAGTTTAACATCCATTAAAAATTAGAATATTAAATGAATACAAAATATAATCCAAACTCTCTATCGAAGTTAAATGTATTTGAACAAGTGATATAGCTAATTGGACAACAGAATTCATATGTTCTTTTCATCAGACAACAACAACCCAAGTTGTGAGGCTTCTTCCTCATCATCAACTTATAATTTCTAACCTCTCTGGTACGGCTTGTTATTACAAGGCCAATTTTTTTTTTTCAAATTCCAAATATTATGTGTTGTAAAACACATAAATTCTTTTAGGTGAAACTTATGTGTCAACTTTCAATCAATATTCAATTTTCTGTCGCTAATTAATTCAAATTTTATTTACTAAATTAGAGTTTGAATTAGTCTTCAATTGTTGTCCTAGTTTATAGTTAGTATTGGGTTAGTGGTTTTGAAAGTGTATATGGCTATTAGTATTGTATTAGTATTGTGTTAGTGTTTAGTTATTGCTCCTATTTTATAGCTTTTGGTAGTTGTAGTTTTATTTTTATATATTGTCGAAGTAAATCAACAAAATGCATAAGTTGAGCAGTATATTGTCTTCTATTATTTCTTTCAAATAGTTTCTACAATTGGTATCAGAGCCAGATTGTTTGTTATCATGAAATCTACCAAATTATTAGTCCTTATCCTTGATGGAAAAAATTACAATCGGTGGTGCGTGTAGATGAAAGTTTCGTTCGATTATCATGAGTTATGGGATGCCATTAAGAATGGAGTGTCTACATTAGCTCTGCTAATGCAACTAAGGCGCAACGAGTAGTGCATCGTGACCAGAAGAAGAAGGACAAAAAGACTTTGTATCTCATCCATCAAGGGATGAATGACGAAACCTTTGAGTAGATAAAAGGAGCAACAACTGCAAGTGAAGCTTAGACCATTTTGTTAACCAATTATAAAGGCAATGACAGATCAAGACGGTGCGTCTTCAAACTTTAAGACGCCAATATGAACTGCTGATGGAAACCACAGAGACTGTTGATGTCTATATCAATAGGGTTCTTGCCTTAACGAATCAGATGAAGACCAATGGTGAAACACATTCAGAGCAGACAAAGGTGGAGAAGATTTTGAGGTCTTTAACTCTCAGATTTGAACATGTTGTTGTCGCAATTGAAGAGGCCAATGCCCTTTCAACAATGACAGTAAGGTTATTGTTCGGTTCCCTATGAACATATGAGCAGCGGATGAATGACAATAAGATTGAAAAACCAATTGAACAGGCTTTACAAGCACAAGCCTCAATTCCAAGCCTCAATTGGTAGCTCCTATCATAAGCACGCTAGTTCACAAGGTAGAGGACGGGAACGTGGTGGTAGCTATTCCAATAAAGGTTGTGGTGGCTAGAACCATAGAGGTGCTGAGCAAAACAACACTGGTTCCAATCACAATCCGAGTTCAAATAACTCTTGGCGCGAAGGACGTGGTCACGGTGGACGTAGGGACATGTATAATAAATCAAATGTGTAATGTTATAACTGCTATAAGCGCGACCATTATGCAAATGAATGCATATCAAAAGGTGATAATCATGCTGCCAATTGTGCTCAAGAAGACCATAATCACGAACAAGATCAAGAGGATCATGTATTACTAATAGTAGCCATATCAAATGAAACTCCAAACAATCAGACTTGGTATTTGGATACAGGTTGCACAAATCATATGTGTGGTAAGAAGGAGCTGTTTGCAGATTTGGATGATTCATTTCGTACAACAGTGAAATTCGAAGATGACATATTCGTTTCGGTGACTGGAAAATGGTGGATTCTTATCACATTGAAGAATGGTGATCACAGGTATATCTATGATGTTTTCTATGTACCTGATATGAAAAGTAATCTGTTGAGTATGAGACAGTTGTCCGAAAAGGGTTATGTGATACACATAGTTGAAAATCAATTCTCAATTTTTGATAAAGAAGGTAGTTTGATTCTTAAATTGTTTTAATTAAAAAATCGCATGTTTCCAGTAGATTTTAATATGGGTGATTTCAAGTGCTTGAATGCAATAGTAAATAATGAATCGTGGTTATGACATTTACGTTTTGGGCACTTAAATTTTTAGAGTTTGGAAAAATCTCTTCAAATTGGTTTACCCTATATTCATTACTCTGATCAATTGTGTGAGGCTTGCATTTTTGGAAAGAATCACAGGATACCATTTGTTAAGGAGCCTTGGTGTGCGAAATTTCCTTTGCGCTTGATCATACAAATGTTTGTGGTCCGATGAACATATCATCAATTGAAGGTAATTCGTATTTTCTAACCTTTATTGATGATTTTTCAAGGAAAACCTGGATTTATCTATTGAAAAGCAAAGCAATGATGAGGTATTCCACTGCTTTAAAATATTTAAATCATTTGTTGAAAGACAGAGTGGCAGACTAATTAAGATGGTGCGTAGTGATGGAGGGGTGAGTACAAGTCTAATGAGTTCAAAAGACATTGTGAAGAACTTGGGTTGCAACATAACATAACTGGTCCCTACACTCCTCAACACAACGAAGTAGCCGAGAGAAAGAATAGAACAATCATGGATATGACAAGGGGCATGCTTAAAGCGAAAGGTATGCCAAATTATTTTTGGGCTGAAGCTATAACATGTGCGGTATATTTGATAAACAGATCACCCATTTGGAGTATTCCTAACACAACTCCGATTGAGGCATGGAGCAGATTCAAACCCAATGTGCAACACTTGAAGGTATTTGGGGTCAATTACTTATGCTCATGTCCCCAAGGCAACAAGATCGAAGTTGGATGATAAGACAGTGTAGACCATTTTCATTGGATATAAGCATGGGGATACAAACTATACAATCCAATGACAAAGAATGTGATTGTTAGTCGTGATATTACATTGGCCGAAGATGAGGAATGACAATGGAATGCAACAGCTGAAATGGATTCGAAAAAACGATATATTTACGTTTTGAATGATGATGTGGAAGATGGAGTCACTCTTGAAGCACCTGCAGTTCAACCTGAAGCTATAACTCAACCTGAAGTTGCAACTCCAATTGCAACTACGATGGAGCGACGCAGAAGGCAGCAACGACAACCTGTACACATTCAAGATTACGAAGTAAATCTAGATGATGAAGTTGATGACAATGGAGAATTGGTTCACTTTGCTTTACTTGCAGATTCAAAACCCGTGAGACTTGCAAATGCCATTCAACACCCCAAATGGCAAGAGACTATGAATGAATAATTGATGACGATTGAGAAAACAATACATGACAACTCACTGATCTTCCAAAAGGACACAAAGCAATTGATGTGAAGTGGGTGTACAAGATTAAAGTAAAAGCAAATGGTGAGATTGACAGATACAAGGCAAGGTTGGTGGCAAAGGGATTTGAGCAAAGAGAAGGCTATGATTACGAAGAAATATCTTCTCCTGTAGCTCGAATGGAAACAATGAGATTAATCATTGCTTTGGTTGCACAAATGCAATGGAAAATTCACCAAATGGACGTCAAGTATGCGTTTCTAAAAGGCCCACTTGATGAAGAGGTTTATGTAAAGCAGCCACCGGGTTTCATAAGATCCAGAAAAGAGAAGAAGGTGTACAAACTAACTAAGGCTTTATATGGTCTTAAACAGACACCAAGAGCTTAGAACAAAAGGATTGATTCATTTCTTCAAGCCACTAGATTCAAAAAATGTGCCTAAGATCTTGGTCTTTATGTAAAGACTAATGATTGTGGAGATTTGCTAATTTTATATCTCTATATTGATGATGTAATTTTTATAGTAAGTAATCTCAAAATGATTGGTGACTTCAAGCATATCATGATGAAGGAATTTGAGATGACTGATCTCGGTCTTATGTCCTGCTTTTTAGACATTGAAGTCATCAAAGGAGACGATAAAATCTTTATTCATCAAAGGAAATTTGCTGCTGAGTTTTTAAAGAAGTTTAAGATGGGGGATTCAAACCCAGTTAAGACTCCAATTGAAACTGAAATTAAGCTTACGAAGGAAGGTGACTCACTTGTACTAGACTCGACATATGATATGCTGTGGGATTGGTCCGTCGGTACATGGAGTCACATCGACGGGTTCATTTACAAGCTGTAAAGAGAATTATGCGCTACATCAAAGGTACTACAACTCTTGGTCTATTTTACTTTTCATCTAAGAAGATTGAGATCGTCGGATACTCAGACAATGATTGGGGTGGAGATTCAGACGAGAGGAAGAGCACAAGTGGTCATTATTTTATGCTCGGAAAGACTGTTTGCTTGTGGTCATCAAAGAAACAGTTAATTATTGCATTATCCACTTGTGAAGTTGAGCATGTAACAGTAGCAACAAGTACTTGTCAATCAGTTTGGCTCAGCAATATCATGACTCAAATTGGTATTAATCTCGATGTTCTAATCAATATTTATTTTGACAATGTCTCTGCAATTAATCTAGCAAAAAATTCGGTTTTTCATCAAAGAAGTAAACACATTGATTTTCGATATCACTTCCTACGAGACCAAGTTAGGAAGAACAAATTGGAATACTGCACATCAGAAGATCAGATATCAGATATTCTAACTATGCCATTGAAGATCGATGCTTTCATCAAGTTAAGAGATCTTTTGGACATGAAGGTTGTTCCAAATCAAAATTAAGGAAGGATGTTAGTCATTAATTCAAATTTTATTTACTAAATTAGAGTTAAATTAGTCTTGAATTGTTGTCCTAGTTTACAGTTAGTATTGCGTTAGTGGTCTAGTGGTTTTGAAAGTGTAGTCCTAGTTTAAAGGGCTGTTAATATTGTGTTAGTGTTTAGTTATTTCTTCTTTTTTATAGCTTCTTTATAGCTTCTAATAGTTGTAATTTTATTTATATATATTGTGAAAGTAAATCAACAAAATGCATGAGTTCAGTACTATATTGCCTTTCTATTATTTCTTTCAAATAGTTTCTATACTTTCTATCAAATAATCTGTGATAAATTCCCCTCTGTACAAAAAAAAGGAAAACAATTTGATGTAAATAGTCGGAAATTGATCAAAGATGGTTGTATTCTTGAAAACCTAAATTTATAAGAAAATTGACATATAAAAAAGAAAATTCAGTGTAGATTAGAAATAATATTATTATTTTAAAGTGTCAATAAAAATATTGTTGTATCGATGAGCCTATCATCTGCTTAACACTGAGGTTGTGTACTCATAGGTCAAGGTTCAACCCTTGCCATCAGAAATATTATCTAAACTGAAGAGTTATTAGGGTTATTTGGTTTCAACTATAGTGATTTACGAGAAGAAAGAAAATTTCACAAATCAAAGAATAAAAAATTAATAAAATATTTAGAAAAAAGATTTCAACCTTATTTTTTCACAAATATGCAATTTTTTTTGGAAAATCATGGTTAAAATATATATTATATTAAATATATATTTTATAATTATTATATTAAATATACATTATTATTTCATTTATATTCATATTTATATTTATATTATAATAAAATAAGTATAATTAACTATATAATATAAATAATAAGAATTATTAAAATATTAATAAATATATATAAAATGATAATTAAAATAAAATACTAATAATAAATTTATGAAATAACAACTATAGTAAAATAATTAAAAAAGTTATAAATAATAAATAATAATGATAAAAATAAATAATAATAATAGTAAAATTAAAATTATTAATTAATTATAAAATTATTATCTTTTATTTATTTAAAATTAATTTATAGTAATATAATTAAATTATTTATTATCTATAAATATATTTATTAATATTTATAGTAATATATATATATATATATATATATTATTTTATAATTTTTAAAAAATTATTATATCTATCAAATCACTCACAAGATTTTATAAATTTTTTCTTAATTTTTCACTTTTATTTTACTTAAACCAAACAATATCACTTTCATTAAAAGAGGTAAAGGTAGAACCTTCGAGAAAGTTAGATTCTTGTTATGACAAATAAAAAGTAAAAGATCTCATGACCAAATCAAACCAATAAAGAAACATTTTTAAAACTTCTCTTACTTACAAAAAAGTTTTTAAAAATTATTTTATTTTATTTTATTTTATATTTTCTTTCTTTTTTTCCATTCATTTTTGACAAAATAATAATAAAAAAATTCCAGAACACCATCCCAAAATTTGATCACCATATAATTTATTTTGGATGAGCATTCATATGCTAAATTCAAAAACTGAGAGTCGAAATTATATTTTTGAGAAGCAAATTTTGATGACCTATGGAATGACCTTCTTCCACCCTTGGTCATTATCGAAAAAAATATCTCCAAAATTCGGAGAAGTTTTCTTTTGAAAATAAACCAAAATCTCACCATGATCATAAATCAGTGCGCTACTTGGAGAAATAAATCTCAAAGGTGCTATTTAGGGAATTAATTCCCAAAAGTGTTCCACTTGGGAAAAAAAGTCCGCTTGAGTCACTGCACACCAATTTCCACGCTCAAGCTTTTCCACTAAAATTGTTTGAGAAATTGAACCACTAAATCAAATAGCCAAATCACGTAATCACCAAATTTTCTACTAATTCACTAAATTGGTTAATAACACAAGCAAATACTGTATTGGTTTTCAACCAATTTGAACAATCAACACAACAAATTTTTTCACCAAACGAGAGACGGTTAAACTAACGTTAATTATAAAGTATGTGTGTTGAACCATTATTACTTTTTTTTTTTATCAGCAATGAATAAATAAAATTAAAGGGGATATTTCAGGGGTATCCCAACCCATATACAGAAACCACAAAAGGACTTCTTATCTCTCCTTTATGGTTGGAACAAAACAACCTTAAAGTGAGAAAAACATACCCAAAAATATACCCAAGCAAGATCGCCTGCCGCCAATGCTTCTCGCCATATATGCTTTGACCTAAGTAAACCCTGCTCTCGAGGAGGATCCACTCGGGAAATCCCCATCTCATTGCTCTTATTAAGGTTAACAGACATCTTTATCGAACCAGCACAAACCCGACGATGTCTCTACCTCGGTGATTTTCAGTACCTGATCTTCCGTTTTTCGAATACGGCAATGATACACAACTTCACCGACCACCGACTACGCGCTCATGGAGATCGCCGCTTCATCGACCGGCGATCATGTTTACCTTTGCCTTCGGCGACCACCGACTAGCGCATGGAGATCGCCATTT
>Ga0123342_1010159_pt1 | contig 10894 bp, 3 predicted proteins | sample Turbeawhitnodule_FD_89960 | JGI IMG/M metagenome (GOLD analysis project Ga0123342, IMG submission 89960) | Root nodule microbial communities of legume samples collected from Mexico - Turtle bean Mexico white nodule | ecosystem: Host-associated > Plants > Roots > Nodule | place: Mexico: Nepantla... | reverse complement strand
TGCACATCAAACCTAATTAAACCATACATATTTTTTATTATATAAATTTTCTAATCTATTACTGTTTATTTGTATAACCAAAAATTATTTTAAATAAATAAATATTTTTGAATACATGAAAAAATGTATATTTAATATAAATAGTTAGTTATGATATAATATTATTTAGTTATAGAAATTTTATTTTAAAAGTTCAAATTCAAATTAAAAATGGAAAAACTAAATAAATCCTAAAAAAATTCTAAAAGAAAGAAAAAAACAAATAAACTGTCAATTATATTTTGAAAAAAAAAAAAAAAAGAAGAAAGAAAAAAAAAAAAAAAAAAAAAATACATCAAAAAAAAAAAAAAAAAAAAAAAAAAAACTATAATAATACATATATTTATTCTACAAAATTAACTCTTATATATACTTCAAGATTCAACTATAATAAACTTGTTTTCTTAAAACTTCAATTACTAGTTTTTTTTAGATTAAATGATTAAATTCAAATTCAAATTTTAAGATGATATATCATAAATTGTTGGTTCTATTAAATCTCTTGTTATCTGAATATTATCGAACTATATGTAATATTTAATATTATAAAATTTAGGTTTGAGATGTGAAATTAAAAACCTAAAATGTATTATATATAACCTTTACTTCATCAATTAATTTTTTTAAATTGGATAGACCTTATTTTTAACCAAACAAATAGTTACTTTTCTGTCAATACAATAATTAAAAAAAAAAATAGTTTCCAAAACTTTGTCTTAGAGACCTTATAGGGTGAATATGATCTCTCTTGGCAGTAAAAAAATTGAGAGGAAAAAGTTAATGCAAAAAACATTCATGATTTTGATTTATTTCACTTTCCCATTAAAAGAATAAGATAAATATTCTGTTATATATATATATATATATATATATATATATATATATATATATATACATTGCATCAAAATTCCTCAAGTGGCACAAAGTTATTACACCTCAATGCCTAAAGATAAATGGCATATCCCGGAAATCCAGTGAGAAATTGACTTTAATTTTTCAAGTCTTAACTCTTAAGAAGAAGAAGAAGCACTTGGAGATAATGGACCACACATTCCTTAGTATATTTTTTAATCAAACTTATTCTCAATAAAATATCAGAGATTAATATTCAATACTAAAAACTTATTAAATAAAAATTAATTTAAAAAACAAAAAACAATTAATTATTATATTGACTAAATTAAATATTTTTTAAAAAACTAAAACAAATATTTGTATCTAAATTAATTTATATTATTAATAAATATTTTTTAAATTGGTATTTAATTAACTAAATAATTGGTAGTTAAAATCTTAATAGTTAATTAGATATTAATTTAAAAATTATTTATTAATAACAGAAATTAATTTCGTTAATCTTTAAAATAGTATCTAATTTATTCAATATAACAATTAATTATTTTTTTTATTTTTAAACTTAGTTTTTTTCATTAATATTTTTTTTATGAGGAAAAAATAAAGTTTTGTTGGTGAGAATTGAATCTTTGACAAGTTAGAGAAAAAAATGATCTAGTAACTATGTTAGATACTGTTGTTACACATTGTGTATTGTTAGTAAGAATGATATTCTTTTTGCTTAGAAAGAAAGTGGCAATGAGAACCTTATCCATTGATTGTGCAGAAAGCAAAGATTATGTTAAATATCCTTGATGTGTTGTTTCAACTTGACCAATTCTTGTACACAACTTGATCTCATTGGTGAGGAATTATTCCATGTTTGATACTATACAACTAACCTGACAAAATTCTAAGACTCCCTTTGAAGCAGAAAGCCTTGAAGAGGGGAAAGTACTGAAAAAAAAGACACTGTGTAGTGGCAACCACTGCTGTGCTAGCTCATATTCCTTCCTTGACAGCTTTTTTTTCAAAAACTTTAACACAGCTCAGCTCTCAGCAGCAGAACTTGGTTCATGGTTTTAGATTTTGTGTTTTCCTGCTTCAACAGGAACTAGGGCAGTCATGGGGTCCAGAACCCAATTATGATTATCATCAATTTGTTTTTAAATGTGTTTGTGTGATTTTGGTTTTATCAGTGAATTTTGGTTGTATTAGTGGATGTTTTTGTGTTTATTGTTTTCTTTACTGAAGACTGGTTATAAAGATCATTATAGGATACATGCTGATTTCTTTTGATGTGATTTACCATTTTTTTCAATTGAAGATTGATTTGGTGGTTTGTAAAGTTTTTTCAATTAAAGATTGTTTTGATAGTCCATAGAGTCTGAAGAATGTTTGTAGGTCATGTGTTGTGTTGACCATGTTAGCCTTGATCGCTTTCTGTATAAGGATTGAAACATTCTTGAAGCGTCGGTATAAGGGTTAGGATACTTTGAAATGTTTCATTATATTTTATTTATTTTTTGTTTTAAAAAAAAGGTAAATAAATATTTGATTTTTTAGATTTTGGAACTGTTATTGAGATTAATATGGCTTCAAAATAGGTTACTTTTGATTTTTATGTTTGCATGTTTTGGTAGTTTTTAATGATCTGTGAACTAAACTAAAATAATGAATTTAGCATGAATAAGTATTGTTAAAAGGAATTCCACATGTATGTTTAAGTCATAATAAGAAAAAAATTGATTATGAATATTTAAGAATGATAACCTTATCTTTTTAAACTTTATAATGTTGTTATTAATTTCAAAATATGTTATCCACATGTATATTACTCATTGTTATTAATTCTTTCTAAAGGTGTTAATTTGAGTTAATTATCTCTTCTCAAATAAATCCACAAGTGATATAAAATTTATTGGTTGATTTAAATAGTAAACTCTAATATAATTTGAGTTTGTTTTTAATTAGGTTCTCACACTTTCCATTGCAATACATAGAGCTCTGGATTTCTTGTCAAAAGAACTTAAAATGGAAACAAACATATCAATATAGAAGAACTTTCATTTTTTACATTTCTTTTCAACTTTTTGTTCAACCATATAGAGAACAATATTTAATGAGTTTAAGTATTAAATAATCTTCAAACTTTGATCACTGTCAAATTTTCTTATAGTCATAAGATGATATTTATTTCTAAGTCTTCAAATTATATTACCTGGTCTTAGAAGACAATCTTCACAATGTTATACATTTTTCAATATTTTATCACTTTTTATTCCTTTAAACAGTTTTATTCTCTTCTAAAATGACTTGTATCCCTTTCTACTTCATCCAAAGTAGTTCAAAAAGACTTTTCAAGTTTGAATAATCAAACAGAAACCATTAATTAGGCCCTGTCATTTCATTGGTAAGTTGCATGACAACATGGTTTTCAGTCCATTAAATTCACTCAATCACATACAAACATCTCAACAATAAAAACCAACTTTAATACCACAAATAATTAACTCCTATATTAATTATTTTAAAAAATAAAAAATTTATTGGTATTTAAAGTAGTTTTTATTATCATAAAATTTATAAATTGGTATTTAATTAATTACTAAATTTTTAGTTATTAATTACTTTAAATTTTAAAATTGGTAGTTAAAATCTCAGTATTTAATTAGATACTAATTTTTAAAAAATAGTTTATAAATTTTATTAACAATAAAAACTAATTTAGATACCAATAACTTTTTTAGTCTCTAAAATAGTGTTTAATTTAGTTAATATAATGACTAATTATTTTTTATCTCTAAAATTTATTTTTATTTAGTGATTTCTTGTAGTGCAAGTTTTAGGATTTTTCTAGTTGTATACCAACCTTGTTTCATCACTAAAAAAAAGGCATTGAATAGAAAATAATTTTATAAACCATAAATAATTAGTTGTTATAGTGACTAAATTAGAGACCATTTTAAAAACTAAAAAAAATATTAGTTTCTAAATTTGTTTCTAGTATTGATAAATAGTTTCTTAATTGGTATCTAATTAACTATAAAGGTTTTTGGTACCAAATTTAGAATATAAATAATTGGTAGTTAAAACCTTGGTAGCTAATTAGATACCAATTTAAAAGTATTTATCAATAATAGAAACTAATCTAGAAACCAATAATATTTTTAGTCTCTAATTTAGTCATTATAACAACTAATTATTTTTTATTTCTAAAATTAGTTTTTGTTTAATATTTTTTTATAATGCATTCTTCTGTTTTTCTTTATACTCTGAGTTCCCCAACCCATTCTAAAACAACAACATAGGTTTTGGATCCATATGTTCACATGAAAAGAAAATATCTAAATGGCAAAGCCAAAATATTCTGAACAATAAACATACCCTCATAAAATCTCCAGAAATATTCACCTGTCAGAGGCAATATTTAATTACAGTTAACTAACCTGCATATATAATTGGCAATGAGGTCCACAAGATTTGACACATCACTTGAAGGTATTATTGTTAAACAATAAGAAAAATGCTGGAGAACACCCCATCATTAGCTACAAATTCTTCACACCTGATTAGCTTAGAAACTTCACCATCATATGTCACAGAACATCTTAACTTTGATCAATTATGAATCACAGTTCCAAAAATTGTTGTATTTGTCACAGTTCCATTCAGCCTACTCATGATGCACTTCCTCATTTCCCTTTAACATGTTGAGTAGTGCCACATGAATGTGACCTTACAACTTTCTGCTTCTACCTTCTAAATTGTAATAATGTTACATATCTATATATACTATTTTTTTTGTAAGGTTAAGTAATATGGTATAATATGTCTTTAGGGTTAAAGAAATAGAAATCAGAATTGACACAGGAAGAGGAGATTAAGTCTCATATGTTCAAATTTTCTTATATTGTACTGTTGTTCAATAGTTAACTCTTCAACTAAGTCTATCAACTTGGAGAGGAGATTAAACCTCATATGTTCAAATTTTCTTATGATGTACTCTTGTTCAGAAATTAACACCTCAACTAAGCCTATCAACTTGGCCACCTTGTAAGAAATCGAAACCAGAATTGGTAGGAGAGGAGATAAAGTTGTGACATGCAATTTTATAACGTGCTAAATCTGCAACATTTATGTTTTTGTGTTTCTAGGATTCTTTGTAACTATGCCTTATTATTGTAGTTCTAATTAGTGGGGTTCATGTTAATAGTTAGAATTGTGTAATTTTTGGAGTTGTTTGGATTGTTTTGAGCTGCATTCTTGATTTGTTATTTTAACACTTGATTTTTGTATACGAGTTAGAATATCTGAAGTATATTTTTTATTTACTGGCAGAAAAAATTGTATAATATTTGTTATTTGTACTGTTGTTCAATTAAAATTGAAGTCTCTCACATCAATAATAAGCCAGAAAAAGGTTTGCATTAAAGTATTATAAGTGTTGAATCTTCATTTGTTAGAGGAGAACAATAACATTATGTACAGAATTTTGTGTCAGTTTTGATGATGAACTAAACTAAACCAATGAATTTGTCTTGACCCTTTTGAAACATCAACTTCAAAAGGCTAAAAATCCATGAAATATGAAGAGAAAAGGCTTCCCTCTCCTCCAAATAAGCTTCCATGCCCCCCACTATGTTCATGCATTTTTCCACTGTCAATGTTGTAAGGCTTCAAAGATGATGACTTCACAGAGGGAAAAGTAAAGAGTGGGGGCTCCAAAACAACTCAGAAACAGTCCATCAGAAATTTCATGTCATCAAAATGCAGTGCATATGTGCCGTGATATTAATTAATCACCACACTGTTTCCAGGTTCTGTCCTTATCTGTGAGGCTGTGAATGAGTAAAATCAAAGCTTTGGAAGTAACTCAAGAAGAAAAATAAAAATAGCATATCATATCATATCATAACATAACAAGTGATTCCAAATAATGTTACTAGTCATTTATAATTGTGACTGCACATAACTCCCATTATGTTTCCTCATTAATAGCTTTTCTTGACCACTCAACCCTTTTTCACTCCCAAATCTGTGTGCAACTTATGCTCCAGATCTAATGTCTAATCTTTACCTTCATTTCCTTTACCAGACATTTTGAATTATTTGCTACAGCTAAGGCATATAAATCAACAACAGAAGAAAAAAAATGCATCTACACTTCAAAAATTAATTTAGGAGCTTAGTTGTGAAAATGTATTATTGGAGATTCCACATTGACTAGAAATTAGAACATTTCGTAGTATATAAATGCGTGCAAACCTTATTTCATAAGTTGATTTTATGAGATTGAGTTAAGCATCTTATTTTATTTTAAAAATAATTATTATTTTAGTTATCTTAACCATTTTGAGTAAGAATACAATAAGAATAAGAAAATTATTAAATAAAAATCAATTTTAAAAATAAAAAATAATTACTTGCTATATTTATAAAATTAAGTACTATTTTAAAGACTAAAAATATTTATCAATAATAGACTATTTTAAAGACTAAATAATTGGTAACTAAAATTTAGATAGTTAATTAGATACCAATTTATAAACTATTTATCAATAGAAACTAATTTAAAAATCAATAATATTTTTAGTATCTAAAATAGTATTTAATTTAGTTTTGTTTCTAAATTTAATTTCTAAATAATGATTTTTTAATAGTGAATGTTTTTTTTAATCTTATTTAATCCCTCCAAGAAGGGTGAAGTGTGATAAGAGACAATTTGTTCTTGTCATCATCTGAATTTTGTTTTAGTTATGAATTTGCCTTCTTATGTAATCAGCAAGATTCTTATCCTGCTTTAATTCACTGCTGCTTACATTGGAACAATTTTTTTTTTGTATGAGACAAAATACAAGTTCATTTTTATTTTGGATAACACCTTTTTATCTATATTAAAAATTTAATTATCTATTTTTACTTGATTAAAAATTTAGTTATCTAATTTTTTTTCTTGATTGAAAATTTAGATGCCATTAAGATTTCATAGAATTCACATTTTTAATATAGTAATTTTCTATAAATATTTACAAAAAATTTAAACCGGAATAAGTTTATTTTAGATTACTACTATACCTATTTATTTGTTTTTGAGATGGATGGTGTATTTATAATTTTTTAACAGTTTTTCTAAGATTGTATTGGGCCTGCTTGTACAACAAAGCTTTGTTGCATCAGTTCAGCCCAAATACCCAAATGGAAAGAAGGTGTTTCTTCCTGCACTTCATCAAATTTCTTGTTGCACCCATCAATTAAGTAAAATGACTAAAATGTCTCATCTGATTTGTCTTCATTTGATAAAGATCTTTCCATAATATATTCTAGAAAATGTTTTCCAAGAAAATATTTCATTATTATGAAAAATATGTTCCAGAAATATTTTGAGAAAAAAATAATTCATAATTTATTTTTAGCAGGAGTAAAATAGTTTTTTTTTTTCTCAAAATAATGGGGGTATAGGAAGAAATTTGTTGGGTGCAGAAAAAAAACAACCTCGAGAAAAATAAAATGATTTGGGCCAGATTAGTTTTCATGGGTTATTTAGAAAAGAATCACAATTTTGTATTGATTACATTTTATTTTAATCACTCTCCTTTTTAAATTATTTGTGATTTTGGCATCTTAAGTTATTTTAGTAAATTTATATTGTTTTCAAATAAATTAATATATCTACAGTATTAATATATCTAAATAGGTAAATATCTAAATTTAGATTGAGATAACTCTTTTATCATATTATTTTTTGGTGCATACCATTTAAGACTGCAATAATAATAGAAATTATTATTATTATTATTGTCATATATATAATATATAATTTTACTTTAAAAGAAAATCTTGAAAAATTACAAATATAAAAAAAAATGTATAAGGAAATTTAAAATAATTTTAAATGAAAAAGACAAAGCAAAAACTTTTAAACCCATTTTATCTTGTGGAACAAGGTGAGAAAAAAATATAATGTTAGTTGTTATTATTTCCCTGTTCACCTTCATCTTTAGGGTTTCTTCTTTTCCCTGTTTTTGCTCAGCTTCTTCTTCAGTTCCGCTTCTGAGATAATAGTAAGTTTTTTCGTGCCTTTAATTTGTTCACTGTTGTGCGTTTATGGGTTCTATTCGCATGTTCTTACATTTTTTTTTTCTTTTTCATTTTCGACTTATTATTTGTGTTCTGTCTAATTACGAGTGAATATGTTTTTGTTTACCGAAAATCAGAAATATGTATCATAATGGAGTTAGGGTTTATGGGTGTGGGAGAAAAGGAGAAAGAAGTAGTATGTAAGAGGAAAGAGGGGGCAAATTTTTAAATTGTATAGCCTTGTAATAATAATCTATACCTATCCGATTTGGGAGAAAAATAAAATTTGAACCAATTTTGATTCGGGATTGTCAAAGAATTTCAAAATTTAAACCAAACCAACTGGATCAAGAATCTATTGATTTGTTGAGTTGTTATTGTTGTTTATTGATTTGTTGAGTTGTTATAGTTGTTCTATGATCTGTTGAGATGTTATAGTTGCTCTTTATTGTGTCTTCCCAATCCATCCTAAATCAACAGCATAGGGTTTTGGATTAGCTTAGAAACTTCTCCACCATCAGCTTGTAGCATATGTCACAAAATATCTTAACTTTGATTTGTATTTGTCACAGTTCTATTCAGCCTATTCATGATGCACTTGCTCATTTCCCTTTCTTCTACCTTTGTAAATTGTAATGGTGTTACATCTATACTATTTTTGTAACATTAATGCAGACTTAGTTTATGTATTTGTTGTATTTGCATTTTTTATTCTTATACAAATAGTAGTAGGAATAAAATCTTGACTTGAGAGTGTTCCAAATGGTTATAATGTTTTTAACACAAGTACATGTCTGTCATGGATACAATGCCTATGTATCCATGCTTTGTACACCGAGACACTGTTTTTGTTTCTTTGGATGTTGAGAAATTACAGATGGGATAAGGAAGCTGCATAATGTTCCATTTAAGTTGGCTGTATTGCTAAACCTGCAATACTTGAGATATTGTTAGTTTTGACTCATTGTGTCTGGTTTTACAAATTGTGCTAGTTTCTTTTCTTTTTCTAAGCTTTATCCTTTTTTTTTCAGAGCAAAGTTTCTGGCCTATTGTCTGTATCATGGGAACCAGGGGAGTAATTGGAGATAAGTGGTCGATGAGAATTCTATGGGCTTGTGCAATTGGAAGTGCTGTCGGTATGGATTTTGGATTTTTGGGCTTCTTCTATTTCTTTTTTCACTGAAACTTTGTTCAATTACAGTTTTGTTTTCATAACTACAAATTGTCTAGGCCTGTACTTTGTTGCTGTAGAAAGACAAACGCAGAATAGGGCGAGAATGTTGGCTGAAGAACTAAGGGCAGCGTCTTCAGGTGGAAACAATGGCGAAGACAGCTGAACTTACAGCATAGGCAAAGTTTCAGATTTTCTGAGAGGTGTTTCTCTCTATGCTGCAAAATTTATGTGGCATTTGTCCATGTGCTAACATTATCTAGAACTTTGTACTGGGAGTAAATAATAAGTAGATTTTCATTTCAAAGCATTATTGAAAGGATTGAAATATTAAAATAAGCTTTGTAGCCACATTTTTAACTCAATTTACTTTTGTGCTTTGATGATTGAAATATTAAAGTAGTTTTCTTCCAATGTTGAAAAGGGTGATCTAAATATGAGAAGATTGAGTCATCAATTAAGAGATGTTAGAGAAAGAAACTGACTGTTTCTTCTTGCACCTCCACCATAGGTTCTTCTGTTCTTCTGGCACTCCCATACACAAAGTGAAAATATTTTTTTATCCGCACATGCATTTGATAAAAGACTTCCGGATTATGTAATCTGGAATTAAAAAAGACTTCTGGATTACATAATCCGGAAACTAATCATGCATCTTAAAAAACGCTTTCAGATTATGTAATTTGGAAGTTAATTACAATTTTGAAAAAAGATTTTTGGATTAGGTAATCCGGAATATTATAGAGGGTTGTTTTTGGAAATATGAAAATTTTTGGAGGTGAGTGAAGAATATATGGTGCTGCAGGAAGAAACAGCCAAAAAAAACTTTATGTTTTGAACACGGGCCCAAGCATAACATTTCATGAAAACATAAAAAAATCTTTGTTCTGTATTAGTCTATGTAAGATCCCTTGAAAATCTTAACAAATATTAACCAAGCTAAAAAAATAGCTTAACCAGATGTAATAAAAAGATAGCTTAACAAACCAAAATAGATAGATAGGTTAATAATAATAACAATGAAGGGGATTTTCTATAAGTGGAGTAATAATTGAAAATATTCCTATTCTTATTATTATTGCATATATTATCTTAAAAAGAAAATCTTAAAAAATTAAGAAGTTAATTTCCAGTTTTTTATAATTTTAAAGTATAATAGAATATAACTTATTTTAAATCTATTAATTTTTCTTTTTTAATTTATAAATAATTATTACTTTATAAAAAAATAAAAATGTTAAATATTTCATGTATTTACAATAGTAAAACAGAAGTTAACTTGTTTGAAATTTCATCTCTAGTTTGCTTTCTTTTTTATTTAAATGTTCTTATTCTAAATTTTTTTCATTCATTTTATTTTTACTTTGTGATTTTTCAATGTTAGTATTCTTGAATTTTTTCTTGGATTGATTGATATTAATTCATAATTCTTAAAAATAATAAGAATTTTCTCCATCATTTACCTTCTCTAAATATGTAACCAAACTTAACAGTTGAGAACTTAATATTGCTAATATACATGAGTTATCTAATACATATTTTAGGGTCACACTCTTAACATGGATTTCATCATATCTAACCATTTTACTTCAAATGAATTATTGTAATAAACTTTCAACAACACACATGTAGTTCATATGAAATTAAAAATATTTAAGATATGTTGAGATACTCTATAATACAAACCAACTCTCATCTTTTATCAAATGTTAAATTGTCTAAGAATTAATATATATATATATATATATATATATATATATATATATATAT
>Ga0123342_1010158_pt1 | contig 10894 bp, 11 predicted proteins | sample Turbeawhitnodule_FD_89960 | JGI IMG/M metagenome (GOLD analysis project Ga0123342, IMG submission 89960) | Root nodule microbial communities of legume samples collected from Mexico - Turtle bean Mexico white nodule | ecosystem: Host-associated > Plants > Roots > Nodule | place: Mexico: Nepantla... | reverse complement strand
TTGCGAGTCTTGAGTACGCTGAGAGAGAATTTTGCACGGTTCTTTAGAGTTCTTGAGTTTTCTCTTAGTATTTGGTGGTTCAGTCGCTGACTTGGGCGTCGGAGCGTGATCGGCCGCAGCGGCACCGTTCTGTCTTTTGCAGGTTCTTGAGGTGAATCACGGTGAAGGACGGAGGCTAACACGGCGTAGAATTCGATCCCGGTTTGACGAGGCAAGGTTCTTGCGTCCCGGTCAACAGGCAGGATCAATATTCCTTTTAGAAGGACAATTAGCAGCAATGTGACCATAACCCATACATTTAAAGCATTTCTAGTGGAAGGCCTAGATTCCTTCTTTCTCTTCTTGACCTTGTTCTTCATCAACCGGCTATTCCTCCTTAAACACTGGAAGTAGGGGTGTCCTTTTTCCCCTCCAGTTTACACAAATATGGACAAGGCGGCCATCTGCCCGGTCAACTGCTGCACCTCCTTCACCGAGGTCGGGCTTCTCATGGCAAGGATTGTCGCACGCTTCTCCGGGTTCGCCTCTATCCCACGCTCGGTGAGTAGGAAACCCAAGAACTTACCCGCCTCGACCCCAAACACGCACTTCTCAGGGTTTAGCTTCAACCGATACTTAGCTATTGTCGCAAATAGTTCTTCCAGATCAGACACATGTTGACCCCTTTCCTGCAAGGTCACCACCATATCATCCACGTAGGCCTGCACATTCCTGCCTATCCATCAGCCTCTGGTAGGTGGCGCCCGCATTCTTCAGCCTAAAGGGCATCACCGTGTAGCAGTAACAAGATTTCTCGGTCATAAACACCATCTTGCACTCGTCTCTGGGGTGCATCTTGATTTGGTTGTACCCGGAGAAAGCATCTAAAAAACTAAGCATCTTACAGCCCGAGGCGCTGTCCACCAAGGCGTCGATGCTTGGTATGGGGTACGAATCCTTCAAGCATGACTTGTTGAGGTCGGTGAAGTCCACACACATTCTCCACTTCCCGTTGGCCTTCTTCACCAAGACCACATTTGCCAACCACTTAGGGTATTGAATCTCCCTTATGTGGTCAGCACTCAGCAACTTCTTCGTTTCTTCCTTGATGATCTACCGCCTCTCTTCATTGAACTTCCTTCTTCTCTGGCGGAAGGGCCTGACCTTGGGGTCCATGGTGAGGCGGTGACACAGGAAATCTGGGCCTATACCTGGCATGTCCGAGGCGGACCAGGCGAAAGCGTCTAAGTGCCGTGCTATCACCCCAACGACCTGGTCTTGCTCCGCCCGGTCCAACGACTTACCAAGCTTAAACGTTCTACCCTCGATCTTTCTCTCCACGATGTCCCCTGCTGGCTCGGGTTGCCTCTCCCGAGCGCTTTCTACGCGGGAGATCCCTGCGCGGGCATCCCTGTCTCTGCTAGGTGGGCGCTCTGTAACCATGAACACCCCTCTCTTGGTCTTGAGGCTGTTCTCGTAGCATTTCTTAGCCTTTTGTTGGTCCGACTTGATGGTTATCACCTTCCCACTCAAGTCTGGCAACTTCATCTTCATGTGGCATGTTGATGCTACCGCCCTTAGCCTATTCAAAGCTGGTCTCCCCAACAGAATATTATAGGCTGAGGAAGCATTAACCACCATGTACCTTATAATCTCCGTGCGGGAGGCAACGCCATCTGTAAAGGTGGTCCTTAGCTCCAAATGCCCCCGTACCTCCACCTGGTCTCCCGCGAAGCCATACAAGCACCCAGTGTAAGGCCTCAGCTGATCGGGAGATAGGTGCAGCTTATTAAGGTGGACCAAAACATCACATCTCCCAAGCTGCCTTGGTCCACTAGCACTCGGTGCACCTTCCTCCCTGTGGTTACAACAGAAATCACCACAGGGTCGTTGTTATGAGGAACGACGTCTCGAAGATCGGCCTTCATGAAAGTAAGGTCGACGTCGAGCACGTCATTCACCGCTTGCACCTCTACTGACATCATTGATCGTGCATACCACTTGCGCTGAGATGCAGTGCACCCTCCACCTGAGAAACCCACCGAGATGGTGTGGATCTCCCCATTAACGGGCATTTCATGCCCCTGATCCTCTCTGGCTCCGCCAAGTAGTCATTTAGGAACCCACTCTTCACCAGCTCATCCAACTGGTGTCCCAACGCCAAGTAGTTGCGTATGGGGTGAATACCAACATTTCAAGTGGGTTCTCTCCATGGACAGGTCCTCCAACCAATAGGGCAGTGGGGCTGGCGTCATTTTGGACGGGCCAAATGGGTTACTGATCAAGCAGGCCCTACAGTTCGCCTTCAAAGCTAATAACAACCAAGCTTAATATGAGGCCTTTGTCACCGGAATGTTGCTAGCCAAGGAGATGGTTGCTAAAAGCCTACTAGCGAAGAGTAATTCATTGTCAATAACGGGGCAGGTTACGGGTGAATACCATGACAAGGACCCTCAGATGGTCGCATACCTGGAGTATGTCAGGATCCTGAAAGAGGCTTTTGTGGTGTTTGAGTTGGTACACGTTCCCAGAGAGCAGAATGCCCGAACTGACTTGCTAGCAAAGCTCGCCAGCTCAGGGAAGGGGAACAGGCAAAGGACAGTCATACAGGAAACCTTGAAGACACCCCGATCCACCACAGATTGCACAGTAGAAGTCCAGCAGGTAAGCGTCTCAGAGGGCGAAAAAAGAGGTCATCGGTCGTTGACTCAGGAAATGTTGAAGGCACACAGGATAAGCGCATACGATTCATTAAGGAGAGAGTCATTGCATGTCAGCCTAGTCGACAAGAGTGAAACCCGGATGACACCCTATAGACGCTACCTAGCTGATGGTTTGCTCCCGCTGGAGCTAGCAAAAGCCAAGGTCGTCAAGAAAAATGCAAATAGGTATACCCTGGTTGATGGAAAGTTGTTCAGACATGGCTACACTCACCCTATCCTATCATGTGCGAGTGGTGAACAGTGCACGCGTATCATGGTGGAGCTCCACGAAGGTATATGTGGGAGTCACATCGGCGGTCGAGCTCTCTTGTCCAAAGCCATTCGGGCAGGGTACTACTGGCCGACCATGAAGGAGGACTGCACGAAGTACGTGCAACGATGCAAGCAGTGCCAACGGCACGCTGATTGGCATCATGCACCCCCGGAAGAATTACGATCGATACATAGCCCATGGCCTTTTCACACCTGGGGATCGATATCCTGGGACCATTTCCCCTAGCGGTTCGTTAGATGAAGTACCTCGTGGTCGCCATCGAATACTTCACCAAGTGGATAGAAGTCGAGCCCGTCATACAAATCATAGCCCACAAGGTTCAACACTTTGTATGGAAGAACATAGTTTGTCGTTTTGGAATCCCAAAACGTTTGGTGTCTGACAATGGCACCCAGTTCGCTAGTCAGCAGTTAGGGAAGCTATGCACGGAACTCGGTATTAATCAGGTGTTCGCATCAGTCGAGCACCCTCAAACAAATGGGCAAGTCGAATCCGCCAACCGAGTTTTGCTCAGGGGTCTGAAGAGAAGAATGGAAAAAGCCAAAGGAACTTGGGCGGACGAGGTCCCAGAATTGTGTGGGCTTACCACACCACTCCCCAATCCACCACCAAGGGAACACCTTTTAGCTTGGTGTAAGGTTTGGACACCATGATTCCTGTCGAGATCCAGTAAAGTTCACCTCGTTTCCAGAACTTCGTGGTCGAGTAGTCTAACGAAGAAAGAAGGGTGAACTTAGACCTGCTGGACGAGGTCAGGGAGGAAGCACGCATCAAGGCTGAAGCCTTGAAGAAAAGGGTGGAGTATAAGCACAAGTCCAAGTTGAGACCTCGGCACTTCCATGTCGCCGACTTGGTAATGCGGAAGGTTCACCCTTACCAGCTGGAGAACAAGTTGTCTCCCAAGTGGACTGGTCCATTCCATGTGGTAGAGGCGCTCGACAATGGAGCGTACAAGCTTGAGACCTTGGAAGGTGGGACAATTCCCCGAACATGGAGTGGGACCAACCTTAAATTTTATTTCAGTTAGTTATATCATTGTACGCAGTTAAGGAGCCATTGTTTTTCCCTTATCAGGGTTTTTCAACGAGGTCACCCAATAAAAAAGTCAGTTGAAAAATATGTTGCGATGAATTATACTATAAAGTGAGTGAACCTCTCCCTTGCCTTTATACGCCAAGGTCGAGAACAGCAAGTGAACCTCTCCCTTTCCTTTATACACCAAGGTCGAGAATAGTAAGGTTCCAAGTAAGACATCTCCCTTGCCTTTATAGGCCAAGGTCGAGAACAGCAAGTGAACCTCTCCCTTGCCTTTATACGCCAAGGTCGAGAATAGAAAGTGAACCTCTCCCTTGCCTTTATACACCAAGGTCGAGAAAGGTAAGTGAACCTCTACCTTGCCTTTACACGCCAAGGTCGAGAATAGTATGGTTCCAAGTAAGACATCTCCCTTGCCTTTATACGCCAAGGTCGAGACCAGTAAAGTTTCGAGTAAGCTTCTCCTCCGCCTCTATGTGTTAAGGTCGAGAAAGGTGAGGATCGTGCAGAAGCAGGTTTGTAAAGGATCGTGCTACCTAGGTAGGGGTGATCATTGGCACATAGTTAGTCAGCAGAATCACGTCAAAACATATGAGTTAGCCGACGTAGACAATGTTAAGTTTGAAAGGGAAAAATTCTCATACATAAAAATATATACAAAAATGTTCTCTGAGTTATAAAAGTAAGATGATGGCAGGATAATTCACCACCACTACTCAGCATCCACCAATTACCCATCGGCAATGGTATTGTTCAGGCCAGTTTGAGAAAGGTCCATCCCCGAATGCACGCAGGCAACCTAGGCCATGGCATTCTCGAAACCCGTTGCGTAAGAGTCGGCGACATCGCTGGTGAGCTCATCTTTAGTTTGTTGGAAGAGTTCATCCTTGCAGACCATCTCCTCCTTCAGCCTGGCAACCTCCTCCTTCAGCTAAGTCGTCTCCTCGTCTCTGCTGGCAACATCTTTCTTCAGGTCATCCACCTTAGTACGGAGGTTTCCGTTCCTGGCATATAACCTCAGGGTCTCTTGAGATTTCTCAAACAAGAGACCCTTGGTCTCTCGATCAGCCTTGTTAAGCTCCTCCACCTCCAGGGTAAGCCCAGTCACTCGGCGTTTAAGCTCAGCGACTTTGAGGACTTCTTGGTTAGCCAATTCCTTTGCCCTCCGCATCCTGGAAAGAAGAAGGTTGGTCCCAACTAGGGTTTCCCCTAATTGCCTTTATACATGTTCCAGTAGAGGGTCCTCGTCCAAGCCCTCCAACCTCTCTTTAGTTCGGGTGGAGTGCAGCACCTTTTGGAGGAAGAAGGACAAGTCGGCAGAGGAGTCCCACTGGTCTCCTTCCGAAGCACTTTTTCCTCTGCCTTCACGCACTGTGATATCGCGAGGGGAGGAGGCACTGGGAGGGCATTCCCTATATGAGCGGGTGCGACCATCCGAGTCTAATAGCACAGGAATAGCAGTGTTTGCTTTGCATTTCCTCTTAAAGACGAGACCTGAGCAGGTCTCATCGTCCTCAGAGGGAGCAACCTCAGCTACCCCTCCAAGCCTTTTTTCCTTAACAGAAGGGCCTGGAGCAGAAGGGCTTTGAGTAGAATGGCCTGGAGTATAGGGGCCTGGAGCGGTTTTATTTTACATGGCCACGATGACCAGATGTCTCCTCTTCTCAGTGTCAAGCACCATGCCTGCATAAGGGGGTGAAAGTACATAAGAATTTAAACAAGCAACACACACAGGCAAGAAAACACTAGCAGGAGTAGGGGGAAAGGGGGTACCAATGTAAGCCTTAAGAGATGTAGGGTTGTACTCATGTTTAATCAACTCGAAAGAGCTAAACACTACGCGAAGATTGGAGAGGAAGTCGCACACCTCTCGCTCCCGTGGGGGTAAGTCTTCAAGGACTCTGGCTTTCTTGAGCTCAGGTTTCCGACTCCAGTACAGTGGAAACCCATCCAAAAGGGTTGGGTCATTTTGGTTGCAGCGGACCTTGAAGAACTTACCCTTGAAGCCCTTGTACGATTGTTGGAAGAGGGTCAGCAATACTCTCCCAGCGACCCCATTAAAGCTCACTCACAGCTTTTTACCCGGGCTCTTGACTTTGAAGAAGTAGAGGAATACGTCCACTGACGGCAGATGGCCGAAATGGTAACATAGGATGGAAAACGCCCTAACAAACGCCCAGTTGTTGGGATGTAGTTGAGCAGGGACAACATTGATCTCGATAAGTAGGGCTCGTTCAAAGCTGGCGAAGGGAGAGTTTCTTGAAGATGGTGGAGTAGATAAAGAAAAATGGTCCCTCCGAGTCCGAGGACTCATCATAGCAGACAGGTTCGCCTACCCTACAAGGCACAACCCTCACAAATTTGTCGTGCTCTCTTCCAAAGATACGAGATTTGTGGCAAATCTCGCTCTTCCTATATAAAACTATGCTCTCGTGGGTGGTGAACTCGGAGGTTTCCTGTAAGAGGTTATTGGGAGCCTAGGGGTATAGGGTTTTGTAGTTAGGGGTGGGAGGGTTTGGGGTTGACTGATCCATCTTACAGAGGAAAGCTAAAACAAGAGAAGAAAAACAAATGCAAAACTCATAAAAAGAAATGCACGTGTTTTGGTAAACAAAGCAAACAAGCAAAAAAACGAAGAGGAACGATCATAAGTGTGAAAAACATAAACAGTCCCATCGCAGTTATGAGCATATTAAGAGCATCAGAATGATAAGTCGATGGCAGTTACAGGATAAAAAACGTACCTTGAAGTGATTATGCTTTGAGGGGAATAGATGTTTGGGGGAAGAAAATAGAGCGTTTGAAAGCAGAAGCGTTCGAGGAAATATGCGAAGAAGGAATGGAACATTGAAAGGAGCGTAAAATTGAAAGGTTAACATATAAGGGGAAGCGCAAGGGGGAACGCGCACCGACCGTTGATCTGGCCACGTGTACGATGGGGAGGGAGTATGGTGAAACGTCACTTTGAGGCACTGTGCATGTCCTGTCACTCATTCGCCACGTAGGTCGCCAGGGGCGAGCAGTTAGGCTCTTCGCTGAAACAAGTTCCAGCTCGAGCCTGGGGGCTTGTGTACTGGACTAGACTTCGAACATCGGCGTCAGACATCAGCATTAGACATTAACATCGGACATCGACACCTGTGGAGCAGGTCAGCTCGGTGGTCTGTGGCGATAGTGGGCCACGTGAGTGGACCCCGAGAGATGCGTGTGTTGGATGCATATATGAAAGGCCTAGTCAACGAGTAAAGTCCTACATGAGGGGTAGTACCTTCGGGTCTAGCGCAAGTAAATATTTTCTGAAGGCGCCAAGGCCCAAGAGCGCTAGGGTTTTCAGGGAAAGTTGCATGCATGGCGCGTAAAGAATTAGGGCATCTACAGAACAGATGGACCCCGCATCGTTGGTACATGAGTTGGTACCCTAGCGGCCATACTGTCAGATTCTGCACTCCAAAAAAGGAATATTTTATGCGGCTGTTATGCTAAGCTTGTGTAACAACATAACGAAATGTCCTCCCAGTAAACCTAATTTCACTAGAAACAAGGCGGCTACAATGAGATAACCTAAAAAGCAGCCTATAAAAGGAAGTTGAGATCCCTGGTAAAGGTACACCGTTTCTAAGCTTGAAACTTTTTTACTTACTCATTGTTTCTTAGCCTAGTATTGACTTGACCGTCGGAGTGCAATCAACAGGTAGGGTCCCCTCTATTTCAACGGAGCCGCTCTCCAACACCCAAGAGGGAGCATAGAAACCGCCAGAAATAGGAGGAGCCACCATCTGCCTTTGAAGTCAACGACAGCTAGGTCAACCAGCGAGAACAAACCTGTTATTTCCTTTTTCAACCTGTTGTTTTCTTAACTATTTTCAAAATTGTTTTGGATTTTGGTTCAGTTTTAATGTCTATAAAAGGAAGGCTTATTTTTTGTCTTAGACATCTCTTCAATACATACGTTCTTACTGATTTTAAAAGCTTGAGAGTACTTTGAGTGAATTTGATTTTGGGTAGTTCTTTGAGACTTTTGTGAGTTCTTTGTGTTGTCATTTTCATCACTAGCTTGAGATCAAAGAATTCATAAAGGTGTTGCAGTTTGGAAGTCCCTGGTTGTGTCTTCTAAGTTTGCAAGAAAGGTGTATCCATTTCATTTTTTCTTATACTTTGTAAGGTTGTATTGATTTGCTTCTAAGATAGTGTTTCTTGAAGCATAAGCATTGTTATAATAGTGTTTTTCAGTGTGTACTTGTAGCTCTTGTAGGGTTCAAGAGTTGTTTTTTACCCCCTTCTTAAACTTACACTCCTATAAAGTCAACAAAAATTTTAACAAACTAAAAGGTCAACTAAAAAGTGAAATAAAAATTGGTTTCGATAATATATAGAAAATGATAGTCTTTAATGTAAAGTGTTAGAAGTTAAGTATGATTACATAAAAGATAAGAAAAGGGATGATGACAAATTTAAAATTGATTTGATTGGGAAGTACAACAAGTACAAAAAAGTCTTACAAGTCTTACATATTATTTATTTTATAAAGCTACATGAAGGAATAAATGACATGTAGAAAAGAGATACTTATAAAACAAGCAAGATGAAATTTGCATACATTCTATACACTAGCAAAAGGAGGCTAGAGACCCCAAAAAGACTATAAATAGAGTCCTTTATAAGTTATTTTGGAGTATAAATGTCTGATCAAATATTGTTCTCTTAGCTTGGAGGACGGTAAGGAAGAGAACCCAAATGAAAGATAACATGTTAAGAGGAACTTACAATTATATCAATTGAGAAATGTTTATGCCACTTTTTCAATCATCAAGAGGAAACTGATAGCCACTTTATTTTTCATTATGGCTCTCCTATTATGGCTTGTCAGGTCTCCTGGATGATTTGCACAAGATAGCTTTCTACTGTTGTGTTTGCATCCTGATGAATATTGTTCACATGGATGGACTTCAAGGAGTCTTTATTGTTTGTATTCGTTCATTAGCGAAAAAATGCGAGTGTAGCAAAATGAAAAAAGTGAGGAAAGAATACATCGTGAGTGAGTGCGTAAATGGTACGAAAGGCAAATGAACATGAGTGATAACATGAAATTATCCTTCATTTTGCATGCGTATAAATATTCATCTTCAAGTAAACAATAACAGAAATAATCGGTTACTACTTGCTTAATTTATTGTGCTTCAAAATGAAATATATTATGTACTCATTTTGAAGCATAATTAATTATACAAGCTATTAATCAATTATGTCTTATTTTATGTTTTTTTATAAGTAGTTGATTATATAAATATCAGCCAATCAATTATGTAAATATTATGTAAATCCTAAATATTATTCTACTTTTTTTATCACCGATTTAGAAACAAAATTTAAAAATTATGAATGAAGTTGAAATGTAGTTGAATTTATTATTAAAAATATTTTTTAATATTTTTTTAAATATAGAAATTTATTTAAAAAAATATATTTAAATATTGAATTGATTTTAAAATACATTAACTTGCTTATTATCATTATTATTATTATTATAGTTAATTATATTATATATACAATCGATTATATATCATAAACGTAATGTATATTCCATTATATATAACATATAATTAATTATATAATATAATATAATAAAAATATAAAAATAGAAATATTAAATATTAAATAAAATCGTGTAATAAAAGTATTTAATAATAATATTAATAAAAATAATTAATAATAAATATGATAAATATAATTATAATATTATAAAATAAATATAGTTATTTATAATAGAAAATTTATATAATAATAATATCAATATTAATTAAAAAATATATATATAAATATAATATTATTATTTAAATTTGATATAAAATAAATAAATTAAATTTTTATAATCATAAGTATTTAAAAAAAAATATTTTCATATAACAATTTTTCATCTATCTCTAATGTTAGATAATTTATATTATTTTTAACGATATTCAATTACAGAGGGAATCATATTTTAATCCAAACGGATTAAGAATTGATACCAGATCAGTAATTTATATTTACTTTTTAATTAATTTTTATAATAAGGATAAAATTAATCATACATTTTTATCAATTAAAAAAAATAATCAACTACACCTATCACATCATACACAAAATTTTAATTTTGTCATCATTTACCTTTACTTTTTCTATTTTTTCCTTAATTCAAATAATTTATAGACACTTACTCCTCAAATTCATCCTCTCTCAAATCCATATATTGATGCAAATAAAATATAGACTTTGTACAGCACTATCATGACATAAAAGTTAGCAAAACTAAGACAACCTAGTGATTTGTGTGACTTACAGCAATTTAACTACACAAAAAACATCACCTCACCTTTATGGAGATGAGTCGAATAGCACTCTGTAAATCTTACTAGATTAATGGATTTAACTATAAAAAAAATGAAGATTTTTTTCTTTTTCAATCCTTTGATGACCAATAAAAAAGATATTTTCTAATTAACTATATATATTTATAATGAACAGTAACACCTTTAAAAAAAGTCAACATCTTCCAAATATTTTAGGATCGATAAGAGAAATATCATTCATATATATTTTAAAATTAATATTAGACATCAATATAAGATTTCAAACTTTTTTAAAAACACATTCAGAAACTAAAACCCATATTTATTCGTTAAGAAATACAATAATCTTTTAACAAGGACAGAAAAATATAACTTCCTCACTTTAAAAAAACTAAAATATATTTAAACCATAATTTAAAAATTATGTTACCATGCCATATACATTTCAATTCTAATTTTAAATTATATATTATTATTATTATTATTATTATTATTATTATTATTATTATTATTATTATTATTATTATTATTATTATTATTATTATTATTATTAT
>Ga0123342_1010157_pt1 | contig 10897 bp, 9 predicted proteins | sample Turbeawhitnodule_FD_89960 | JGI IMG/M metagenome (GOLD analysis project Ga0123342, IMG submission 89960) | Root nodule microbial communities of legume samples collected from Mexico - Turtle bean Mexico white nodule | ecosystem: Host-associated > Plants > Roots > Nodule | place: Mexico: Nepantla... | reverse complement strand
TTGGGTTTGTAGGAACTTAGTAATGCAGCGAAGAAGAGCATTGGCTGAAAGACTTGGGATCAAATATCTTGCATAGAGTTGAGCTAGTGCTGCAACTTCTTTGTTTTGATGAAGAAGAACAAGGATAGGTTCTAAGTATAACCAGATAATGGACACTGGTATACTGAAAAAGGTAAGAACCAACATGGCTCCTTGGGTGTGCACACCAAGCATGTGATACTGCTTTGCTCCATATGATTGACCACAAAATGTGTCCAGTGCACTTGACAGTCCCATCTATATAAAATCAACCATCAACATTAGTCAAAAATCTTATGAGAATAAAAAAGTGCATAATAATATTTAATAAAACTTTATTGTTCTTTTTTTCTGTAAAAGAACTAATTAGGGAGACAACCTTAATAACTGTGCCCAACAAAACTCTAATTGAAGCCTTGGGAAGGGAAAGATTCTCAAGACCACATTAAAGGTTTGTCCACTTTGAGATTTTATTCTTAAAAAAATACTTTAATAATAATAGATTATAAACTGTTTTTGACCTAAGTTATTTGAAACTATTGAAAATACCGAAACTCACAATCATGAAGTGACAGTGAGATCATACCACATTCTCAGGTTGTGAATCTACATTTGCATAAATAATTAGTATTGAAGACGTATATATATATATATATACATATATAAAAGTATATTAAAATGATATTGGAAATTTTACAAATAATTTATAATTTATAAATAGATATAAATTTTTATTTTATAAATCAGTTTTGTAAAACTGAATTAAACTTACTATACCAAAGATATAAATATTTAGTGTCACACATAAATTTTTGAGTGTAAAGTTATGTAAACTTACTGTATACTATTTGGATATGTGTAATATAGTTTTATATTGCTTCCTTAATCAATGTGTTTTTTCAGTTATATAAACTTAGTGTATGAATACTATTTGGATATGTGTAATATAGTTTTATATTGCTTCCTTAATCAATGTGTTTTTTAAAGACAAATTCATGACAACAAAACTTCGAGTTCAAAAGTTAACCATACTTCGAAATTGAGGTGAGAACAAATACTTTTGTTCTTAATTAACAATGAAATTTATACATAGTTATATATTTTCTTGTTGAGAAAGATATATCTTGAGGAATTATGCAGAATTTGGTAACTTATAAATATAAGATAAACTAAAATGGTGGTGGAGAAAGAAGACTTATATAAGCAGCAGAGTAATAAACATGCATATATAGATCTCATCTCAGAAGTACATTCTGTAACATGTTTGCAAAGTATAACACAGAGAAAATTGTGTGAACTTACCATGACATTGAAACCAGTAGCATTGACAATTGAGGTAGACAAAGACATAGCAGCCAGAAACAACTCACCCAAATGGCCTACAAACATGAGAGATATAATTTGCAAACTAAACTGAAACACAGACACAAATATCATAGGCCCTGCTAGCCATAGTTGCTTCTTTGCTTCTTCTCTTATCTCCTTTCTGCATAACTCCATTCTTTCTTCCTCAACTCTCACACAATAACAACACAACTTTCCCTTCACACCATTATCATATATCTAAAGGAGCCTTTTCTGCTAAGCAATTAACAAAAGAAGCAATAAACTTTTATTGACTAAAATTTTATTTGAAAGATTTATTTAGTAATTGTCATCTCTTCAGAAACTTTTTGAAAACCAATAAAAATAAACAACTTTTGTTTTTTTGCATGGAAAAGTGGCTTCATAGCCCTGATTTTTGTCTTGAACGCGGCTTTTCTTCCACTTTTTATAGTGGACATAAAGTTCTACATAATATATATTATATTATATTACGTATATATTAAAAAAATTATTAAAAAAATAATAATTGTAGAAATAAAAAATTAGTTAATATATTGATTAAATTTGATATTATTTTAGATACTAAAAAGATTATTTGTAGCTAAGTAGTTTATATTATTAATAAAATTTATAAACTAGTTGCTGAATTGTCTAAAATTTCAGTTACCAACTTTAGAATCTAAATTAAATTGTTAATGATATTAAAACGTAATATTTACCTATCCCAAATAAATTTATTTATAGATGTTAGCCTCTAGATAGATATGGATCAATATGAACATTGTAATTAATCTAGTATTAGTTTGATATTTAGAATATTTATTAAGTTGATTTATGATTATCGTCGTGTTTAGTAAAATTTACTCTAAATATTTTTTATTAAATAGGCATATAATAAGCTTAATATTTTTTTAAATTATTAATTTAAAGGCTGCACTAAAAATAATATTTAAATAAATAGTGAAATTTTTATTTTGATATAGTGAAATATCATGCAAGTAAAGAAAAAATAATTAAAAAGATCACTAATTATTATTAGCTTACTACATGACTTGTTTAATGTTTTGATGTATACCCAATTTTTTTTCTATAATACTCTAGCTGGCATGACCAACCATTGTTATATTACTTCTACCTTCATGAAGAACTGTGAGAGTCCCACATCTACCTGTCAACAAAAGAGCAGAGCAGGTAACTTAATAAAGTTCCCACCAATTGTCTTTGGGAACAATTATTTAGTGGATTGGTTAAATAAGTGTGGATGATCCACTATTCAAATTCAAATGAAATGATATTAATTTAGAGTGGATTGTCCACTAATCATATGAAATGGTATTAAATAAGAGTGGATGATCCAATTATTAAATGAAATGTTATTGAATGATATATGATGCAGATTGTTATTGAATAACACTTTTGTTTCTTTGAGATTACATTTTTATTGTAGAACTTGTTCAAAATGATTGGTGAAAGGGATTGTCTGTGACATGATGACATCACTGAGGAAGTGTACTATCATACCATGTTACCTAATTGTATTCGTAACTCATTACAAGTCATAATATTATGTAGATAAGGTACTGAAATACAATTTCAGATATTTCTTATCAGATTGTAGAATCCATTAACTCATTACAAGATACTTAATAAAACATTCAAGTTCAACTATTGAAAACCATGAAGTCCAATTATTATGAAAAATTACTATAAATGGTGGAAATGTTGTTGGAATGCATATTGCAGTCCATTCCTCACTTGAAAATTTACAGTGCAGTGTGTGCTTGTTGTGAAGTAAAATATTTGTATTATCATTGTCATCTCCAATAGCTTGAGTGGCATCTCATAAGTGAAAACAAATAAATAGATTTGAGGAACATCATGATATAAAAGAGATGTTGGTTAAACAGAACATCACCAAATATTTCTTTGGAAGGAAAATAACCAGGAGAAATCAGAATTACAAATATCTTTCAACCATATATAACAGACTTTTCCTGCCAAAGAAGGATACCAAAACTTGCATTGCTTTAATTTCACAAATAAAGTTTAACTCAGAATGTGCAACTGCAATGATATTGCACCTTCATGAGACTAAGCTTTCTGGTGTTACTGAATTATGGACTCTATCTGTGGCTTCCTTTGCCTGTATGAGTTTAAAAATAGAGACATGTCAGTATTGAAAGGACCAAAGCAAATGAGAATTAAGAAATGCAAAGTTTCACCTGTTGCTCCCAATCAGTACGAATAGTAATGATCATTAAAGAACACACTTGAACAATTAGTGCACAAATGATCCCCAACCAGAGTCCCTACATGAAGCAATTAGTATGGAAAACAAAGATCAGGCAATTGCAATGTAAAATTGATCATCACACATTAATATCAAGGTTATGGTACAGAATGATGAACTTCTGTTTACCTTCCCACCAATATGCAATACAAAAGCCAATACAACAGCTGATGGAATTCCAACCAAATAGTATGATCCCAGATTCACAAATGCACCAATTTTCTGCCAGCCGCATCCTCTAGCAGTGCCTGAATTATTGTTGACAAAGTGAAGAAAGATTATTATACATCATCTAGTTCATTCTTGATTGATGTTCAAGAAGTAAAATGTGAGTTCTACAGAAAATTGGCCACAAAATGAACTGATCCTGTTTAAGTTTCAATTGAAAGTGTGTCTCACAAATTTAAGCAATATGCATTATAAAAGTTTAAAACTAAAGAAAGGAAAATCAAATCTTATAATTGTTTGACTGAAAGCTTTAAATTAATATTCTTATTTGTAGTTTATCTGTACTGTGCGCAGTCAAGTTCCTTATGGGATATTGACTCATAAGATGTCAATTGAGTGCTAGCTAACATTTAAGTGAAACATTATATTTGAGTCTAAGCTAACACTATATGATGGGGAAAGAAAAACCTGAAAGAACACATTGGATTCCATCCAGAAAGTTGGATGCTGCTAGAATTGGCAACATAACTGCTACATATTTGACCACTTCTGTTTCATTGCTATATGCATAGCCCCAGATGTTGCGTACAAGTATCATCACGGTTCCCATTAAGATGCCCTCAATAATGACTATTACTAAGACAACATGAACTGCTAAATTTGCAATCCATGGGCGACCAGCTCCAAGTTCATTTGACACACGAATGCTGCAAGAACCATGCAAGAATTGATAAAGAAAGGAATTTTTCAAAAAGCAAATTGAGAAGTGAACAGAATGTCTGACACATGCATGCTTGAGTGAATTTCATAAGAAGTACCAACCTTATTGCTCCACTGAGTCCAAAGGGAATCATCCAAACAGTTGCAGTAGTGTTCAAGCTAGCAAAACAAATTCAAGTGTGCAATAATGTCAAGTGGAGTGTAATACTTATGAAAATAATGAAGCATATGTAACAAATGTTAAAGAAATCTCAAATATGGAACCAACCAGATGGAAAGAACTGATGTTTCCAACTTTGGATTTGGAAGAAGACCAGAAAGGAGAACCATCATTTCGAATGACCACATTTCCAAGCTGCTCACAATAATAATGGTTAAAAAATTTGGAAACAGAATTAGGATTTCAAAAAGAATTGAAAGGCAAGGTTAGAAAAGTAATAAAACTATAAATATTGGTTTATTGTAAGAGGTGCTAAGAGAATGCAATTACCAAACCATGACAGCTGAAGGAATGGCAAGCCTTAAAAATGTGAGAATGTTATGCAATGCCTCTTTGGAAAAGCCTTTCCAAGTTTTTGCACACGAAGGAGAAAACTTGATATAGAGTGAGAGTATAGTAACATTCAACCAATAAGATATGGCATTTGCTACAGCAGCTCCTTTGCTTCCTAGTCCTGATTTGAACACCAGAATCCAACATATAAGTACATGTAGTAATGTGGTAATTCCGGAGCTGCACATCATTGGAAATACAATATTTTGTGTTTGCAAGAATCTGTTGAGGCATTGTAGAAGGCCATAGGCAAAAAGGCTTGGAAGCATAAACGTAGCATAGATTCCAGCTTCTGCAGCTATTTCAGGATCCTGGCCAAAGAAAATCAGAATGGAACTTGTGTTTGCCCAAATAACTGCAAGTGGGATGCTGACAGTCATGAGAATGAACATGGCTCTCTGCATGTGTATGCCTAACATGTGGTACTGTTTTGCTCCATATGACTGGCCACAAAAGGTGTCCAAGGCACTCGCCATTCCTACCTATTTCAACCAAAAACCAAACAAAGAAAAGAAAAATTGTTTGTAATGCAAATCATCATGTGTAATCCTTGACAAGATATGTTTGCAATATAAACCATGGACCAATCACTAGTATTTTTTTTCTGCTTAAATGATCAGCTCAATTGTTTGAACCAATAATGTTGACTTTCTTAGCCATATCTAATCATCCTATTTTCAAGCAATAGAATACAATATATAAAACCATGGAAGAATGAAACGTTTGTCTTCCCCTAACTCCTGGAATTGTTAATTCATGGCAGAGTATCAAAGCCACTCAGATCAACTGGTCTAGAATTTGATCCTCGTATGATTTTTGGAATGAAACAGTAATTCCATCAGTAAGATTTTTATTTGGATAAATTTCTCATAAACATTGAAAAGTAGAGAAGATTATTTTAATTTGTGAGTAATGAAGAATAGAAAAGTAAAAAGATGTGTTCAATTAATACTTCTAGACAGCTAGTTGAGTTGTTGACTCCAATTTGCAGATGTAATATGATTTGCAGAAAGTAAGTGAAGAACTATCTCTCAGAACTCTACTTTCAATAAGTCAGCAGGTCAATAATGACCAATTATTTTGAACTAATAATGTTGACCTTCCCTGCCATTTCCAACCCTAGAAAAACTTCTCAAGTTTTAGAGATGTACTACAGAACCATTTAAATTTGTTCTGATCCATCAGTTTAAACTTCTGGAATCATTGACACATACATGGTATGAAGGAAAACAGTAGTAACATACCAACAAACTGAAACCTGTGACAGAGGCAAAAGAAGTGGCCATGGACGCACCAGAGAGAGCCAACTCCCCAAGATGCCCCACAAACATAACAGATATAACATTGAGGCAAAAATTCAAAAGGGTCACTGTGATCAAGGGCCCTGAAAGCCATAACTGTTTCTTCACTTCTTCCACAACATCTTTTCTTTCAATTCTCCTCCAACTGCTTTGCTTTTCGTTTACTACGGATCCATCCTTCAGCCCTGATGAATATGAGTGCTGAATCAATGGAGACTGAAGATATGCACTTTGGTTTTGGTCTTCTCTCTCCATTGTCTTCTTTCTTGCTACTCAACACACAGAACACAAAGACAAAAATGTTGCATACTTCATATTGCATGGTGTAACTAGATTATAAAAGCAACACCTTGCAGGGTTTTTCTTTTCCCATTTCACATTACAAACAACACTATTTCTAAGATACAATTTAAATTTATGATATATTAGTTAAAGATTAGATTTATATATTTTTCCCTATAAATTAATATTACCATTTTGAATTATTATTATTAAAAGATTAAAATTATTATTATTATTAAATATTAAAAGGTGACGAGTGATGATAATGACTGTGTGGTTTGAATTATGGAATGGAAGAAGAGAATTGGGGCACGTCTATCACAGCCATGTGAGGTGGAAAATTTGGTAAGTTACTATAAAAAAAACAACACCTTAAAAAATAACAAAAAATGTAAGAAAATATATCTTTTTAAATTACTCTTTTATTTATCTACCTAAGAATGAAAATTTGATGTTTTTCTTTTTTAAATTGTTGACTATTTAAATTTTTTATTTGCATAGCATCATAAATAAGGAAAAGAGTTGTTCTATAGAATAGAGACTCTTTTATTAAGGAAAACTTTTGTATGAAAAAAAGGAAAATTATATTTGGACACAAAAAATAAATTTTTAATTAAAAATGTATAAATGAATTATTGGAGAGAAAATGTACTACAATAATTTAGAGTACCACTATCTTGTTTCTTTACTTATATTAGTCTCTTTCATTCTTTTTGTACCTTCTTCCATTGTTTTTTCTTTAATGTTTTTTTTTTCTTGAAACTTGGAAGTTCCAAGAGAGAGCAAAATTCCAAAATAATTTATATTGTTGTATTTAATGATTTTTTATTTAAATTTAAACCAGTAGATATTTACAGTTTGTTAATTATTTAAATTAATGTTAATTAACATGTAAGCTCACACTTAAAAAAATAAATTATTAAAATAGAAACTCATGAGTCTGTTAAATTAGACTAAAAACAGTGATTCATTATGGTTTATAAGTTGAACACTTGGACCACCTCATTTATTGATAGCTATGTTCTTATTCAAGTCAAAATAAGAGTCAATTGTTTAACTTAATCCAACACTATTAAAATATGAAATAAGTGAAATCGAATCAAAATTGAATTCTCTTACTAATATAATAATATATTATTTTATTTCCATGCATAATTAAGCTCTAGAATAGAAAATATAAAATTTCAATCAAATTATACTTTATAATATAAACATAATTTCATTTTAGAAAAAATATTTTTATTATTATTATTGACCTGGAATAGTTTAATAAGTTGAAATGACTTCAAACAAATTCAGATTTATTTTTAAATTTACCTCTGTTTAAAATAACTTGGATTTTCCTTTTGGCAGCAACTTGTTTCTCATCTTATTTTATTATATTATATGGTCATTTATGTTGACATTTCATGTCTTGGATCTTGTGAAACTCTCCATTCAATGGTGGTGGGTAACTTTTGGAAAAAAAAATTCATGCTTTGTTTTGATCAAAAGATAAAACACTCTCTTAGATCAAGACTTTCTCACTTAAAGAATTAAGATTATGATTTTTTTTATTTCTTAAGTTTCATTAATCAAGATTAAGCAGAGTTAGTCAATGCAGGATTCATTATTCTATTTCTGGTATTTACAAAACAAAAATAGTTCATCTGAGTTTTCAATAAGTTCATGTGGGGATGATCCATACAAAAATATTTGAACCAGTTTACATCATCTTCAGTCAGAGACTTTACATGACATTCTTCAAATTCATTATCTTTAAGTGATGCAAGAATCAATAACATATGAATTGGTTGATGTTTGTGTTTGATGTATTCAAATTTTTTTGTCTGATATTCTAGCTGACATGATGAACAAAATATTATATTACAGGGAATGTACTTCTCAGCTTAAGAGTCCCACATCGACCTGTCAACAAAAGAGCTGAGAAAGTAACATAATAAATACCTAGCAATTTTCTTCCTTGAACATCTCTGTCTTTAATCCTCAGATATGATAAGAAAAATAACAGATTTGTTAGTTAAATGTCTAAATCTCAATTATTATTGTACAGTGTCAAATTAGTTAGTTTAGGGTGTCATCTTGTGTGTGTCTTGATTGTGAAATGATTGAAGAAAACAAATCTTCCACATTCTTAACCTAAAATCTGGATGTGTGTATGTGTAAAATTGAGGTGTTCATATCATGCAAAAATAAGTCTTTCAGCAGACTGTCCAAAACCTCTTTGAAATTCTGCTGTGAAACATGAAACTCCAAAGATAAAAACATGACCATAGAGATAAAAAAAAAACATTGATGTTTCAAACTTTGAATTTGGAATAAAACTAATATTGATGTTTCAAACTTTGAGTGCATATTGAATATTTTTTAAATGGTTATTTTCTTTTTTTGTTCAGTTTAATTAGAATAATATTGGAAAGAATAGCAGATTATTATGTATAAAAAATGTGAGAGTGAATATTGATGCAGTAGTTATTTTTATACTAGAGTGTATATTGAATAATTTTTATCTCAATTTATAGAAAGTTACTATTTTCTACTATTTGTTAATATATTATTTTAGTTATTAAAATGAAAAATGTGGTTACCTCCAATGCTTACCTTAAACCCAAGGCCAAGATAAAAGTGATTGCAGGAACTGAGTTTTGCATTGCAGAAGCAAAAATTGGAGAAGCATAGTATAATCCCAACAAGTAAATGTGTAAGGAAATGTAGTGATCCTTCATTGTCAATGTGTAAGGAAAGAAGAAAATATTATAACTCAAAGGAAGGAAATATGAGCATGGAAATCTGCAACTTGGATGCATTCTTACCCCAGTAATGCAAGTAGGAAGAACTGAACCAGTAATGCAAGTAGGAAGAACTGAACCAGTAAAGAGAAAGTGAGAGGTGGTCTTTGATTCCTGATTATAAAGATATTGACATTTCTCCATGTTTTGATGGATCAATTTTTTCAGAAAGAGATTTATGTAATTGGATATCATGACCTTGAGAAGGCAATGATCACGATATTGGCCAAAAAATGAGGCATTGAATACCATGCAAGTTAAGAAAAAATAATTAAAAAATTTAAATTCATTTTACTCCTGCATATATTTATGAGTTGTGCAGAGGGAATAAATCAGGAACCACCACTCCAGCTGGCATCACCAACCATTACTATATTACTTCTACCTTCATGAAAACTATGAGAGTCCCACATCGAACTGTCAACTTACATAGTACACTCATCATGATAATAGATTATTTAAAACTACAAGGATCAATCCATTCATCATGGAAATAAGGAATAAGGCGTACTAAGTTCAGACTGATAGTGAGCAAAACCGGTTTTTCGAAAACAAAATGTTTTGGCTTTTTTTTCTGTATCTTTTTTTTGTGATTCGTTTATGGACGAGCCTTCTTGTATGGGTGCAAAGCACATACGAAAGTATTTGTGTGAATTTTTTTCAGCGCAATACGGACCCAGAATGAAATTGTAAAAATTAGACCGCAATTTCACAAGTTTCGGGTTTGCACAAAATTAGACCTTGGTTTGCACAAAATTTCTGAAAAATTCTCCCGAAATAGTTTTTTCATGAAATTCCACCCAAGAATCTCCACTGAATTTGGGACAAAACACGACAAATTTCAGGTCAAACAGATGAGTATTCACCCACGAAAAAAATCAAAAAGTTTCACACAAACGAACCTTCCTTTCAGCCCTGGCAGTGACGAATAAAAAGTTTATTGCCAATCTTGTGGGACGAATCTGGGGCTCAAACCTCAGCCAAATCTCAATAGAAACAGTGACGAATGTGTGGTAAAAATTTCAGACCAAAATACCCAAGGAGTAAGGCGTAGTAAGTCCCAGACCGAGCCTGAACAAAACCGGTTTTCCAAAAACAAAACGTCCTGGCTTTTCTTCCCCGTATCTTCTTTTTGTGATTCGTTTATGGACGTGCCTCCTTGCCAAGGTGCAAACAACATACGGAAGTTTTTGTGTGAATTTTTTTCAGCGCAATACGGACCTAAAATAAAATTGTAGAAATTAGGCCGCAATTTCACAAGTTTCGGTAGAGGATAGCCTTGATTAGCACAAAATTTCAGAAAAATTCTCGTGGAATAGTTTTTTCTTGAAATTCCACCCAAGAATCTCCACTGAATTTGGGACAAAACACGACAAATTTCAGGTCAAACGGATGAGTATTCACCCACGAAAAAAATCAAACAGTTTCACACACAAACGAACCTTCCTTT
>Ga0123342_1010156_pt1 | contig 10898 bp, 4 predicted proteins | sample Turbeawhitnodule_FD_89960 | JGI IMG/M metagenome (GOLD analysis project Ga0123342, IMG submission 89960) | Root nodule microbial communities of legume samples collected from Mexico - Turtle bean Mexico white nodule | ecosystem: Host-associated > Plants > Roots > Nodule | place: Mexico: Nepantla... | reverse complement strand
TTTTAATAATAATAAATTATTATTATGAATAATATAAACATTAAAATACTAAAATAATAATAATATTTAAAATTAATTATAAATTATAAATTTAATAATATTAATAATAATTAAAATAAATTTTTAAAATAATGATAATAAATATAAATTAAATAAATTAATAATAAAGAAATTATTTTATTCAATAATTATTATTTTATTTTAAATTTATTTGTATCAAATATTTAATAATATTATTAATAAAAATAATAATAATAACAATAAAAATAAATATAGTTATATATATAAATAAATTTATATAATAATAATATTAATTATAAAAATAAATTAATTTATTATTCAAATACTTTTAAAAACAATGATAAATTTGTAAACTTACAATTTTACATCTTTTAAAAAAAATAAAAAATTATCCACAACCATCATGTAATTCCACAAATTTTAATAAATTTTTTCTTAACAAATTTATTCTAAAATACCCTAATCCAAACATTATATTTTTTTTCAAATTTTACTCTTTAATCACTCAAATTTACTTGCTCAAATCACTTCCTAATCCAAATAAAACAAAAAAAACTACAACACCTTCAAAACATATACCCTTAATGAATCCAAACCCTATTTCCACCACTAATAGTTCCTCCATTCCTACCCAAATCAAACTCACGTTCTTTCTAGCATCATTATGCATTACTAGAAATAAGCGTAAGAGATAAGCGTAAGAGCGTATCCGTATTCACATATATGTTTATTATCATATGTGTATTTATATTTATTTAAATGAAATATAGATTTATGTTTATTCGTATATTTTAAATATCAAATTATCTATCTAAACTCTAAAATATATATATATATATATAAACATTAAATTCTTCTTTAAAGAGAAGATCAAATAAAAATAAAGATGATATTCTGCGTATTATTTAAAAAAAATACATTTTTTTTAACGAATATCTCCATTAATTAAATTATAACAACAATTAAATTGTATAAAACATATCATTCATAAAAAAAAATAAAAAATAAAAAATATTATTTATTATTTTCTTATTTCTGTATCTTTATAAGATTGCTAAGTATTATGATTTATTTAATTTTCATAAGAAAAATAAAAATTGAATTACAACGTGAAATAAATAAATTAAAGTAACAAAAAGGAATAATGAAAGTGGAAGAAAAAAAACAGGATGAAAGTGTAAGAAGAAAAAATAAAAAGAAAGAAAGAATTTGCTTGGTGAAATATTTTTGATCCTGTCGCCAACTCTAGCGTGGAGGAATTGCTTTGTTGCTTCCTTTGCCCCGCCTATGCAACTGTGCTATCTGCAAGAACGCTCTTAGAACCGTCTTCGGGAACTTTAAACGCAACCTGCAAAACACACAGGCGGCGCCTCTGGCGGCCGTTTGCACTCCGACGCTCAAGTTAGGTCACAGAACCACCAACAGAAAATAGTGTAATTAAAGTGTGTGTCCCTGAATCTCACTCTGATTCTCTTTTATATATCTCTCTGTGCCTGCGCCTAACAGAATTTTGTTATGCTTTTCTGACGTGTGTCAGAATTCTGTTATGCTTTCATGCAGAAACGTACCTCAAATCAGTAAAAGTGAGTGTCTATGTGTATGTGTACCTTTCACGACACGGAGTGCACCTTTATCTGGGCCGCGCCTCTCTAAGATGGTGACACGTGGAGGCATGCAACTCACATCTAACCGTACACGTACCACTACCTGGAGGGCTCTAGCGCATCTCTTTGTGCGCCTAAGTTATTCCCTTGCGGAGTAACTTAGCGCGTTTCTTACATCTGGGTGAATGGCACATTCCCAGGAGAACGCCGAGTGTGGTTGGACTAGGAACACTCACCAAGCATTGCTCTCTGCGTAAACGATTTCCCTTTCCCGATGTCATGCACGTAATGGGTTAAGAGAGTAACCAATCACTGACCGGTTTACTAACTCCCTCAGGCCACTCTCGTGCACGATTCTACCGGCGAGCAGTTCCTCTTTCTCTGAGATATGATCATGCGAGGTTCATGCGTAACGCTCTCGCTGGGAATCTTAGTCCCAGTTTAACTGCGTGTAACACGAAACCCCGATGACCATGCACCCGATGACTGATCGGTACTTTATTGCTTCTCGCGTTCTTCACCCAGGTGTTTATCTTGGAACTGATCTGCCGGTGGCCACTCGTTTACTGACCACCGATCACCGTTCTGGGTGATCTCCTCCCTGATTTCTCTGCCACCTGATCTGTCGGTGGCCACTCGGTTACTGACCACCGATCACCGTTCTGGGTGATCTCCTCCCTGATTTCTCTGCCACTTGATCCACATGTCACCCTGCGAGTGGTCCACGTGGTTATCTGCTGCTGACGTCATCGACTACCGATGACCGATCGGATCAATTTTTAAAACAAAACTATAATATCATTCTTAAAATAAGTTATAAAGAGGAATATAATAATGAAAAGAGAGAAGAAGAATAAGATGAAAAACTTTGTAACAAATTCTAAAAAAATATATAATTTTTAATCTTTTTCCTCTTCTCCGCAACAATGCCATATTTAGAATGCATTCATCCTCCTCGTCGACGCCCATATTGATTCAATAAGAAATACCTTTAGATTGTCGAGAATGAAAAAAATAAATTAAGTTTTTATGATTTACATCAATTTTTTTATGTTTCTTCTTTTTTCCGATCATTTTTTCTCAGAGATTTTTTTATAAGGTACCTTTTTGTTTGGAGGGAGTTAAAATCACAGTCCATCAAACTACGTTTGAATTCAAAATTTTATCTGACTCATTCTTTTTAAACAAATGTAGTGTAAGTCTCTCAAATAGTTTCTTTCAAATTTAATATTAACTTTTTTTTTAGTTTTAAATTTTAGTAATTATAAAATGATGAAATAATCTAAATAAAATAATTAAATGAATATTAATATAAAAATAAAATAGAATTTTTATTTTATGTAAAACTAAAAATAGTTAAAATATAAAATCGTCTATATATATATATATATATCATGTGGTGATAAAAATATATATATCATATCAACAATGATATATAAATTCATTGAATCATTGATCCACCTGCTGTAACATGTATGAAAGTAGGCTCTGGTTGCCTTTATTTGATTTGTTTGTTTACTTACACTTATCATTTAGCAATAGCATGTCGAATGCGCGGGTTCAAATAACCTAGAAGGTACATTCAGACACTGAAGTTTCAACCTAAGTGGTCGTGACATGTCATGTCAAATCTACTTTATTTATTAGTATTCCAAACTCTTAGTATATCATCAAATACTCATTTCTCTAAATCTTGTGAAATAGTTCTTGTACATTTTGTTCCACTCGGGAATAAAAATAGAGCAACAAAGAAATAGACAAATTGATTAAATAAGTTTCATTCTATATCTGAATTTCACAGTCAGACAAACATATAATTTCAAGTTGTTTAATTTCTATATCCAAGGACGGATCCACAGTACGATCAAAAGAAAGTTAAGTTTTAATTTTAAATATGTAATTTTTTAATAGACATTTTTCGTGTAACAGGTTAGATTACAAGGTTAAAGGGTTATATGGTGTTCTGATTCTCAATGTTGTAATGGAGATTATATTCTTCAATGCTAGAACAACATTGAAAGGAAATGTTAACTAATTTTATGCATAAAACTGAATTTTATTATATCTCAAATCACAAAAGATGGAAGTATATGTATTATAATTCGTACTGATTCTATGTTTAAGTTCGATAGCTTATAGGATCTAACAAATACAACAACTCACCAAAATATAGTCTCATGAGTAGAAACAGAAACGAAATCATCATGTGATAATAATTGAAAGCTATCAGATTCAACCAGTACGTATGAAATGCATTTAGATGTCAATGTTAAGAATCTTGTTACATAACTTTTCAATGAATTTGATGTCAAACTAGTGCTAACTGAATAAAGATACGGAAACAACACTCTTCGGCTATTTCTGTTTTCTTGGTTCCAAAACTGCCATTTTGAAAACAATTCTAAACCTATTTGTGCAGAAAATAATTAGCCAAACATGTTCTCTGTTTTACTTTTAGAAACTGAATAAATGTTGAGAACTAAAATGAAACAAGTCCAAGGGTAGTGTCCTAGGATATGAACAAGAAATACGGCAATGTAAATCCCACGCAGAAGTTTAATTGGCAGAGAACGCATATTTGATTTGTGGTTCAAACACGATTACCCCGAAAACACATTGGATAAACCAGGCTCAGCATGAGAATTAATTGCACTAATCTCACCAACAATTTCATCAAGTGCAACTTCGTCTTTGAGTATTGAAGTATGCGACACACCGTCTATCTTAACCACTTTAAGGTATTGACTTTTCTCCTCTTTCCAAAGTGATTGAAGCGCCAACAAGCTCACCAAGTTCACCGTTCCATCACCATCCCCGTATGAAATTTGAGGCCGCTCATCAAAATCGCCTTTTTCATAAAACAAAGTTTCCAAGGTTCTCACTCCTGTTCCCATGATACAAGTTACAGGCACGTGTGGCGCTTGAATGTTCCATATCAAGGGTACAATGCGTGTCTGGTAAGGGAAAACCCCTTCCGGAAAACCAATGTCTTTGAGAAAATCAACCATGTCATGTGCGGAATAGGTCTTATTTGGAGTGATCACAATTGGTTTTTGAGGAGCAAATACTTTGGGGTTAGGCAAAAGCCAAAGGTTACTCTCGGAGCTTCTTTGTTCACCCCTCACTAATAAAGGGTCCACTAGGGGCACTCCTAGAGTGTTGCCAGATGCAAAGGTGAACATTTCGTCAATAGCACCACCCCATGGAGCTGAAAGAGCAACGAAGTGCTTGATGAATTTTTCACGCCAAGAGGGGGGGTTTCGAATCAGGAGTTGCAGGACAAACAGACCTCCTAGACTGTGGGAGAGAAGTATCACTGGCTTCCCACCGTTGGAATTGCTTGCTTCTTCAATCAAATGCTTTAGGTCTTTTAGGAACTTGGATCCAACTTGTGAGGGGTGACCTTCAGCAGCCAGACCATATCGAAAGTCATAGGGGGCACCAAATAGAGTCTCACCATCAGCATAACCAAGCTTTTGTAATGAATCCACAAGGGGTGCCATGTATCCGGTAATATGCCTATTCATGCAATTCATTGATGAAAAAACGTTGGGGTGTTGACAAAAATTGAGTGTTGAAACAGAGGGATGCACTTACTTGAGATGAGGATTGAGATAAAGAAGGGAGGTGATGGAGCCAAAGTGAGGGACCCGAGTGAGAACTCCAGGGGTGTTGAAGTAATCATCGAGTTGGGGATTGTAGTGAAGGGTCATGCGTTCAGCAAAGCATTGGGTGAAAGGAGAAAGAATGACAGAGGAATCAAACCAAAGTCTGAACCAGCCTTTGTTTTTCTTCCCGACAGGGTACCAGGATTCGCAGATGAAACTAGATGGCTTGTACTCTCTGTTCAACTTCCCTTCTAGCTGGTTCCCTCCGTTACCAGGTATTAGAATCAAAGGGTGGAGGCTCCCGCTTGTGCTGCCACCACACGTGCATACCACTGACACCATCACAACAACCACTGTGACTGTCGCAAACCCAATCCTCACCACACCCTGTTCCTTCATCACAATATGGATAATTTATTCAAATACCTTCTATACCCCTTTCTGCTCCTGGGACTTTTTCTAAGTGTTCTTTACACACGCATAATCATGGAAGAGGTGAACCGGGAAAGAATATGTGGTGGACGTTTTTATTTTATTTTATTTTCGTTTTAAAATCATTTACTAGAAATTAGCCACGTTTTCATTTCTTGAATCGCTTATTGAAACTACTCTGAATGAACCCTCAGTTGGCGTGGAAATGAATTAGATTCGATTTGATGGATAGGATGAATTAAAAATTAGGTCATCTGCTACATAGTTTTTATATTTAATATTTAGTTTCTCAATTTATTTATAGAGTTGTATGGTTGAATTTTTCTTCTTATTATTTTTTATTTTGGAATGGAAAAGGTAAAGTGACTTTGATAGGATGTAGAAAGAAGTAAGTGACATTCAAGTTTTGGGTCATCGTCAAACGAAATTTAAAAGGCCTGAAGAGTGTCATACACAGCCCAAAGAAGTCGTTCTTCTGAAACAAGGCAAATTATTCGTGTACCCCTATGTTTTCTTGCTGCACTCCCATGGGTGGTGAAAATCAATGAAGCTCAGACACTTCTCTTAAATAACGTGTCGGTGTCGGATACTCATATCGGACACCGACACTCATATGACACTTGTAGGACACGTATTCGTGAAATGTCCAATTCAAAAAGTATTTGTTGGATTTCTGACAATTCTAGTACGGTTTGAATAGAATTTTAAAAGAAAAACTACATTAATTTTTTAAAAACTCAAACTTGTTGTATAAATTTTTATTATGATTATAAAAATAAGAAATAAATCCTTTTGAATCAGTCATGAAAAACATTTTTCTGCTCTAAAAAATAATTTGAAACATACTTGTGCAAATAAATCTTTATTGTCAATTCATATAATTCATAATTATATAATATATAGATCTCATGTACTACATTTTAGATATTATATGGATCTTCATGTTCGTGTCCGCGTTGTATATGTTTCCGTGTCAGTATTCGTGCTACGTATGTTACATAGGTGAAAATACCTTTTAATGGAAAAGGTAAATAAAACTCTTTCTTATTCTCTTTCACACTTATTCATCTTCGGGTTCTTCTCCATAGCATCCGCACTCCCTCACCTATGCTCATTTTTGCGATTTTGGTAAGAGAACACTTCCGGGCCCCTTTGACTGTTCAAGTTTTGAGTCTTTATATTTACTAAACTCAGTAAGAACTAAAAACAAAATCTCAGGTAGTTGCTTTCAAAAGTAAATCTTGGGAACCAAGACACTCCTTATCTACTGGGGGATTCATCATCCCAATCCACATAAGAGATAGAAGAAACACAGAAAACAAAAGGTCATCTTACTATAAGGAAAAACAAGAACTCTGGAAAAACCGAACAGAGACAGAAAAGAAGATAAAGGAGCATTCAAAGCACTTTCAAAATAAAAGAATATTGGAAAATAAAACTAATTCTCGTTATATTTCAAATAAAATGTTATTTTTCATTTTGATTGTTCAATATTTTATCTGAAGATACACACAAAAGTATAAGGCATGCCATAAAGCAAATTAAGATAAGATAGAAAACAAAGTGTGTTTACTTGTCCACCAACAATGCATGACTTAAGCATTTTGGTAGACATTTACCACTAAACCAAAACAAAAATGACTTTACCTTGTTGAACAAGCTTACCATAAAAATAACCATCAATTATAAGCCATTAAAAAAAGTCTTCTTGGCCTTAACAACGTTTCTCCTTCATATTTTTCTATTTCGTCGATGAACTGAGTATCAGGATGCAAATTCTTTCTGGATAGTTTAGGTTACTTAAATACATACCAAGAAATTTGACAAAAAAACAAATTGTCATGCCATGAAAGCAAAATTGATCACGTATATGCACTGTCCAACAAAAATAGAAGGCAAAACAATACATTCTTTTAGATTTGAAGTTTGATTTTGATGATGAAAATTGTGCATGCTACGATATTTAAAACTTGTATAACGTCTGATGAGTTTTGAAGCAAAAAAGTCTCCATAATATAATCTGCTAAAAATTTCTTCCTCACTTTAACAGTGAATCCTTGTCTTTAAATAAGGCAACTTGGAAATCTATTCTGAAAATTACAATGGTGCAGAGAGAAAAAGATAAAAAGAAAAGAATAGAGTTAGTTCAGTTGATCTTCTTGTTCATGTTGTTGACAAGCTGCTTCATCTGAAACCTCCAGAACAAGAAATAAGCCAACCCTATTCCAACCATCACATACATCCAAACATTCTCTCCCTCACTCTCTTTGGGAGACCTCACCTCCTCAATCTTAAAACTCTCACTCGAATTCCCCAAAATGCCCTCCATCATGCGCCCGTGCAGCACGTAAGCCCTCTCTCTCTCCCGCACCACAATGGAAGTGGGAAACCCCTCATCATCAAGGTCAATTTTGTCAAACACCACACCCTGGCTCCACCCATCGTTACTCTTTAGCAACCACACCCTCCTCAACGACACCACCAAAACGACGCCGTCGTTCCTCAAAGCCACGCCGTCCGCGCCCACGAGATCCTCGTTCAGGAGCACGAGTCTTGCCACGCCGTCATCCGCGTCCACCTTGAACATCTTCCCCGTGTTGGTCTGAACCACCAGGAGATAACCCTTGCTGTTGTAAACGACACCGTTTAGCCCGCATGAGCTGAACTTTTCCTCGATTATCACAGGGTGTTCCGTGAATCTCGCGGAATTTGAAAGGATCGAGGCTTCTCCCTTTTCGTTGACCTTCCAGATGTAATTTCCCACCGAGTTGGTCACATACGCGTTCCCTTTGAAATCCGCTGCGACATCGTTCGCGATGGCACGTTCCTCGTCGCCTTCTTCGGCGGAGGGGAGGGCGGAAAGGAAGAGGCGGCGGCCGGAGCGGAGATCGTAGGCGGCGAGGGCGTTGAACGGAGGGAGGGGGGCCAGTGCGTGTAGCGCCGCCAGGACGCGGTTGTTGCGGGAGTCCACGGCGAGGCCCAGGATGCTGACGTTTTCCGGGAGGGAGGGGTCGGAGACTAGGGTTTCGACCACGCCGGCGTCGGAGATCGCGGAGATAGTGCGGTGGCGGAGGGATCCGACCAGGAAGTGTTGCGCTGTGGGATCCCACGCTAGCCCTTCCGGGAAGAGATTCGGGGAGCGGAAGTTGATGACGTGGGGGCTGGAGGCGAGAATGGTTGAAATTTGGACGGCGAAGAAAAGGAAGGAAACGGTGGTGGTTGTGGGATTGGTAAAGGAGTGTTTGGATGATAGTGTTGACATTGTTGACAGTTTTGGGAGTTTGGGTTGAATTGGTGAGTTTTGTTACGAGCTTAATAGGTTTTTACTCTCAGCTTATTAGCTTTGGGTTTTCTTGTCAAACGGGTTAAGATACGATTCTGGAACTTAATCTTTAACTATGTTGATAATATTTATTGGTTATTCAGATTTAATACTTTATCTACAATAAAATAATATATGAAATCAGACTTGAAAGTTCAAGAGTGAGTTTTTATATTTAAATTTAAAATTATATAAAAATTGTATATTGTAATATGAAACTAAATACTTTAATCTATAGTAAATTATTAATTACATTTTGTATGTCTCTCATATTTTAAAGGATTAGAAAATATTAAAAATTAATTCAGTATATTTTTCAGATATTATCATTTGTTTAGAATTAGGATTGAGTTCATTATTCTATGAATATTTTAAATATACTCCTTCGAGTCTCAATCTTCTATCTTATTTTTAATTAGTAAATATGTAATTTTTAAAATATAATTAAATTTACTTAAGTTTTTTTATAAAAAAATGATATTTTTAATTAAGTTCTTATTAAAAAAAGTCTATTAATTACTTTGAATTTTAATCTATTTTAATTAAGTATTTATTGTTTAATTGAGTTAATATAACATGATTGTTATCTTACATCTTATAATGTCTAGTGGTTTATGGAGTTGATAAATATGAAATTTTATTAATTAAATATAAAACGCATTTTGGTTAATGTAAAAAATGAAAATCCCTTATCATTTTAAATTAATAATAATATAGTTTATATTAACAATAATATCTCACCATTCTTAATACATGGAGACACTTAAGATGACAGAGTAAGTGACACTCATTCTCACTTGTTAAGGATTCAACAAAAAATATAATTTTTTTGAATATCAAATGAACCAAACTAAATTTAATAAAAACTCAAATAAAAATATATAAAATTACAAAAAACTTAAAACTTAATTAAGTATAAATATAAATATAAAATATATACATAAAATTAGGAATATCCATTACATATTATTAAAATAAATTATAATTTAATGTTCATTTTTATTTTAATAATTACTTAGAAGAAGAAAAATTCTTTACATCTATTAAGTATTGGGTCCATACTTTATTTTTTATTTAGCTCTTTTTCGGGTAAAAAATAAAGTATAAAACGATTTGTTTAAATAAAGTTTCAAAATTATGACAATGAAGTATTTTATGTAGCTATAAAAGTAATAAAGTGTTTTTATGTGAAAAAAAGTCACACTTGAAGATAATCTAAAAAAAATAAAAAAATGCTTATATCAATTAAAGTAATTTATTTTAAAATTAATATGCACCTATAAGATTGAGTTGTAGATAAAAAAAAATGAATGGTTGAAATTGAGAGTTTCATTTAAGTTATATTTGAGTATACGTATATGAGTAAGGATTCACTAATTTTCATACTAAGTAAAATGATTTACTCTTAACTATACTATTCTATATTTTATTTTGAATTAATCCTTTAGATTAATTAAGTGATATGTGTACTTAATTATTTCTCTTAGAAAATCATTAACATATGTTGTGGAATGTGTCTCAACACAAGTATTACAATTTAATCTCTCACATTTATTAATATATATGTAATAATTACTTAAATATAAAAATATTATTATATAAGTTTTTCTTACTGAAAATCCACACAAAAAATAATACTTTTACGAAAGATCTTATCTCATTTAAAAATATATAATAAGTTCATCATCCATCAATAATATAATCCTCAAATAGTAAAATGAACATTCTAAGTCACATAATAATTAAAATAAGTTATATATATTAGGCTAGATTCCAGGATAAAATTGAGGTTTCTAAGGCTATTTCGATAATTAAAGATTTAACTTGTCTAGTGGAAAATTCGTCTAAAGCTTCAATGAAGAATGATATGTTGGACTTCAACGTGATTAAGTTTTTCGGTATTAAGACTCG
>Ga0123342_1010154_pt1 | contig 10898 bp, 4 predicted proteins | sample Turbeawhitnodule_FD_89960 | JGI IMG/M metagenome (GOLD analysis project Ga0123342, IMG submission 89960) | Root nodule microbial communities of legume samples collected from Mexico - Turtle bean Mexico white nodule | ecosystem: Host-associated > Plants > Roots > Nodule | place: Mexico: Nepantla... | reverse complement strand
GAGCAGATGACCATACAGGTGCAGGAGAACCTTAGAGGTTACAGAGTTTTATTTTGAGCTGTGGATATGTAAATATTTGTATTTCTATAAATCCTAATCATGTATTAGGAATATTTTGAAAAATTGTAAGCTTGTATAGAAATATGTAGAACCGGTATTATAATAGTTATATGTAAATTATGAGATGTTACATTAACTCCACGGTAGATTTTTTTTAAAGTAATATAAATACTAATAAAATATTAAGATTAAGAAAGTTTAACCTAGTTAAATTTATTTTTAAATTAAATTTAAATTTATAATAAGTGTATGAATGTTTAGTTGACCTAAGTAAATAATTATTTATTTTTGTTTGTGTAGGCTTAACTTTCGCGTATTCATTATTGAAAAACAAAATATAAAACTGGGTTGGAGGATAAAAAAATTATAAAACATAATGAGATATTTTATGAGATTAGTGTGTTTTTAAAAAATTGTAGCTTTTAAATTTTAATTAAATTTTATTTTTGGTTACTATTTATATATTTTGTGATTGGTGACATGTCATATGAATATATGAATAGTATAATTAGAGATATATTGATATGATGAGTGAGAGATGTGCAATTTAAAAGATTTAATAATGTATTTAAGAAGAATTTCGCATAAAGTTAAAAAAGTAACCTAACTAATAATATTATTGCATGAATAACATGATAATTTCAAAGTATTTATTTGATTTAATTGTCATTAAAAACCTAATTATTTATTTAATTGGATTTTTATGAAAATAATAAAAGATATAACCTTTTCATACTACATTATTATAAAAAAAATGTGAAAAAAATACATAGTTATTTTCATACTTAATTTATTATTATTAATTTATAATTTATGTTATATAAAAAAATAAATTATATAAGATATTGATTATATATAGAGATAAATATGTTAAAGTAATCATTATTTAACATGTTTGAAATAAATTATAACATAAGTTAGACCGTCACAATGAAATATTAAAATACGTAACACCTAGACAATGTAATTATCATTTTTTCATTTTTAATTAAATAAGGATTAAACATTGTAAGTAAGGAGGATTAAAATGTCTAATCCTTAGACAATGTAGTTATTATTAGATCGTTTAACATGAGTTAGACAATGACAATTAACTCTAACATGAGTTAGACAATCAGATCTAAATGATGATTAAAGTATCTAATACTCAGAAAGTCTAATTATCATTAGATTATCTCACAACAGTTTTCTATTCATAATTAAATGAGGATTAGAGTGTCAAACTTGAGTTAGAAAATTATAATTAAGGAGGATTAAAGTGTCTAATTTCAAACAATCTAATTATTATTAGACCGTGTAACATGAATTAGAGATTCACAACCCTAACATGCTTAAATAAAATACATTAAACAATAAACAAAATGCACTCCTAAAGTGAACTCCACCTCCTTGGGACAAAAGTGCCTTTTAGATTTAACATTAATTTTAATGTCTTACAAATTCTTACTTATATTTTTTTAGTTTAAGTGATTATATTATATATTTTACTATTAACTTTATATTATATTCTAAATATTTACAATAAAACTTAAAATTATATTTTTTAGTTTAAGTGATTATATTATATATTTTACTATTAACTTTATATTATATTCTAAATATTTACAATCAAACTTAAAATAAAATAAAAAAATAAGCTTTTGGTTGGTAAATGTATGTGAAAGTTGCAAAGCTAGTCAGAATTTGAATAATTACTATATATATTTACAATAGTTATAAAACGAATAAATTGATAAAATTTGATATCTCAAATATCCATAAAAGAATAAAAATAATTCCAACAACATTCATGATAAATAAACTGCAGAAATATTTATTTCTCCATCACGGCGAAAAATTTAAAACAAAAAATATTAGAAATTAAAATTTAAAAATATATAGAATAGTATAAGAAAATTATTTTGATAAAGATTAATGATTAAGTAGTTGTGCTATTTAAAATGCTTCTCATTAGAATATCTCGATGAAGAAAATAGAATAGCAGCTGTTGCAGCTAAACATGCAAAAACATTAATGACTAAGGATACTATAAATAGTTCTCTGCATGCCTATAATAACAATAACCACCTCAGAAACTTATTAAAATTGTTGCCTATTGCAATTAATTAATATGGTACATATCTATATCTTATTTATTTCATAAACTATAGTTTATTAATATATGTCACCAAGCTACTCCCCTTTTGACACGTGGCCCTGTTAGAATATCCTTTTCACATTCTCCAGTTACTTTTCACATATACAAAACCATTAATTAAACTGTAAACATAATAATATATAGCTTTTGGTCAATATAACCTCCAAATGCATACTTAGTTTTGGAAATTTAGGAATACCACACATGGAGATCATATTCAGAAAAAAGATTAGTTTATAATTTTAAAAGAATTAATTAATAATGACTAAAATTTTAAGTATTTAATGATACTATAATTAAAAACCAAAACATTAATTTTTAATTTTTTTATTCGTATTGACTAAAAAGTATATAGTTTATAAATTAAAAAATAGTTTTCAATTATATAAAGACTAAAAACATTATCTTTAACTAAATAAATATATTTTTACAATTATTAGTTACTAAAATATTGCATATAGTTTTATTATAAATTTTTATTAATAATACAAATTATTTTATTATTAATAATTTTTAATTTTTAAAATAATATTTTATTTATTTAATAAAATAATTAATTATTTTTAATCTCTTAATTAATAGATCTTTAATAATTTTCTAGTGATATTATAATCTCAATTAATAAAATAATAAATATTAATTTAAAATGCGTACATGTAAAAATTATATGTTAAACTTGTAATAAAGTATTAAAATTATATTATGAATATTAATTTCATTTTCGTACGATTCATTACTTTAAAAAATGTATGTTCCATAATTACAATAATTTCTCTGTGAAACTATTATTATTCTTAATATTCATAATATAATTTTAATATACTATTATTACAAATTTAAAATATTATTTTTATAATCTTAGAAGTAATACTTATTATTTTATGGGCTCATATTACATTATAAGAAAAAATATTTTTAACGGGTTATATTTAGCGTTTTTGGTGGTTTTAACCTCATTAAGTACATTATTCGCGGTTTGTTTTTTTCCTAAAAGATTCAACGTCACTAACGGGTTATCGGATTATCGACGGTTTTTACAAACTCCTGAAAATTCGACGATTCTTTGAAACTTTCGCTCTTTTTGACGATTTGAAAACCCCCATTGTTCCCGATGGTGTGAAAACCCCTGTTATTCTCGGCAGTTTGGAAACCCCGTTATTTTCGACGGTTTTGAAATCCCGTTACTTTCATAAATTTTCCAAACATTGTACGTATATTAAAAAAATGAATGACAAATAATAAAAATATTTAACGGGTTAAATCTTTAAAAAAAAAATTCACTGACACACTGAATGTACTAATTCATTAGTAAATGACCACCAACAACAATTTATCCTTTTAAAATAGCTCTTTATTTATTCATTTTTATTTTTTATTGACAAATATTTATTCATTCTTAATAAAAGAACATGAATATAATGTGATATACAAAACACATTTAAGAAAACATTCCAAATTAGAAGGGTGAATTTACTATCACAATAGAAAGTAAGTAGAGATGTGATTTAAAGTGCAATAAACCACATCAATTCAAGAATAAAGTTGTTGGTCACCTAACTAATACATGTAAGTGTTCCAACATAAAGCACATAACCTAACTAATAAAGGATCCAATTAACCATTAAGGAGTAAAGACTAATTTTTATTTGTTATTTGTTACCATTAGAAAAGTTGAGCCAATGAAAGGATGGTCACATACCTATATTCATTATGTCAAAATATGCTTGCAAAACCAAACTAAATTATTTTAAAAAATAAATTGCACCAAGTTATCTATTTCACATCCCACTCAAGTGATTAGCCAAAAAAAAAACATGGTAAGAACCGAAAAAGAAATATAACTATTTAGTTATATTATGTGTTTATTTTAATAAACTTCATGAGAACCATCACAGGACCAAATATCTACTCTCGTTCTTGTACTATTCGCATGTCCTCCTAAACAAAATATTTAAAAATATTGTTGAGTTGTTATTACTATAAAAACCAAACAAGGAAAGGAAACATGCATCTCAACACTAATAACTTTTTCCCATATACACCCCTATCATTCCTCTGTCACTCTTCCCTGTATTAAATCAGCATTCACCCAAAAGTTTGGTGTTCCCTCACATAACACTCTAGCCACCTGCAACAATCAATGCAGCGCAAAAGTTTGATTAACATTCTCAAAAATATGTGTAAGCAATAAAATATGATATTGTTCAAGACAACAACTTTCATACAAATAGCTCTTTTTTTTTTTGTAATCAGACGATCATTTATAACCACATTTGTCTCCATTGCTTGCATTCTTGTCCAAGCGAACCCCCAAATCTAGCTGGGTTCTGATACTCTCAATGGGATGTTTAGATTAGAACTTCATTTGATAAAACTTTAATGGAGGTTAAAGATTCATGAACTAAATTTTGGAAGTAAAAGGAAATCACATTGAAGGCCATCCTTGAGTTCCAAGGACCATTTTTCAAAACAACAATTCTAGAGATATCTCTACTAAAAAGTTTATAAGCTTTATTTAATCTACTTCCGTAAGCTTCTTCATGAATCTTAAGGTAAAATGTTTGAGTATAAAAACAATGTAACTTGTGTTCCAATAATTAGCAATGACTTCATACAACTACATAAGCCCCTAATGACTTCATACAACTACATAAGCCCCCTCACCAGCCATTCATTCCTTGTTGAATTCTAGTAGCTTATTGTAAAGAGTGTTCAAATATATAAAACATTCTAACTTGACATCAAGTTATAGTTTTATGCACTTCATGATCAAATTGTATCTGAAAGTGTTAGACAAATCGTCTCCTTTCTTCATCTTCTCCTGCATAATAAGACTGTGCTGTAAATTCTTTGCGCTCAGGAGGTTTTTGAATATTGACAATAGGAGAAGAATTTGAGGTCTTTTTGTTAGATTTGTCATCAAGATATATCTTCAATGAAATCCCCATAGCTATGAGTAGAAGTCCAACAGCATGTTGTTCTGTCATTGGTTTGGTAAATATGAGGTATGATAGCAGCAGTGTCACTGCCTTTCTAGCAGTTGTTATCTGTCATGAAATTCAAGGAAGAAAAAAACTCACTTAGGAGCACATAAAGGGTTTAATATTTTATTAAAATACTATGGTTCTGTTCTTATCTTGCTCCAAATCAAATTTCAGTTCCAATTTTGAATGTTTAGTTACAAGATGTTTTAAGCACTGATAATTTTATAATGTTTAAGTAAAACACTATGGTGCTTTTCTTATGTTTTATCAAGTTATGGTGACATAAGAGAGTAATTAATGTTAGAGTCATATAATGGTCCCAATTCCAAACAAACATAAGGGAACTAGGAAAACTTGTGAGACTAATTTACCATGGCTGTAGTGGCAGCTCCAAAAAGGGCAATGAGTGACAGCACAGAAATTTGGCCAATAAATGTGGCCATTGCTTCAAACACTAAGACTCCATACACATACAGATTCTGCAAGAAAAGGATAAGATGACTTTATGAAGAAATAAGCAAAAGTCAAGTATGGAAAAAGGAGAAAGTTATTCCAATTTTCAAATTCACCAGTGAACATGAAGTCCATGCTTGGAATAACTCTCCTGTAAAAAGCATGGGAGGGATTAACAAAGGCAAACCCACCAGAGTAGAGCAGAAAAGCATCTCCATCTGAGTATTAACAAGGAACAAGAAAATCATCTATTATGCTAATATATGCAACTAAATAGTCACACATTTTACAAATGGATGGCATTAGTATGTGGAATATCACAGAAATTAAATCACCTGTGTGGTCTGAGGGTTTACTTTAAAGATTGCTTCTTGCAGATTTCCCGAGAAGGAGTCCATGATCAAAGCACCAGATATCATGAGAACACCAATGACACTGAAATCGGGTGATGTTTGTGCATCTGCTAGTGTGAACATGATCAAGCCAATCACCAGAAGAACAGCAGATACATATTCATGAACTGGATATTTCCTTCTTAGACCTGGTATGAAGGATCCCATCAGCATCACTGGAAGAACCTGAAGTAACAAAGTTGATTCTCATTACATTAATTCCAATATTCTAAATTAACACAGTTCAAGGGACTGAGTCATAAAGCACAACTCTGATTTTTTTTTTCCCTTGTGCCTTTTTGTCACTTGCCTTTGTGGATTTGAACATGATTTGTGCAGGGTAGTTCAGAAAAGCCAAAGATCCCTTTGTTAGGCCTTGGGACCCCATAAGCACAGCAGAAAGCTTCACATAAGTTTTCCATGGGTTCACCATTTGCTTGCTTGTGAAGCCGTAGAGATAAATCAGCAACAAGTAAACAATTCCTTGAATAAATGTAAAGTACCAACCATAGCTGAAACAAACCAAGTCAAGCATCAACTATTTCATCACAAAGAAAAGATACTAATCAATAAAAAGAGTTCCAAGGTTATCAAAATTTACCTAAAATGAAGCCTGTTATACACATATTCCTGAAACTCAGCATAAGAGCGAGAATCAATATCAAATACTAAATCATTTCAAGGATAACTTGCACATACAGAAACTTGCAAAATATTCAGAGGCATCAAACAAAAAAGGAAAAAAAGTTACATATTTATCCGGATGATTGTCTGGTTTTACTTACAGAAAGTGTCCAATTGAAGCACAAATAAAAGCAATAAAAACAAAAGACAGAAAATTATTGGAGCAAAAACATAACTAATCTTCTAGCCAGTTAGTAGTTACTAGTAATTACCTTGTTATGAAAAAACAAAGGAAGTAGATGTATGCAACAAGAATATATGAAAGACCATGGCTTATTCTGGTTTTGCAGTTTCAAACCACATATATATTGAAGCAAATACCAGGTAAGTGTGTCTATGCATATACATACCTCACATATGCCGTTAACAAGGTATCCAAAGAAGAAGCCGGAAGAGCAAATGAAGAATTGTTGCCATTTGGGTCTCTGAGAGAGAGAAATTCCAAATAAAGTACGAGCTTGATCTGCGTTTGACATGAATGCTTCCTCTTCTGCAACGCTCAACCACAAAGCCAATGTTTAAGGAAAGAAAAGTTTGCATGGGTGAGCTTTGTTTTCCAACATCGGACACAGACAAAAATATAATGGAGACAAAACAAACGTACAAAATTATCGTATGTTCAATCCATACGTTGGTATATAGCTGTACAACTACAAATAAGGCACTCCACACTTGACACGAATCATAATTTTATGAATATTATACTTAGCAATTATTAGAGTATATTTAAAAAGGTATTTAGTTCATTTAAATATTTTATAATTTTTTTTTTAAATTCAAAATTGTTTTTAGAAAGTTCGGAAAAGTCTCTATCCTCCCTTATGCCACACAAAATCTTCGATTTTTTTTATTAGTGTAGATAGTATAGTGCAAAAGGTATTCTAATGATTAAGTTAAAATTAAGTATAAATTAGGTGAAAATAATAAATACTAGCGTGACTTTATCTTATTTGATATACTAATGAACCTCTAACGTTGATATAAATTAGAATAAATAAAAGAGTTAATTTCAGAGTTATATTATTCTATAATATAATTATGTTAAACATACTGTATTAATGAATTTTAATTAGTTCTATAGAAACTGGTCCAAGGGTCCTATGTGAGGTATGATAAAAAAATGATTTGAATAAAAAATAAGTATATAGAAAGTTAATTCAAAATAATCTTATACAACTACATAATATATAAATACAGTATAAACTTGACCGGACCTGACTTCTTAAGAACGAACATTTAATAGTATATTTTTAAAGTTTTCATTGCAACTGTACTTACGTTTAAAGTTTGTCATTAAAAAAATTAATTGGATGAAAATTTTCAATGAAAACGACTTCAAGAAGAGATGCAAACCTCCTTATAAATCACGTTTCATTAATTGCCATGCCATCTATTCATTTATATATATATATATATATATATATATATAAAAGCTTATAATATTTAATTGAGAATTTTAAATATTGTATGATAGTTAATTAAGATTACCATATGATAGTTAATTAGGATGACCAGAATTTTTTTAAAAGATAACAAAATGAAGTAATATTCAATAGAGATTTTAAAAGATGAAAAAAGAATCTATCTCATATTCAAAATCATGCATATTTCAATGCTAGGATTTTTGTAAATGTGGTTGACTTTGTGTATAAACACTATTTCATGAAACAATTTTGTTGAAGGACTTTTCTATTTACATAAAAAAGATAAATAAAATAAGAAAATAGTTATGCACCTGAACTCATTATTTACGATTGATTTGTAGAGTGTTTAAATGAAGTGTGATAGTTCTTTAAATATGTATTTGTTTCATCTTCTTACATATGAGTTTGCGTTTTTCTCATTTATTTTTGTCATTTTGATACTATTTTTCATTTTTTTTTACTTTATTTTGTTGTTCATGTATATTATTTTTGTATCATAATATCAACACTAATTTTTAGTGAAATGAATTTTGATCTACATAATTTTCCAAACTTATAAAAGTAAAATTACTCATGCATCAAGGGAACTACTCAACTAGTAGTAAAAGAACTTTGAGACATCCATTTCATTTAATATTGTTAGTTATAACAAACTATTCTAATTGAAAGATGATGTCCTTAAAGCTAGTAAAATTGTGATATTTGAGCAAAGATATTGTGTTTGGGAAGGAGAAAGTAAGGAGAAATCTATGAAGGATCATTTGTCCAATGGAAAAAAAAAGGATATAATGGGAAAAGAATGAAAGATAAGATCTCAAAATAAGAGGGAGATTCACTGGGTGGATAAATGAGAATATTTTTGTTTAATGTCAGGGTTTTGGGAGATGTTAAATGAAGATATATAAAACAATTAATGTAAAAATAAAGGGTCCAAGTGTTGTGTATGCAAGAGACATGGAATGGGTGATGATGTGTATCTTTATTCTGAATTGATTTATTGAATTTTTTAGAGGATTGGGCAAAAGCTTGATGGAAGAAATGGAACAAGGATGGCTCCAATGAAGCTATGAATTCCTTGAAGGTACATGAGGAGTAGGGAGAGTGATTGGTTGGGTCATATCACCTGGAGACACTAGTGCAAAAAAAAGAAAATGATACGCTTTATTTAGTGTGGCTTGGGATTGAGATATGTGGGCTTTGAAGGAATTTGGAAGGACAATAGGAGGAATGTTGTGTTGGTAAATATTTGTTCATCATATGAAAAAAGTTGAGAATTGAGGGAGAGAAAAGAAAGTAGTACATGATCTTTATGGTGTATACTAGGAGACTTCAATTATATTCACAAAAACACCAAGATAAAACAAAGAAACTTAATGATATGGAAAAAAATAAAAGAGATGCAAAATTTAAGTCAAGAGAAAATTTGAATTAGAAATTATTAAAATAAGCAGAAAACAAAACAAGATTGTTAAAGAAGATGATATTAACTGTAAATTTTCTCACTTGGAAAAGGAGTAAAAACAAAATAACAAGGTTGCATGTAGAAGGGAACTAGGTGCATAACCCTTCGCAAATGAATAATGAAGTACATAATTTTTTCTCGAAGAGATTCTATAAGGAAGGTAAAAACAAAATTGCAGTAGATAGGATGAAGTTGAAATTACAAGTGTATGAAGGTTATATAAATAGTCGTGAGTTTAAAATGAAGGAAAATTCAAATTTAAATATCATATGTTTCTCCTTTGAAATTCAGTAGAAATGGTGAACCTAATGCATATGTGTTCCTTATCTATTCCATAAGCTCCATGTGTGTCGCTGTTTGCATATGAACATTCAAATGTGTGAAAAGGCTTGGAAAAGTGACCCAAAATGCTTCTTGCCTCTCTGTTTTTAGTTACCAAGGTTTTAGTTACTTATTACTTTAAATTCTAAATTAGTCTTAGTCTTTATTAGTGTAGCACCCCATAATTTACATATAACTATTACAATCAAAGTTCTACCAGTTTCTATACAAACTTGGAGTTTGTCAAAACATTTCTAGTACATGATTAGGATTTATAAAAATACAAATATTTACATATCCATAACTCAAAACAATACTCTGAAACCTCTAAGGATCTCCTGCACCTGTATGGTCATCTACTCGTGTACATAGTACAATCATCGCAGTTTAAACACAACAAGAAAAGCAAGGGTAAGCTAGTAAAAATAGAATTTTATAATATACACAATTAAATCAAAAGATAAAACCAAATTACATGATTAATTTATCAAATTATTCAATTTTCTTCAAATCTCAACAATAAAACAATCACAAAGATCTCACATGGATCTACACATCTAGAATATTCAACAAACAACGTCTTCCGGAAGACCCGTATTAAGTAAGTCCTACCAGAGACTAACATCTGATCCAAAGATTACTAGCGAATCCAACAGAAAGGATCAGAGTAAGTTCAATACAACCCAAGCCGTGCATCTCATATGTCACAGTGTGCATGAACTCCCCCATCAGCTTCTTACCACCTGATATCTTAGTCTATGTGACTTAGATCATCAGTGAAGCTCGGAGATCTCTGTTACCACATAGGCATCAATACTTAATACACAACAAACATCAATCCATACATTATCCCAAATTTATGAATTCAATTCCATACCATTCTGTCATACAATATCATTCAAAAAGTGATCCACAATATTCAAAAGTCTATTTGACATAAAAAAATAACACTTTAATACTAAATCATCAAAACCTAATATT
>Ga0123342_1010153_pt1 | contig 10898 bp, 8 predicted proteins | sample Turbeawhitnodule_FD_89960 | JGI IMG/M metagenome (GOLD analysis project Ga0123342, IMG submission 89960) | Root nodule microbial communities of legume samples collected from Mexico - Turtle bean Mexico white nodule | ecosystem: Host-associated > Plants > Roots > Nodule | place: Mexico: Nepantla... | reverse complement strand
TTCGACCATCATAGTTACGGTCCAATCACTATGAAGAGACCTTTGTTGGGTCCACCTAATGCATTTGACATTACCACCAATCTTACATTTATTTACATTTTTATTTCATCTGTCATTTTCATTCATTTTAGTTTTATTTAATTACTTAAATATTTATTAACATTGTCTGTTTTAAAGATTGTTATCCTCAAGTAACATACCATATTAGGATTAGTGTCGTGTGCACTCAAGTTATCTTAACCAATGAAACTTACATAAATATATTATTCATCACAATGAAGATATAATCACACTGTGAAGGAGTTTTCGTTAGGTTCATTGATAGATTTAATATTATCATCAATCTTATATTTATTTACATTTTCATTTTATTTTTTTTCTTCACTAATTTTATTTTTATTTAATTACTTAAATATTTATTGACATTGTTAATTTATACATTATTACCATCAAGTAATGTACTATGTGTTAGGGTTAGTATTTTGTTCACTCAAGTTATCTAATGAAACTTTAACACAAAAATTTTTTCATCATTGTTACGGTCCAATCACCACGAATGAGTTTTTGTTGGGTCCACCTCAAAATTGATATTACCACAAATCTTATATTTACATTCTCATTTTATTTTATTTTTTCATTAATTTTATTTTTATTTAATTACATAAATATTTATTGATATTGTTGTTATATACATTATTATCCTAAAGTAATGTATGTTGTTAAGGTTAGTGTGTTGCACGCTTAAGTTGTCTCATCCCACAAAACTTTGTTCATCATGGTTATGGTTCACTCATCATGAAGGGTTTTCATTGGGTCACGTGATGGAATATTAGACATTACCATCAATCTTATATTTATTTAAATTTTTATTTTATTTATCAATTTTATTTTTATTTTTTAATTTAATTACGTCAATATTTATTAACATTTTTGTGTTATACATTATTGCTCTCAAGTAACATACCTTGTTAGAATTAGTGTGTTGTGCACTCAAGTTACCTTAAGCAATGAAATTTTTGACACAACGTTTTCATCATGATTGCGGTCCAATCACGGTGAAAGGGTTTCCATTGAGTCCACCTCATAGATTTGATATTGCCAGCAATCTTATATTTATTTACAACTTTATTTTATTTGTCATTTTCATTATTTTTACTTTTATTTAATTACTTAGATATGTGTTGACATTGTTGTTTCATACATTAATAGCCTCGAGTAATATACATTGTTAAGGCTAGTGTGTTTTGTAGTCAAATTATCTTAACCAATGAAACTTTGACACAAATTTGGTCCTCATGGTCAAGGTCCAATCATCATGAAGGGTTTTTGGTTGGGAACCACCTGATGGGTTCGATATTACCACCAATCTTATATTCATTTACATTTTTATTGCATTTGTCCTTTTCATTAATTTTATTTTTATTTCATTACTTAAATATTGATTAACATCGTCGTTTTATATATTATTATCCTAGAGTAACGTACCTTTTGAAGGATAGTACGTTGCCCACTCAAGTTATCTTAATCAATGAAACTTTGAGACAACATTTGTTCATCATGCTTATAGTCCAATCATCGTGAATGAGTTTCGATTAGGTCCACTTGATGGATTTGATTTATATTTATTTAAATTTTTATTTCATTTTTCATTTTCAATATTTTTATTTTTATTTGCTTACTTAAATATTTATTAACATTGTTGTTTTATACATTATTTCCTTTGAAAACATACCTTGTTAGGGTTAGTGTGTTGTGGACTCAAGATCTTAGCTAAGAAATTTTTACACAAAACTATGGCACTACAACATTTTTTTACTTTAGGCAACGCTAAAATAGACCACACATATAAAAGTGTTGTCTAAACATAGTAGAGGTCATGGTTTAAGAGAAAATTTGGAGAAGAATTATTCTGATGAGACTTTGTTTGACTACATGGACCAAGAGGGGGACGATTAATGCTGATAAGATGTCAAATTGTTTAATATGAGAATTCTTGGACTTTAAGTTGTAGAAGTATAATTTTAGTTTATCTATACTTATTATTATTTTCAGTCCACTTAATTTGTTTTCTTAATTGTTTGTTAAATTGTTATATTATCTTTTTTTCCTTTTATAGCATGTCTTCTTGCATTCAATACTTTAAAATATGCATTAGCAATTAAATTTTACTTTATGGTTGTTATATTCTATAACTACCTTCTCGTATCTTTTAATTGTAAATATGCATGCAAAGATAAACCAGCTGTTGGAACAAAGTTTGAAACCAGAGGAGATTGCCCATACTAAAGATAAAGTGTTTGCCTTTTAGTTAGTACAAGTTTGAAATGAAATTTTTTTGTTTCCTTGTTTCATATCTACCTTTGTAGTTGCCTAGCTAGCCAAGTAAAGAGGATGAAAACTTAGTCAATAAGGTATAGTGATTTTAATTTATATTATGACCTTGTTGCAGGAATAACAATAATAATATAAGGTCTATAGAGAAAATGTAAAATGGTTGGACCAATGTTATAGTATATAACTAACATTTCCTTTCAATCTTCATTCCTTGCACTGAATTAATTAGTGGAATATTTGTCAGAAATTAAGACGACCATTCCTTATAGAAAATATATGAAGTGGATATGCTTTTTGTGTTGTTTAATGATTAATGACTAAGAAAAAAAAAAGGTTATACATGCATGTAGTATATATTGTTGAGAATATGATAACCTACCATTCAAATTGTATCGTACACATCTCTCATTTTTGTCATAAGTTTGGACGTTCCTACTACACCCAAGTTTGATTATCCTTCTTATAGCATGTTAATAACATGATTAACTATGTTTTTTTTAACTTTCATGTTGGTATATCAAATTGTTGTTTTCAGATAATGAGATAGGAAGCAAACTTAAAACGATAGATGAAAAATCAAGACAAGATTCAAATGAGTGCTGCAAATTTGGAACTTCCTCAAGTAAAATCAGGCAAAGAATTGTTGAGGAAAAGGAAAGTCAAATGTGAAAAATTGACAATAAATGAATGTACTACTGCACCTAGTATATTCTAGTGATTGCAATTTCAAGACAACAATTGCAAGTAATTAGTCAAAGGAAAAACTATAAGCACTTGAAAGAGCATTGACTCAACTTAGTAATTCTAGTGTCAATGAAATCAATACAAGCTAAAGTTTGTTAGAATTAATGGCCTAAACAAGACGGGGGGTCAATTGTTTGACAAAATATTTTCGCAAAAATTGGATAAGAATGAAGCTTTATCAATAATCACAGAAGAAGTAATCAAGTAAGCCCATAAAACAAGGTAATTGAAATTGTTTGCAGAATTTCAATCAGTTGAAACTTCGTTTTGACCGGTTGTTTATGGCAGCAACAATAACAAAATCAAATCAAACAGTTTATAAGGAGAGAGAGAGAGAGGGAGAGATTACACTGCCAATTTATACTGGTTCACTCAATCCTGAGCTACATCCAGTCCCTAGAACAACCACTGGGTTTCCACTAGTAACCAATCACAGATTACAATACACAACACCACAAAGAGGTGATCTTGATACCACAAGAACCACTCACCCTCTTTGCCTTCACACAACCTTAGTCAGAACACCCTCTGACCTTACAGGTTTACACATTTCACAATTACAGAAAAAGAAACTAATACAAGAATCAGAAAGGAACATATTACACCTGGATTTACAGGAATCACATAGCTCCTAAGATCAGACCTTGAACCAATGCACTACTACTTAGCAATATTGCAAAACTTTGATTTGAATCTCTTCTCAAAAACATTTTCAATCTCACTTTCTGTGTACTTGTTGTTTTTGAAATTCAAATAGAAACCATATTTATAGCTCTTAAAACTAGTCGTTCTAGGCAGTCAACATAAGCCAAAACAATTTTAATCCAACTAAAAATTGATTTAACATGTTTTTGAAAAGCTGTTATGAAATGTGACAATCAACCGGTTGAAATTTTGTTTTAACCGGTTGAATTGGTTATGACAGTTAGTCAACCAAGTCAAAAACAGTTTTGAAAACCTTCAACCAAGCTAAGTGACTAACAATCGATTATATCGTGGTTTCAACCGGATGTTTTTCTCTTTGCTTGGAAAAACACTTTTCTCTTTTAAAATAGATTGAACCAACTTGTGCAAAGGACTAGGTATGATCTTTACAAGAATTCTAAACACCCTAGATTAAGCTTTTAACCAAAAGCAGCACATGCATCAACCTTCAACACAAATTTGGATCATCAAAGCTTCCATGTTCTACAATCTCCCCTTATTTGATGGAGACAAATCCTTGGGATGCTTTTTGGAATGTTCTATTTTAGAATCTTGTTTAACCTACATTCACAGAAAAACATAGAAATACAGGATAATCTATTCCAGTTAAGCAGGCACCACAAACTAGTTTCCACTAGGTGATTTCCAATGAAGAACATCAGCCAAATCAATGTGAGAAACCAGTCAAACATGCATAGGTGCAGAATAGAAAAACAATCGGTTATTTCGCAGGAATAACCGATTAAAATTTGTATCAGAGTTTTATATTTTTATATCAAATCAAAAACAGTTATAGTAATGTTCAATAAAAAGTGCAAAACAAAAATAGATGCGGATATTATAACATTACAACCCAAAGCTCACTTCTCCCCCTATATCTTTTCACAAATAGAAAGATAGAAGGATTAAAAAACAGCATAAAAGAGGAAAAACAAGGGTTCAGAAAAGTATACCAGAAATTTAAATGAAGGCCTCAAACTTGCTTTCGTCATTCCTTCCATATTACAGATCAAGAAGTTGGTTCTGAACCTCTTCAATCTATTCATCCAAGGTCTGGAACCTTGAATCCATATGCTGAAATCTTGATTCACACAGCTCATGAATATTTCTCTAGTTCTCAACAAAGTTATCCATTTGGTTTACCATGAGCCTCTCAAAAGGAGACATTGAAGTCGTCCTTTCTCCCATGTGATAAGTACTTGGAACAACTCCATGAGTCTCAACAGCCGGTTCTTCTAGATTTGTTGCATCTTCAGTCTCTTCTTTATCATGAGTCCCACTTGAGCCAGTTTGGTCACCATCCTTGCTTACCCACCTTCCACCAATCTTGGTAAACCCCATTTTGCTTAGGAAACCACTATTGATCTCACTTGAAGGCTTTACAATCTCAGCCAGTTCTTCTTCAATATCTACTTCAAAATAATGTAGAAATTTAGAAATCAAAATAGCATAGGGATAATGGAAGGCACTTAACCTTATAGCCTTTTGCATATGGTCTTTGAAGATGTGAATCCAGTTGAGCTTCACTTTGTTCATGATGTAGTAGATTAACAGCAAGTCGTCTTCAGAGAGAGTAGAATGACTGCTCCCCCTTGGTGTGACAATCCAGGACACAATGAAGGCAAATCCTCCTACAAAAAAATTTCTCACCTTTGAGAGAGGATTCTTGAGACAGTTCTTGTAGACTTTCATTTTATTGAATTCTTTTATCACTCCAAGATTGCCTTTGTTGATTCTTAATCTAAAAAACTTCAGCCCAATTATAACTGTCCACACATCATTGGTGATTACAATATCCACCCCCTTCACATGAGAGTTGAGAGTGTCACCATTGAATTGAAGGTTTGTAGAATACCTTCACCAAATCTGGGTAGATGTTTCCAGAAAACTCAAGGAATCTCTTCATCCTTTGCTCTTTTAGAAGACTCCTTACTACGGTCAGATTTTGTTGCTTCATCAAGGTGAAAGAGACAAGCTTTGGAGTGTTAACAATCTTCCTACTAGTTTCATGCAGGTATTTTTCTATCAGTTCTGATTCTCCTGAGAACCAACCTTCTATTTTTCCACCACTCCTTACTTCCCTTGTCTTCATTCTTTTAAATGATGCAGGAGTTGATGTCATGGTTTAGAGAGAAAAGATGAGAGCACACTGCAGAAACAAATTTAGTGCAGAGAGAAGAAAAATAGATTGTTCTTGGTGAATAATAGCAACTAATGGCCTCACATATATAACCAGAACAGTCAGTCAAAGTTGGCATTTAATGGGTTGTATTCAAAACTAAAAAAGGAATCAAATCAGAACCATAAGGCAGTTCTGTCAGACATAACAGAAAGCACAGAAAACACATGTTGATTTGACCAAACTTAAAAGCAGTTTTAATTTCCAATGCTTAGAGGAATCTATTTCATGAAGAACAGTTATTGTAGAGAAAATTCGTATTTAAAGCTTTAATTAAAGCATTATTGACCACAAACGTCACTGGGCTTGAACAGAATAGCAATAAAGCACAAAGATTTAGAACAGATTTGACCAGTGCTGACAGGGCTAAAACAATCGGTTATTTCATAGAAATAATCGGTTGAATTTCTGCAACAGCTTAGAGAAGTTTGAAAAACCAAATGCTTTTAAAAGACTTGAACATACATGGATCCAGATTAAAGCACATTTGTTATTTTTGTATTGAAACAGAAGGAATACAAAACAAACATAATAAAAAAAAATCAGAATTTTATTTAGAATGAAATGATCAACTATAGAAAGAACAAAGAGTTATTCTTCAAGATTTTAAAGTACACATATGAAGCAGTACACAATATCAGAACAAGGCATTCTCTTGCTTATTTGCATTCATGAGATCCTGATTCTACAGATCCTTCACGTGGAGGCAAAAATCTGCAAAAGAAAGCTTATCAAATCATAAGATTGATTCCTTAAAGAACTTGGGACCTTTCATGTTAGATTTATCTTTAGAACCATCAAAATTTCTTGGAATCCATTTAAAGATACCTTTAGGAACAAGAAATTTACGAAATCTGCAGAATCTAACAGAATGACCTCTCTTCATACAGTAAAAGCATGTAACAACCGGTTGTTTCGTTCTTTTAATCGGTTGATTTTGTGACACTGATGAAAAAGGTTTTGAAATCCCATTCTCTTTGCTCTGTGGATAAAATCCTAAGCCAGCTTTTCCAAAGACACAATTTTGAGATGCAAGAACATTCTCAAAGTTGGAGTTTTCCAGTTGTAAGCTTATCAACAGTTTTCACAAGGTAGTGAACCTTCTTTTCAAGAGATTCACAGTTTTCACAAAAACTAGAGTCACACATGCAAGCAAATTTTTTGTAAATCAAATCCAAGTTTTCAAAATCAACTGTAGATTTTCTAACTCTTCTTCCAGTGTTTTAACTTTATTTTCAAGCCAGTTGTTCAATCCTTTCAACTGGTTGTTCAAGAGAGCCAATCTATTAGCTTTTTCATGTGTTTCATTGAAAGCTTCAAGTAATTGGTAATAATTGTTACCTTTGATTGATGAGGATGAGCTTACATGCTTGATGTTGATGCTTTCAAGCATAAATTTTCTTCTTCATCTTCTGAAGAGTTGGAGGAGGATATCTCATTATCATCCCAAGCTATGTATGCCTTCTTAGTTTTTCCTCTTCTTTCTCCTTTGAAATCAACATTTTCCTTGCTCTCATTATTAGGACATTCAACTTTGATATGTCTCTATTCACCACAGTTATAACAAGTATATTTGTTAGAATTAAAGTCATTTAGCTTCTTAGAATTGTACCTCTTTGAAGATTGTCCTTTATTCTTTTTCAAGAATTTGCTAAACTTCCTTAACAGTAAGCTCATAGTGTTTTCATCATTATCATTGGAGTCTTGTTGTCTTTTCTGGTTGGCAGCTTTAAGTGCAATACCCTTGTTGTGTTTGTCCTCACTTTCTTGAACAACCAACCTATTGATCTCAAGTTCATGCTCCCTTAGCTTACCAAACAAAGAAGTTGTTGTCATGGATGTTAAATCCTTTGACTCAGAAATAGCAGTGACCTTTGGCTGCCAAGATCTATCAAGAGACTTCAAGATCTTTATGTTCAGCTCCTCTTTGTCAAAGTTCTTTCCAAGGCTCATCAAATGGTTCACAATGTGGGAAAACCGTTTCTGCACATCAGAGATTGTCTCCTCTTTCTGCATTCTGAATAACTCATACTCTTGGATGAGAGCACGCTTTCTTGCCCTTTTTACATCATTAGTTCCTTCATGTGTCACTTCAAGGATGTCCCACATCTCCTTTGTTGAATTACATTGTGATACCCTGAAAAACTCATCACAACTTAAAGTAGAGGTTATAATAGTTTTAACAATCCAATCAAAATTTGATTTCTTGCTATCAGCCTCAGTCCATTCAGATGGAGGCTTATCAGCTAAGACATCATCTTTTTTAACTTGAGGAATAAAAGGACCATTTTCAATTGCTTCCTAGATACCTTTATCTGTGGAATGCATAAAAATCTTCATCCTAGCTTTCCAAAACTGGTAATTTACACCACAAAACAGTGGTGGTTTGTTTATAGAAGCACCTTCCCCTAAAGGTAGTTTACCAGCCATTAAAGCAGTTTAAAAAAAAAAAATAGAACTTGAATATTTTTCAAGAACCTAGCTCTTGATGACAATTGTTAGAATTAATGGCCTAAACAAGAGGGGAGGTGAATTGTTTGACAAAATATTTTCACAAAGATTGAATAAGAATGAAGCTTTATCAACAATCACAGAAGAAGTAATCAAGGAAGCCAATCAAACAAGGTAATTGAAACTGTTTGCAGAATTTCAATCGGCTGAAACTTCGTTTTAACCAGTTGTTTATGGTAACAAAAATAAGAAAAACAAATCAAACAGTTTATAAGGAGTGAGAGAGAGAGAGAGAGAGAGATTACACAACCAATTTATACTGGTACACTCAACCCTGAGGTACATCCAGTCCCTAGAACAACCACTGGGTTTCCACTAGTAACCAATCACGGATTACAATACATAACACCACAAAGAGGTGATCTTGATACCACAAGAACCACTCACCCTTTTTGCCTTCACACAACCTTAGTTAGAATACCCTTTGACCTTACAAGTTTACACACTTCACAATTACAGAAAAAGAAACTAATACAAGAATTAGAAAGGAACATATTACACTTGGATTTACAGGAATCACAGAGCTCCTAAGATCAGACATTGAACCAATGCACAGCTACTTAGCAATCTTGCAAAACTTTGATTTGAATGTCTTCTCAAAAACAGTTTCAATCTCACTTTCTGTGTATACTTGTTGTTTTTTAAATTCAAATAGAAACCATATTTATAGCTCTTAAAACTAGTCGTTCTAGGCAGTCAATCATGAGCCAAAACAGTTTTAATCCAACTAAAAACTGATTTAACATGTTTTTGAAAAGCTGTTATGAAATGTGACAATCAACCGGTGGAAATGTCGTTTTAACCAGTTGAATTTGTTATGACAGTTAGTCAACCAAGTCAAAAACAGTTTTGAAAACTTTCAGTCAAGCTAAGTGACTAACAATCGATTATATCGTGGTTTCAACCGTCTGTTTTTCTCTTTGCTTAGAAAAACACTTTTCTCTTTTAAAATAGATTGAACCAGCTTGTGCAAAGGACTAGGATTGATCTTTACAAGAATTCTAAACATCCTAAACTAAGCTTTTAACCAAAAGCAGCACAACATCAACCTTCAACACAGATTTGGATCATCAAAGCTTCCATGCTCTACAAAGTTGATAGTTCAAAGGTAGAAGGTCAAGTTAGAATAAAGACAAGAATGATGGATGACAACTCAAAATCTAAGGAAGGAGTAGTGATTGAAGATGTTGAATTAACGACAAAAGAACAAGATGCTCCTAATAAGACACAAACAAATTTGTGTCCATCAATGTTAATAATAGTTCAATTTCTTAAAGAAGATGGAAACAATGAACATGAAGAATAAAATGGTCAAAATGGAAGTGAGGCTGAATAACAATATGTTGGAGAAGAAAAGGCATACCAAGATGAAGATGGTGAAGTGAATATGATAGAAGGTAAATGTTTTATTATTACAAATCGACAACATTTTTAAATATTTGTGTTTTTTTTTAAATATTTCATTTTATGAGTTCAGTGTTAAAATAGGAGCAAATAAGAAAAAAAGCAGGAGGACAAATTCAATGCTTAGGAATACATGGAGGATCTACTGAAGAGCTTTTAGAGGTTATCTTGGACATTGATGGACAACCAATTAGCCCTGTGACAAGATTGTAACTGACTTAAGTTATTTCCATGGCACGATAGCTAGGAATTATTACTTTTGTCGCTTGATTTGCACAAATTTCAAAGTTTGGCTCAATCATAAAGACAACAAGGCTCGTGTATGGCATATGTTACAGTATGAAAAATAAACTTATATTGATTTAATGATCATACATTTATGAAAATACAATAATTCGAATTCTTTTTATAAGAAAAGTTCATTATTAGTGATAAAGGAGAGAAAACAATATTTACTTACATAAATAATGCATATGATGGGAAAAACGCACACAGAAACAACACACACAATCACGAATCAACTGTAGAAAAATAAACGACACAATATTTAACTGCAACCTACATCCACACGAGCAACTATTAGGTTTTCATTCTGTCATGTTGCACCCCAATTACAAGTACAATGATCTCTTTAAATAAAGATTATAAAAGGGACACAATGATTAAGCCCACTTACTAAACATGTGATGGAAACCAAGTAGAGGATGCTCAAGCCCATGAAGCCCAAGCCCAACAAGAGGTCCAAGCCCAACAAGGGGCCCAAGCCCAACGAATCACTAGGAGCATGGCAAGAGCTTTGGGACAAGAGTATAATAAGATGGATCTTCTTATTTCTTTTATAGAATAAGGGTGCGGATGTAATAAATAGGTGTAAGTAGTAAGGGAGGCTAAGGGGGAGTGTAGATAGGAGTTAGGAGGTGCCAAACTAGGAAGGAAAGTCACACTTCCTTCATGCACTAGTTGGCGCCGAATTTGAGTCTCATTTGTGGCACATTTGGCTTTGCATTTCAGCACCTTATAG
>Ga0123342_1010152_pt1 | contig 10899 bp, 9 predicted proteins | sample Turbeawhitnodule_FD_89960 | JGI IMG/M metagenome (GOLD analysis project Ga0123342, IMG submission 89960) | Root nodule microbial communities of legume samples collected from Mexico - Turtle bean Mexico white nodule | ecosystem: Host-associated > Plants > Roots > Nodule | place: Mexico: Nepantla... | reverse complement strand
TAAAAAAAATATATATATATATATATATATATATATATATATATATATATATATATATATATATATATATATAGTAAAGATGGGATTATTATTACCTTGGTTTGCCTGTGCACACTCCATGGCTAAATCAAGAGCTGACTTTTTGAAACCAACCACTACCACCTTTTTCCCTTTGAGAAGTTCAGTAGCAGCTTCCTGGTCAAGTTTACAGTAATCTAACGAATGCATCACCTTTCCCTTGAATATCTGTGGCCCTTTCTTCTGTGGAAACGATGGAATCTTGGGTGTGTCCCCATATTTCCCAATGCACACCACCACAAACTCGAACCCATACCACTAATGGATTAAGGAAACAATTATCAGCACATGCTCATATCATTTTCATACAACTTGTGTCAAATATTTTTGTTAATTAGTTTACAGTAAAAAGTTCTGCTACACAAGTTTGTATCATTCATTTGAAGATACTTATTATTAATCATAAATGTTAAAACTGGCAGATGGAAATTATTAAATTTAGTAAATTGGGTTAAGGAAAAAAATACCTTTATGTTGGTTAATTGAACTGTTTAAGTATATTTAAAATGGGAATTTGTAATTAACAAATATTTGATATGATGCATCTAGATAAAAGGGTAAGGTAGCTAGTAATTTTTCACATTATATTCATCTCAGCTCATCACTGGTATAAAAACAAAAGTCACTGATAGGTCAGAAGCTTCATGCAACAAAACACTCGATTTTTCAAACTGGCAAATTGTTTTATTTATTTTTTAAGTACTTTAAATTCAAAATTTACAAAATGTATAACGATCGTGGAATAATAAATAGTCCAAAACAATATTTCATTATCATTTTATAAATTGAAAATACTAGATAAAAATTATTTTCAAATGCATTTTTAAAAATCTAAAGAAACAAAAGTGTTCTTCCTTTCTTTGTGGGATGACGTGATGAGAAGAACTTTTGGCAACTTGTTTCTCAGTTTTGAAGAGTAATTCGGAAGTATGTGGAAGAATAATAACATTAAAAATCTATACTCACAAATTGTTTAAACCCTAGGTGTGTTTTTTATGTAAAGATACGAAAAGAGTTTGATTTTGAGAAGGTAATAATTTGTGAAGACCTGAATGGTGTCTGAGTGATTGGTCTGCACAGCAACTTCCCACACAGGCTTACCGGGAAGCAGGCTTGAAAAGCCAGTGACTTCCCGGTTGCCGGAGAAGCGGATTTCCACCACCTTGGAGTTGAACCTGATGTTCTTGAGAACATCGAAGTGGTGAGCATAAGAGTGCAGATAACTGAGTATCTCCAAATGGGTGGGGAAATCGGGATTGTCCCTGTGAGGCCAAGGGAAATCGGTGAATTCATAATCACGACGATGAGACTGAAGCTTGGTGGAGTTGTAGGAGCAATGGCTCCAAACCCCACCAATGGAATCTGAGGCCTCAAAAACAATAGGGTTGTGATGGGATAACTGTTTAGCAGCTGCTATGCCACTTACCCCAGCCCCTATGATGCCTATTTTTGAGACCAAAATGGGATGGTTTTGGTTATCCATGTAATATGATTTGGTATAACTGGGATCCATTTTCAACAAGGTGTTTATGTGTGTATCTATTTGATGAACTGATTACTGCTATCAAAATGGTAGCCTTAGAAATGTATTTATAGATGTATGCAGCTGCATCACTCGTCACTGTGATGTCACAGAGCGTAGACTTCTACAGTGAACAAATCAGAAATACAAAAATACATAATATAATGCATGCAGACCCAGCTTTGTTTTACATCTTGAAAAACACATAAAAAATATAAATGTATTAATAAGAGATATTTAGCACTTTTAATAATATTACCAAGTTTTATAATGTGTGGTTTATATGTAAGTGTCTTACTAGTTATTATTTCTAGGAAATTCTTCCGTGGATATAACTTAATATCTCCTTTTTATACATATTTAATAGGAATTTTATAAATAATAAAATAAAATCATCATTTATTATATTTGTTTCGATTCTTTTTAATTTGGAAATGAAATAATTAGATTTTTATAGTAAGAATTTGATCGGAAAAGTATTTGATGAATTATGCAGAGAAAATGGAGTGAATATATACAGCCAGTAGATTCATATCTCTCTTTTTATAACTAAACCTCTCTATAGTACTCCAATTAATTTATTTTATTTTTCGTTAACCTTGAATATTAATTATATACATATTTTTGTGTTTCTAATATTAATGAGATACTGTTTCGTGTAGCATAAATTATATATTATATTTCGCAAATAAAATAAATGAAATTTTTGTGTGTGGTAATAATTATATATAAATATTTAATGAATATAGAATGAAAAAATCGATACTCTCTTAAATAACTTTATTCATGATTTATAAATGTCTTTCTACATTGGCAAGCCATTCACATTTTAATATGTATTTGTGAGGGAAGTACATTTTGTTGGACACCAAGTTTTTTTTTTTTTATCAATGAATAAACAAATATGGATATTTTAAGAATGATTGAATCCTTATAAGTTATGGAACTTCTATCTATGCATGTGGCATGAATATGTTTGGAAAATTAAGATAATTACGAGGCCATGACCTTTTCAAACAGAAACTAACGTGACTATATATATATATGAATCCACGCCAATAAGGGGTGATGGTCAAAGTACTTAGAAAACATTCATGAAAACACTTTATTTATAGGAGGTATATACATAGAAAGTGAACCCTAAGAGGGATTAAATATGTATATCATCGTATATTTCATTTAGGCTTTTTTTATGCTCCAACTCTAACTTGACAGAAGTAATTTATTTTAAGAATGCTGATATGTTGATAATTCTACAACAAATTTTTAAATGTTAGAATATTAAGGATTCAAGAATAGTAGATCATACACAGATATATCAGAAGAATAGGAGTGTGAACATAGCTTGCATCAATGACTATGCAAATTAAAAAAAAATAGTCCAAACACGTTGGAATAAAGTTAGTAGGACCAACCAACCAACGTACATAGCCAGTGAGAGAACACCTCGTGCACGTTTTACATTTTATAAACCTCACTCGATGAAGTTCTTTACATTTTTTAAAACTAAAAAGACACTTATTTCGTGTAAATCTTATTATAATTCTTGTTTGCGATGAACTAAGTATTACAGAATATTGGTTATTCAGACTAATTTGGCAAATACGTTTAAGAAAATGATAAAATGGTTGTTATAAGTTGAAAAACAATTGTTAATTGATTAAAGACGTGCATGAGTATATAGTAATAATTGAAGTAAAAGAAAGAATGGGTATGAAGGGGCGTGGTTTTGTTTTGTGTTGACCATGCAAAACTTTCAAGTCGAGTTCAAGTTTAGGGACTTCATTCTCGCAACCAATTGATTACAGCGGATGAAGTCAACCACTAAACAATTATATTAACACAGCCATAAATTTACAGGAAAATAAATTTGCAGCATATGAGAAAAATGAATGTGATGACGATGTTGGGTGTCACATCTGGAATGAATAGAGAGATAAAGATATAGAAAAGGTGGAAGGGAAGGTATATGGTATGCATGCATCTCTCACATTCAAGCATTGCTAAGAGGTGGCTTGGGATTTGGCATTATTTTTGGAAAACTCATGCATGGAGGCTGGGTGGGAAAGGGGTAGGAACCTTGGAAGGAAGTTTGGGAGGAACATTGCACTTGGAAACACTTTATGCATGCATGGAAAATTGGAAACGGCTCTTGATATATCAGATTATTCTCATTTTTGCATGCCACCTACATTTCCTTCCTAAGTTCCTAACCTTAATAATGGATCATATTCTGTTTTTTTTTTCTAAGTGTGAACGTTATAATATTTTCATTCTGACGACAATGTCAAGGCTCTTATAAGCAATTGGACCGTATTATTTTTTGTTGACAATTTTTTGATTCAACGACAGCGTAAAAGTCTATGATATCAGTTTCAAAAACACCAAGAGGCACAAGTATGGCAAACTTACATATTTTAAGGTTTTTGATAAGAAATAAATTACACGATTTGGTAGTTTGTATTAGTAGTTTATATATTATTATAATTGGGTAACGCTGTAGATGTTGATAGAATATTGTTCAGTCTTTGGAGGTTTCTTCCTGTGCTTTTCTACTTGCTTTTACATCCGAATCCCAACTAAATCTCAATCAGATTATTTAATGGGGGTTATTGCTTAAAAAAATATAGTATAGTGAGTATAATATACTGCTACGTATTTTACTCTAAAAAATACACACACAAAAAAACTATTTTGATACGGTTTATTGCTTAAATGGTTGAGAATTTGAATTTAATAATATAATAGTGCGTATACTTTAGTTAATAAAAGTTGTGAATAATATATTATTATAATTAGATGTTTAATAGTATAGTTGTTATCTAATATACATTACAGGATTATGTGTAAAAGATATAAAGTTCTAAGCTGTAACTCATATCTAGAAAGTTATAAACTAGGTTGTACATATGGACTGAATTTGTTTTTCTTATCAGAAAAGGTAAATAAATGTAAAGTATTTTAAAGATTATTACACCTAGTGCATAATAAAAAAAAAAAACACTTTCTATTGTGTTTGGATTGAGGAGGGAATTTGTGAGGAGGAGAGGAAGTGAATTTGTGAGGATTAGAGAGGATAGGTGAAGATATTTAAGGTTGTTTGGATTGAGAAATTTGTGAGGATGCTTTATTGTAAGTTTACAAATTTATCTTTGTTATTAAAAAAATTTTGAATAATAAATTATGATTCTTTTTGTGTGTAGGCTTGAATTAATTAAAATTTTCTAATATATAATATTCATAATTACTCCTATTTTTAATAAAAAAAGTTAAAAAATATAATAGAAAATATTTTTGTGTTAAATTGAAATAAAACTATTAAATATATTAAAATTTATGAAAATAATATTTATTATTATATTAATTTATTATTTTATATAACTATATATATTTTGTTAATATTATAATTTTTATTTTATTTTATTACTTTCATTATTTATAATTGTATGTTGTTATTAATAGTATAATTAAATATTTTTGAAATTATAAATAAATTTATGTAATATTAAATTTTGTATATTGTAATAAAATGCATGTACAAGAATATTTTGGTAAAATACAACCATCTCCACAAATCTCTTCATTTTGTGAAGAATGAAAAAAACCCTCCACCCTCTTCCACATCCACCCCTCACTCTCAAAACCATGGAAAAAAAACACAAAAAACACTCCCTCCCTCTTCACACTTGGAAGCAAACACACCCTACACGACAGAAAAACAATAGACCCTTCTACTGAATTTGTAATTAACTTTTCAATGTAATAACTTCTTCATATTTATGTAATTTTTTTCATCATCATAAGAAGAATTAACAAATACAAAGCATACCTCAACTCTATTACAATATCCCAAAAGAAACAACATCGAGCAAAATAGGATGAATCATCTTATGTAATATTAATTACCTACATGTAAGTTTCTTCAACTTCCTTTGGTTCGTTCGAGTTACTCGAGATAACTAAATATTAAAATGAGTGAAAGACATTAGTTTTAATCAACCAATGTTATAATAATATGAGATATATTAAAAAAGGTAATTGAAATATTAAGAATATATGCTCTGATATGTGAATTGTAATATTTTGACTTGTCTTAGACAAGATCATGGTTTGTTTGTTTCTTTTAAAGTTGTTAAAGTGCGTAAGGAATCTATTATTTCGTTTTGTTAAAGAAGGGTGTTATTGACAACTGCAATGTAAATATACAAAAACATATTTGAATAGGAAATTTGTGGAAGAACAATTTTCACAACTTTGTGCATCACATTACTAGAATTGTGTTTTGTTTGTCAAATGCTCTGAAGTGGAAATGTTGTGTTGTGTATGCAGGGCCTAAGAATAAAGAACGATGTGTTAGGAGAGGAGAGTGGATGTGGGTGAAAAGATGGTTAACAACAGACGTCAAGAAAAAAATGTTTTTCATGATGAAATACAAAGGTAAAAATTATGTAATGATGCAGGTTGGGGCTTATTAGTGGCTGGAGTGTGGGGATTTTAGTAGGAAGAGTACAATGTAATTTGGTACTTGGTTAATAGTAATTCAATTGGAAAAACAAAGTAATATAATAAATGGAATGTGGTGTCTATATGAAAAATGCATATTTTCAAGTTGTGTTACAGGAGTTACCTACTTCTAGAAATAATAAAATGATGGAATTGGATATGTAGAAGTAGATGAAAATATTAGGATGATCTGTATAAGAGTTGGTCCCTAAAATACCTCCTATTATATTATTTTTTTCTTACTAATAAAAAAATTTATAATAATATTTCATTCCCTATAAAAAAAATCTAGAATGTTTCTTAGTTATGAGTGAATAAGACATAATTTTTGCTACATATATGGCCAAATCACTATATTCAAACAAACTCGAAAAGAGCAGTGTAGGGATAAGGAGGTCATGGTGCTTTGCTGCAAAGAAGTCATCATAATGTAGCCTTGAAATTATTATTTTTTTACCAGCAAGTAGCAATGAAATTAAATGGGTCCACTTCAGGGGTGGTCCAACCCTTATACAGAAAATTGAATTTTCAAAAAGTACCTTTCCATCTACATATCAACCAATATGACATCCTACTGTCTAGCACAACTCTATCAATTAAAGAGAAAAATAATAGAAATGGTCAACCTTTATAAACATATTAAATCAACTACATACATACCAAGGGTTCTAGACACCAGTCAGAGAATGAGAATTTAGCTGACGGTATCTTTGATGAAATCCAGGACCAAACCTTAAGTTGTGCCAGGGAGAAAACTTCAATATGATCAACCACTCCACCTTTAAATAAACAATTATTCCTATGACTCCAAATCTCGCTAACCAACGTGATCCACACGTTAGCCATGATAAGATTAACTGAAGTAGACGCGTCCAGAATCTTGAACTGTTCAAAATGAGACCTAGGATCCATAAAGTCAACCGAGCTCACACCTAACCAGTCGTAACAAAGGTTCCAAATTAGCCAAGCAACTCTGCAACCAAAGAACAAATGATTTGTTGACTCCTCTGACATCCTTCACAAACAACACAAATTTTTCTCGACCTCTATAGCTCTTCTCTCTAGGTTTACCCTGCAAGCAACCTTGTTTTCAATCACTCTTCAAGTTGTGACGTGAGCTGAGGGAAGCGCCTTAATACTCCAGAAGAACTTGTACCTTCTCGAGTCCTCCTCATTTGCTTCTCCCCTTAGAAAACCATAAGCAGACTTAACTGAAAACTCTGCTGACTCACTATCCTTCCAAACCTATCTATCCACTGTTTCCATCTCGGTCCTCTTGTTGGAAATCATCTCTAAGACTTGGCATTCTTGCTCCTCCTCCCAAGCGAAAAAAAAACCCTTCTCCACCTTAAGTTCCACTCCTAGGTCCCGTTCACCCTTGTTCCACAATCACATAGATTTGCCTCCTTAAGAACGGACAAAGAAAACAACCTTGGAAACCTGCTTTTCAAGTCTTCTTAGTCTACCCAAATATCTGACCAAAACAGAACATCTCTCTCGTTTTCGACCACCCAATTTAAACGATCTTCAAACTTCCCTCCACATTCCTTGAACCTCCAGACCTTCATTAAATCTCTCCACCACAGTGAGACCTTACCATTATTAGTTCGCTGCTCCTTTAGTCCTCTCCATCCTCCATACTTAGATTCGAAGACCTCCCTCCATAACCCCCTTGTTTCTGTTTTCAGACGCCAACTCCATTTTTCCAGCAAAGCCAAATTAAATTGTTTAACATTAATAATGTCAGCCCTCCCGCTTCCCTGGATTTACAGACCTTATCCCAGGAAACCCATGCAATTTTCCTTCCTTCTGACCCCCATCCCCAAAAAACTTCCTCTGCAGACTCACGATCTTCTTCAAAACGATAGACGGTAGTTTGAATAGTGAAATATAGAACATACTTAATTAAGCATATCCTCTTTGGCATCGAGACACATCTACCTTTCCACCTGTCTAGCCTTCTCTTTACTCTGTTTACCATTTCATCCCAGAAGTCACCTCTCTTATGACACCCCCCTACTGGCATCCCCAAATGCTTAAAAGGAGTTCTCACCTCGCAATTTTGAATTGTCGCAGAGTCTAGAATCTCCGTCTGATCCACCCCAACCCCACCAAGTATGCTCTTGAAGAAATTCACCTTAAGACCAGATGTCAACTCAAATCAATTCAACATAACCTTTATGTTAAATACACTTTTGATATTTGCCTTACAAAAAAACAAAGTGTCATTAGCATACTGGAGCATATTTACCTTTACCAACTTATTCCCAATCTCTAGGCTCTCAACCAAGTCTTTCTCAACCGTAGTCCTAGATACCCCAAGTAGCCCTTCAACCGCTATGAGAAACAAGAACGAAGTTAAATGGTTGCCTTTGTTCAGCCCCTTCTTTGGAATAAATTCCCTAGTAGGACTCCCATTTATGAAAATTGACATCTATGCAGATTCCAAGCAAACTTTAATCTAGGAAATCCACTTTCCACAAAAACCGAGCCTGCCTAGCATATAAGAAATAAAATTCCACCTCATAGAGTCGTAAGCCTTCTCATAATTCACCTTGAAAAACACACAACTTTTCTTATTCCTCTTCATCTCTTCTAAAACTTCATTGGCTACCAGAATACTATCCAATAGCCCCCTTCCTTCAAGAAAAGCGGATTGCCTAACGTTGATAACTTTACTGATCACTTTTTTCAACCTAATAGCCAAAATCTTCGAAACCATTTTATACACACACCCTACTAGCGAAATCGGTCTATAATTGCTAAGTTGTTGTGAATTATCTGTCTTAGGAATCAAACAGATGAACGAAGCATTTGATCCACTAGGCCACTTACCCTTGACCATAAAATCATTTACCACCAAGACAAAATCTTCCTTAAGACAGCCCCAACAATACTTAATGAAACCGAAGTTGAATCCTTCTGGACCAGAGCTCTTTGAACTATCACAACTCCAAACAATGTTCTTAATTTCCTCTTCAGACACTACTCCAATTAGTGACACATTATCTTTGTTTGATAACGATGTGAACCGAACATTGTCCAACCTAATTACTAGCTCGGACTCCCCGACAAATCTAGCTTCGAAAAACTCTTTGACCTTAGTCTTTACCACCTCCTTCTCTTCACAACATTGACCGTTCACTTCTACCTCGTTTACCCATTTCTCATTCTCCTCCACTTCACAGATGAATGGAAAAATCTTGTGTTTAAGTCACCTTGTTTCAACCATTTTTTCCTTGCTTTTTGTTGCACGACCGCTTCTTGTTTGAATAAGTTCTGACTTTGTTCAGCCAACAAAAGTCTCCTCTCCTCCCGCCCAAACTCATCTAATACGCTTTCATCATTTCTTGTATCCAACTCTTGAATTTTCTTTTGTAGTTCATCCCCTTCTTGATTGACGTTCCCAAAAACCTCTTTATTCCACTTCTTCAAGTCTAGTTTTAACTTTTTCAATATCTTTTTTAGTACAAACATCCCTCCGCCCAACACTTCATTATTCTGCCATTTACATCGAACAAAATCTAAAAACCTTCTGCCACTTTGCCACACGTCTAGACTTCTGAAAGGTTTCAGCCCTCAATCTACCGACACCGTTTTGAGCACTAGAGCACAATGGTCAGAGACCGATATGCTGAGAACTAGTTGTTTACTATTTGGCCATACATCCAGCCATTCCCTGGAAACAAGAATCATGTCAATTTTGCTCTTAACCGTCCCATTCGGCTTGTACCAAGTGAGCTTTCTTCCGACCGTCGGAATATCCAACAACTCTGTGTTTTCGATGAAACCATTGAACCCCCTGGTCTCCCTACTATAATCTGAAACTGAAACTACGCTTTTTCTTTCCTCCTTTCTTCTAATTGAATTAAAGTCCCAAACAACACACCACACCCTGTTTTGTTGAATCTTCCTGAGTTCACTAACCTCATCCCATACCTCCTTCCTTTCTTTGAACGAATCAGAATTGTACACATTCACTATCGTAATTTGTATCCCAACTCCTACTTTCCAAACTCCTTCGACGATTGAATAAGATTTCTCGTTAAAGTAGTTCGTCATATTAAAACTGCTTCTTGTCCACATAGTAATAATTCCTTCTTCATTATTAACTGCCTCGTTCTCCATCCATTCAATTTCATTTGAGCCCCACAAAAAAATAGCAATTTTCCTTACTAATCTCTGCGCACTTTGTCTCCTGTAGACAGACCATTCCAACCTCCTATTTTCTAATAAAGTCTTTTAAGTAAGTTCTTTTCGTACTTCCTCCTATCCCCCCTTATGTTCATGCTAATTAGACTCATCATCTGAAACACTATTCTCCTTCTGAACACTCATGTAATCCTGAATCTCCAAACTGCGAAGTCTGTTTAAGACAACCTCTTCTTCTCTTAAGAGAGTGAATCTCATCTCCTTACCGGAACTCCACTTCCTTCTCGCTTCTCCGTTTTCATCTTTTAACCAAAGCATTCTACTATAGTGACTAACATCACTTTCTGAAATTATAATTTCTGGCCTTAATCCCTTTAACGAATCTGATTTAGATAACATTTCGTCCAAGGGACCAATTACATCACTCAAATAAGACATATTTCCCACCCCTCCTCCGAAACTAGCCATCATCCTCCCCACTAGACAACTTGCGGCAAGAGGTCCTGACTCTCTCACCTTAATTGATGGAGATCAAGCTCAAGTGGACATGGAGGCCAATCATCAAGAGCAAGAAGAGGTTGAGGCTCAAATGGAGGACGCTCATGGAGTTCAAAGCCCACCTCAAAGGCTTACAAGGAGCATGT
>Ga0123342_1010150_pt1 | contig 10899 bp, 3 predicted proteins | sample Turbeawhitnodule_FD_89960 | JGI IMG/M metagenome (GOLD analysis project Ga0123342, IMG submission 89960) | Root nodule microbial communities of legume samples collected from Mexico - Turtle bean Mexico white nodule | ecosystem: Host-associated > Plants > Roots > Nodule | place: Mexico: Nepantla... | reverse complement strand
TCACTTAGTTTGAAAAACACTTTTCTTTTAAAAAGATTGAGAATGCCTATGCTTTGGATTCAATCAAGAGTGGATTACAATACTCAATCTACCCCAGATCCTATCTAAGACAGCTCAGCAACAACAAGCATAGCCTAGCCTTCAACATCCTTCAAAGGGTTTGGATTCTTCAAAGCTTGAACACCACTTGGTTCAACATGGACATGTTGCAAAAATTTCACATAGGTGGAAGAGTTGACAAAAATTTGACTTACAAAGCATGCTAAGTGAATTGATGTATGAAACAACAACCGTGAACAATTTCTAAATAGGCAATACCCAAGGAGTGGATAATAAATCATCAAAGGAAATTCAAACAACATTGATAAACTAAAATGAAAGACTTGGAATAATGTTATTGTTCATGTGTGACAATTCATTCACAGGGGCATGTGATGTTATTATTTATGAATGAAGAAATATTCACTATGACACAATATTATTGTTCACGCATGAGGAACCATTCACCATGACACATAAGGTTATTGTTCACACATGACGAATCTTGCAAGAAGTCACATTATCACTATTTCAGGGGTAAATGTGTTTTTATATTTTTAGTGAAATCTACAAAGTTCACTTTTTTGGAAAAACCTAGGTTGTTCATTTTGTAAGAGCATAAATATAAAATACATACATTGTCTCTATAAGTTTTAGAATCCAAAGTGAAATGACAATATACAACTAACGTAAATACACATTTTACTTCATCATATAATCATAATATGGAGGAATTAAACAACACCAATACCCTAAATTTATCAAATTCCTTCCTTGCAATAGTCTGTTTTAGTAGTGAACATGAAAAAAATTACTTTTAAGGTGTTTCTCTTAAAATGTTTAGGATCTCTTATAAATACCCTTTTACAAATCTAAAGTTAGGAGTTTGTAGTGTTGTGGATGTTTTTAGATGAAAGACAAAAAAATATATTTTCATCAACTAAGTGATAAAAAAGGATGTACTTACTTATTATGTGACTTAGTTATACATATGTAACAAATGTATTGACCTCAATCAAATGATGAGACTAGCATGAAATAACTCATGATCACCAACTTTTAACTACCCTATTATGTTTCATTGTCGTTTCTTTCATTTATAATATTATCATTATTTTTTATTTTAATTTTCATTTGTCATTGTTATTATTATCTTAATTAATAATAATTGTGTTATATTTTTTAATATTTATTTAAATTATTTTTTATATTCACTAATTTGAAAATATAACAGTAATTACTAATATATTTAGAAAAAAATAATTAAATGCACATTTATAATATTAACTTAATATTAAAACCTAAATTCTATTCATTATGAAATTTTTTCTATATAGTTTAATAATTTACAACATTAATTATATTTAAATTACAATACTTTATCATATAAAATTCATATTTTTAATACATAAATTGTATTTGAACAAACAAAAGTTTAAAAAATTTCATTTTTTAAAAAACTATATCAAGATAATTTTAATGAATATATACTTCAAATTAAATTTTAAAAATTATTTATGTTCAATTATTTATTATTTTAATATTAACTTAAGCTTTATGAATGTCATTAAACAAAATAAATAAAAATATATATAATAATATATTTTGACTTTTTATTATCATTGTAATTGTCTCGACTAAACAAGTGATAAAGTGTCTATACTTAACAATTGAATAATTCACTATTTGTTAGGGCACAACTTTTGTCAACTTGAAGATAAGGACCCAACCCATGTTATAGTAGTAGATCCCTTCTACTAGATTTATGTTTATTGCACCTTTATTTGGTTTTGATTACGTGCTCAAACAAAAAAGTATAAATCATGAAAGTGTTTTGCTTGACAAATGTAAGCCTTTTTCATAACATCAGATCATGACAAATACAATGGCTCCATTTAGTGATTAAACACAAATAACACACATGTTCTCTTTGTTTCCTCTCATAAGCATAAGCTTTAACCAAATTATGTGAACAAAATTTTAAAGCTAACGTTCTTCATGAAATATTTTTTATGCTTATTTTGTGATTGTAGAACATCTTCGTCTTATGTTAACAAGAAGATCTCAAGTGCACGCGTCTACATGAAAAATCTTTTAGAAGACGCGTTAAAACTACTCTACACCATCCACCATCTTGCACAAGCTCCTAGACAACTCTAGAAAGGTTGTGCCATGTATGATCCCATGCTTTTATTCAATTTAAAAATAGCTCTCTAATTGTGGCCTTTGTAACCTTGCCAACTTTTGAGATGTTTCTTGAAGAAGAGAACTACATTTAAAGATGCACTCTTGCCTTTAATGCTTGTCCAAGATTGAACATGCAGACACTAGAAGAAGAAGACTTTTCAAAAGACCTTTGTAATACCTATAAAGTGACTATTTTCTTCTCTTTCTATATATAGAAGATCTCTTTAAAGAAGGAAGGCTGACAACAAGGATGAAAGTTTTACTACAAGAACATGCACAATATCTTAAGCTTACAAGCCTTGTAGTTGTGAGAAAGAACATTGTTCATGTTCATTAGCAATCTAGAAGAGTGATAACCCTTGTATACGTTGTGAGATGTTACCCCTCTTTTTAGTGAGTGAACCTATGATCTTTCATATCACATTCTTTGTAAACCTTGTGTGTTTAGCTAGGAGTAACTACGAACCAAATAATATTCAATTTTATCCAGAAGTGACTACATTTTAAAAAAAATACTCAATATCTTAGAAAAAAGTGGTTTTTATCCAAAGAATACTTTGTATTATCCAAGAGCGGTTGTGGTTTAAACAATACTTAATGGGTTACTTAAAAGTGGCCGAGGTCCAAACAATACTCATTTTTTAGCCAGAATTTGTTACATTCCAAAAAATACTATAGGATTTTACCCAAGAGTAATTGTATGTTAAAATAATACTTCGGTTTCATCCAAAAGTGGTTATGTTTCAAATAATACTCAGTTTGTAACTTTCATCAATAATATGTATGGTGAAACTCAATCAATTGATTGAGAACTAGACATAAGTTGCATTATCAGATGAACCAATATAAATATTATAGATTAAATATTTATTTTTGTTATCTTTGTTCACTACATATTATTAAACTGCTCTAACAAACTAAGAAGATATTTTCAAACTACTACGATAAGGTTTTTGAGTTTATCAAGTCAAAACGAATGTTTGATCGCTTACCATCAGACGATACATTGTGAAAATTTTAAGAAGTTTTAAAACACAATTCAACCTTCTCTTATTGTGTTCTAACATGTTTTCACACATATTTTAACCTAAGAAAAGGAATCCACACATAAAGGAAATGAGTGAACACCAAGTAAAATTAGCAGACACGAGAAATTAGAATATGTGGTCTTGTGATTTTATTATGGATGCACTTAGTGGAGCGATAAATGGAGATATTGAAAGGGTATGTGAAGAATCCATATTGTCCATAAGCGTCTATTGTTGAGAGATATATTGTTGAGGAAACAATTGAGTTGTGTATAATGTATATGTAAGATGTTTATGACAAAGTCAAGGTATGAAGGAAGGAATAAAGGAAAAGGCACACGACGTGTAAGGGTGTTTCAAAAAGATCAACATGAAGTTCTTCAAGCATATTTGTATATATTGAACAATAATGTTTGGTGTTGTGTCATTCTTTTGGATGGCACAATGTTTGGTGTTGACAATAATAAAATATCATTGTACATAACCATGCAGGATGTCTTTGAAATCATTCAGGGTAATTAGATACTGAACATTATAATTATTCGACTATGGATGATGTAAGTATATTTTAAATCTTTACATGTTATTTAATGAATTGATGATTCATTGAAATTAATCATTGTACATAACCATGCAGGATGTCTTTGAAATCATCTAGGGTAATTAGATACTGAACATTGCAATTATTCGACTATGGATGATGTAAGTATATTTTAAATATTTACATGTTATTTAATGAATTGATGATTCATGAAATTAATCATTGTCACTTATATTTATATTAACAATGCAGGTAAATAAATCAATTAATTATCAATATGGGACATGTTGATATTTATGGTTTCCTTGAGTCACAATCTATACAAAAGTCTAGGAATAAAAAATTGGAAAGTCTACGAAGATTTATATGGCCCCTTTTGTTAAAGGGTGAGTAAAATTGGCTTCATTTAGATGTTACATAATTCAAAGAACATGAGTAATAAATTGGCTATTTTAGGTCTCATTGGAAATTTATGCTTATTTATCCCATGGATAATACTGTTGTGTGATTTTGTTCATTGCATAAAATGTAAAGTGCAGATATAAAGGTTGAAGTACAGAGGTATGTTTTAATTAAGAAATAATATGTTATTATCGTTTATATAATGTATTGTAAATTATTGTCGATCTTTCTTTTTAGTGAAATTAATTGTGGAGGACAATCTCAACCACCTAAATAATTAGGCTCGGAAGAGAATAAGTGTTGATCATAAGACTCTTTTCTAGAAGATTTTCCTTCTGAAGCCCTATAAAATTGTATAATGTAATTAAGATTTTAATTTCAGTCTTTAAATTTCTGTATAGGATTTTTGGACCTTGTATTTGGGCCAATTTTTAGCCAAGGATCAAAGAGCTTGAAGGGAAGCACACATAGCATCCACCTAGGTGCCACATGGCGCCTCTTTCTTGAAGACTTGGGTGCCTCCTACTATATCTACTCCTCTCCCTTGTGCCACATGTCATCTCATGGATGGGTAGCTTTTTGAAGGCATGGATAGCCACATGGAAAAATATGAATGGAGAGTTTTATAGGTGCCACGTGTCTCTCCATGAATGGAGTGCTTTTTAGAGCTCTAATGGTCACTTTGGCTCTTTAAATAGAGAGCTCTTCTTCTCTCAAGTCTCACTTTTCTATGACTCTCACCTCTGAGTGTAGAACCCTTAGAAATTGCTAGAAGGTTGGTCTGACCTCCTTCCTAACACCATTATCTAATTCTCAATCCTAAACCCATTCATTATTACCTTTTCTTGATCAATTCTTTAGCTGCCATGTCTTCTCTAATCATCCAAACCACCAAAAACCGAAGAACTTATGGAAGGAGCAAGGAGAACTCCATCAATTAATGCATGCAATGTTTTAGACGATAGATCCACTTCATCGTCACATAATCTACATTGGGTTTATCTTAAGGTATTTAGTTCTTCAGTGAAAATATTAAATTTTTGTTTTTTAGTTTTTCAATAATCTAACTTCATTCAATTTCATATATTATAGTGCAATAGGAAACAAGGAAGTTTTGAATGTGGCTATTATATCATGCATTGGATTTGGACCATACCTCGGGTCAATATTATTGATTCTTAGGAGCAGGTATTAAAACACTTTAAATATCATGAAAAAGCTTATTAGAGGTTTCATATATGTCATTATGAAGACTAATATTTATTTTTTATGTTAGTTTTTTTTTTTCAGATAGCGAGTCATTGGGCACAAACATAATTGAAGAAATTTGTCATGAATGGAAAAAACATTTTATACACATTAGAAAACATAACTTGTTATGATTTAGAATTGTGTTAGACATTGTCTTTTCATTAGTTTATGTGTTATGGCTTGATTTTATTTTCTATATTTTGATTTGAATCAGTTTTATTATTCCTATGTTTGAATAAATATAAAAAAAATCATGTCATTCTTGTATTTTGTTTACAATTATAGGTTTGGAAAATAATAATATTAATCAAAATTATTTAAAAAATATATATAACATATTATATCAGTACTTGCTTTAATCCATGTAAAAAGTGACATAGTACATTAGTTCTTGGGAACAATTAATGTAATATATGTTATCATTATAAGGTTCAAAATCAACATAGGAATATTACATTAGTTCTAAAATACAACTGATGTAATATGTACTCTCGTTTTACATGCAAATGACCAATATAAGGGATATTACATCAGTTAGTGAAAAACCAGTGTAAGAAAGACTCACTTTGATATCATTGAATTGTTATTTTATATCAATTAGTATTTAAATTCGATGTAATATTTCTATATTTTACAGTTAAAAAACCAATGTAAAATAAAATATACATTCTACATTGTTGGTATCTACATTATTAAGAGAAACAATGTAATAAGTATTTTATAATCTATATAAAATGTATTTTTTTGCATTAGTATAATATAAATTTATTTATTATGTATGAAATATTACAATTTCATTTCATTAGAAATATCATCATCCAATGTATTACTGAAATAATTGTGTAAATTGTTTACTGCTAATATAGTACACTTAAACCTAAACCCCACTACTTTGTAGTGGCCCAAATGTCCACGTTTCAATCTATACCATACATGAAACCAATAATATCCTTATAAGTTGCCCAAATGTTCACGTTTCAATCTATACCATACATGAAACCAATATCCTTATAAGTTGGTTTTTGCTTTTTGTAACATGCTTACTTTGTTGTGAATACTATTTAGGTGTCTCTCATTTTATTTATTTAATATGTTGCATAATAGCAATAGAGAGGGTAATCATTTCTCTGATCTACTTCAACATTTTGGTAATAAATACCATTATGTTTTATCCTTATACATGTTTTTATATGTTACTTATATCTTAATTTTTTTATGCTAAATTAAGTGTCAAAGTTTTACACCAAAAATTGATGTAACTGAATAAGTAAGTTTGTAGTAAAAAAATGATATAATTGTGACTTTTTTACAATAAGTAAATTTTGACTGAATGGGTCAATATTTTTATTTAGTGTATTTTTTTATAGGACATGAATTTAATTAAAAAAATAATTCTGGTATGATTGAATGGAAGCCATGTATGGTTGATTTGGAATTTTTGTTTCAATGAAAGTCAAGTATGCTTATTTTTGGAATTTATGTTTCAATGAAACTCATGTATAGTTGTTTTTATGGTCCATTTTGTATTATTGATAGATTTTGTGATAAATTATTTCATTTGTTTGGTTGCTAGAGGCAGTTGAGTTGGCCTTATATAAGTAATTTATGGAGTCAATTTTTGTTTAATTATTTCATGTATAGTCCGTACAAAGAAATACTTGTAAATATGAAAGCTATTTGTATTTAAAAAGTAATAATAATGTTTAAAGTAAACAGTCAATAATAAATGTTAAAAAGTTCAAAACAAGATGATGGTGGGTTTAATGAAAGCTTAAGGTAAGGTAGAGTAACTTTTTCATTGGGAATGAAGGCCAACAATTAATAATTATTAAATTAAACATTGATTATTTTGTATGATGAGACAATTACATTGAAAAGGTAAATAATTATTAAATTTAACATTGATTATTTTGTACGATGAGACAATTACATTGGAAAGGTAGCAGTAGAAACATTTAATGTTGTTTCGTATCTACCTATGTGTATGAGAGAGTAAGGCTAAGTTGTCATCTCAAATCACCATATAAGAAATGCTAAATCAATCACTAAAAGTACTAAGGAAAAACAAGAAAGGTTGTAATTATGATGAATGTGGTTGTCATGAAATTATTTTGGTGGTACAACACAAACAATTATGTAATGTATATTCACATAATGACATTTTAAAACATATAAGCGTGTGTACTTTGTATACATCTTGTAATTATATTATATATATACTTTATAATTATTTAATTTCTAATTTACAAAAAAAATATTTGAAAAAATTAAATTGAAGTTTAATACAAATTCAATTATTTCAAACTAAATTTCTAAAACTAACATAATCATTTTCATAAAGAGGCTTGAATCTGATTGAGGAGGAGTATGATGTGTGCATTAGATATAGAGTATTGCAAGTTAAGGGGTGGTTGGCTAATAACTTAGTCATCTTATTATGTGAAAGTGGACAAGATCAAACCCTAATTACATAAAAAAAAATCTACAAATTTGCATAAGCACAATGAGAAAGAGGATGATATATGCATTGAACATCCAGCAGTTTACAAGTTAAGGGTTGGTAGTACAATGATAAGATTTAACGGTTTGGTATTTGAAAAGTTCCATGATTAGCACGATTGAAAAAAAAAAAAGATCTTAGAACAAAACTTTTCTACTTTGAACTATAAAATATTATGATTTTTTTCTTTTAGTCTTGTATAAATTATATAGGTGTGATTTTTTTATATTTTTGTAAAGACATGATTAACATTCCTTTCAGGACTCCATCATCTTCCTGCACCTCCTTCGACGATCTCCATAAATTTTGAAAATTTCTAAAATTATCTTTTAGTGAAAAATAAAAATAGAAAAAATGTTTTACATTACAGATTATGTAATTCAGAAGTCAAAAGTTACAACTTCTGGATTATGTAATCCAAAAGTCAAAAATTACAACTTGTGGATTATGTAATCCAAAACCTATTTAACAACTCAAAATACTAGATTACATAATCCAGAATTTATTTAAGAAAATAAACTTACTGGATTACGTAATTCAGAAATAAAAAATTACCACATCTAGATTACGTAATCCAGAAGTAAAAAATTACCACTTCCAGATTACATAATTCGAAAGTCAAAAATTAAAAACTAACAATGTCAGATTACGTAATCTAAAAGTGGTAATTTTTTATTTTCGGATTACATAATTCAGTAAGTTTATTTTCTTAAATAAATTCCAGATTATGTAATTCGATTGTGAGTTGTTAAATAGATTTTGAATTATGTAATCCAGAAGTTGTAATTTTTTACTTTTTTATTATGTAATCTGTAGTGTAAAACTTGTTTCTATTTTTATATTTTTACTTAAGGATAATTTTGGGAATTTAAACATTTATGGAGGTGATTGAAGAAGTGATGAAAGTGCAGGAAGAAGCAGTCTTCTTTGAGTCTTATATGGGCCTTGATTTGGGTTTGAAAAATTAGCCAAGAATCATAGAAGAATTTAGTGGAGGCATGGAGAACATGAGAAAAGAAGCCTTGAAACATGGAATCCCATATTACTTGGTAGAAAGCCAAAAATAGGTCAAATTTGGGACTTGAATGTCCACTTTTGTTTGTTTTTACTTCCACATCTTTTGTGTCATAAAGTGTCCAGGCATAAATAAAATCGATTGGTCCATGTACAAATTACCTTTGATTAAATTAGATATGAATTGCTTAAAAAATTTCTCTTCTTCTCTTAAATCAAGTATTAGAGGAATTTTTTCTAATTTTTTTAAGGATCCTTTCTAGAAAGTGTAACATATCGAAATTCTTGAGAAACTTGATTTCTTTCTTATATGGGAAGAAGAAGGTGTCTTCTATGAATAACTTAGTTGTTCCATTCCATGAAAATGGACAAAACCAAACCCTAAATAACATAAATATTTTCACAAATGGGCATAAGCCCAGTCAAGAGGAGATGAGAAATTCATCGGACATCCGACGGTATACGAGTTAGTGATAAGGCTTCTTCTTCCTGCACCCCTACGTTTTGCTTCCTGCACCCCCACAATTTTGTAAATTCCAAAACTGACCTTCACCTTTAATTTAAAAAAACTAGAGTTTTTTAGGTTATCGGATATTGGGATCCAGGAGTGTGCTACGGATTCATCAATCCGGAAGTGATTTGTGTTTTTTTTCAAATACAGGGGTGTTTCGAAAGCAACTTGTTGTTTTCCGGATTACTGAATCCGAAAGTCTAATTTTTGTTACGGATTGATGGATCTAGAAGATTACCGGATTCACCAATCCGGAAGATTACTGGATTCACCAATTCGGAAGATTACCGGATTCACCAATCTGGAAGATTACCGGATTCACCAATCCGGAAGATTTATGGATTTCCCAATCCAGAATGCAAAAAAATAAATACAGATTTCCTATTCCGTAAAATTACCGAATTGCATTGTCCGGAAAAAGAAAGAGTAGTGTGGGTCTTATGTGTATTTTGGAATTTTTAAAAAATAATAGGGATATTTTTGTCTTTGCATTACATTGTGGGGTGCAGGAAGAAAAACGTAGGGGTGCAGAAAGAAACTGCCTAGTGATAATTAGTTAAGGGCTTTTGCTTCTTGCACCTCATAAATTGGAACATGTACCCCATGATTCTCTGAAATCCTGAAATTGCCCTTGGATGTTTTATTTCAAACACGGTGCTTCCATGGCAGCGTGTTTGGTGTTGGTGGTGAGGGACTAAGAAAAGAAAAAGAAAGAAAGCTTTAGTATAGATATGCTTTGCTTGAGGTAGCAACGTAAATATAAATATGCAAATCTTTTTACGTAAAGCATAGTCCAATGTGGAATTCTTATACCCATGCTACTAAATATGCTTTACGTCAATCATATGATATATAATATACTAATTTATGAATAGGAGTCCATGCATTACTTCTTTATTTTACTTTATTTTTGTTTTGTTTTTATTGAGGTAAATAATTTAATGTAACATGTTCTAAAGCTTATTTTAGTTTTTTCCCTTTTATTTTTTTATTTTTTAAATCATTTCTTTTTACAGGTAACGGGATATTCAAGTTAAACTTTCTGCTTCAACTTTTATGTGTATCTTTTTATATTAAATTGTTATTAAATTATTGGTTAATTTATTAATTATTATTTTTATTTCAAATTTTTGAACCGATTCTTTAATATAGTACACTATTTTTATATATTAAAAAGTTATTATTATTGTATATGTATGTATGATTGGATGTGTCATCTTCTATATAGTATGATGAGAATCAACTAAAGGTGGCTTTTTATAATGAAGAACAAGATCATTCGCCTTCACATTTAAAGTTTTTTTTGTTAATCTTTGCAAAAGATAAAGCCCAAGCCCAAGCCCAAGAAGGCCAAAGCCCACAAAAGCCCAAAGACCATCCCATGAAGGGCAAAGCCAAGTTTTAAATAAATATTGTTTAGAAAGGT